>ENA-ORXR01002704-ORXR01002704.1-marine-metagenome-genome-assembly--contig:-NODE-2704-length-16582-cov-2.716995_pt1 | contig 16582 bp, 9 predicted proteins | sample MGYA00237866_ERZ511479 | MGnify/ENA metagenome assembly ERZ511479 | reverse complement strand
GGTGCTCTTACCGCAACCTGGCTCCCCTGCTAAACCAACCGATTCTCCCTTGTTAACGGTGAAACTGACTTGATCAACCGCTCGTAGTCGCGTATCACCCACTAAATATTCAACACTAAGGCCACGAATATCTAATAACGTCTCTGCCTGTTGGCTAGCTAGTTCCGTCATACCGGCAATCTCCCATCCTGAGACTTACTTGCATTCAGTTTAGCTTTGCGTTGAGCTTCCAACTCATCGTTCAACTTCTTCCAGCGCTTCAGGTTTTTACTGCCTTTTAACTGCGGATTACTGACCTGATCCATTCCCATATTAAATAGCGTCAAACCACCGGCAAATACAGCAATAGCAACACCCGGCACAATGGCTTCCCACCAAGCGCCAACGATTAAGGCAGAACTGTGCTGCGCCCATTGCAACATGGTTCCCCAGGAAATAACGGTAGGATCACCCAAACCAATAAACTCCAATGCAGCCTGTCCCATTACCGCCCCCAGCGTTGCACCCGCAAAGGTACCGACGATTAGTGATACCATATTAGGCAACATTTCTACTAAGACGATACGCCACTTGGACTCGCCAATCACTTCAGCAGCGGTCACAAACTCCTTCTCTCTAATGGATAAGGCTTGTGCCCGAAGCACACGGGCACCTCCCGCCCAGCCAAATATTCCAAGAATAATGGCGATCGATAAGGGCCCTACCTGCCCAAGGAAGGCTGCCAACACGATGATCATGGGCAAACCGGGAATCACCAAGAACACATTGGTGACAAACATTAAAAACGAATCGACAATACCACCCGCATAGGCGGAGGTAATACCCACCAAAACGGCAATGATAGCCGCGATTAAACCCGCGCCAAAACCTACCAGCAGGGAAACTCGTCCGGCATAAATCACTTGACTCAACACATCCTTACCAGAACGAGTGGTACCTAAAATATATTCTGCACCGGGTGGCTGATGGCCACGTGCTACGCGTTTATTGGCATCGTAAGGCGTAATCCACGGTGCTAAAACGCTTAGCAATACAAAGACTAAAATAATAATCGTGCCCACTGTGGCGGGCGTATTACCTTTAAAGAATGACAGTAAATTTTTCATCGGTTAAGCCTAAGCAGTAGAAGTAACATTACTTTCGTAAACGAGGATCAAGCCACAAATAGGCGAGGTCAGCCAAAAAGTTGGCGGTCAATACACAGACAACAATGATCAGCAGCAGGCCTTGCAATAAGGGGTAGTCACGATTCGCAACTGCACCCAGCATCTCATTACCTAAGCCTGGATAGTTGTAAATCATCTCAATAAGCAATGCACCCGCAACCACAAAGGAAAGCGCCATCGCGACTGCGGTTACAACAGGCAACGCGGCATTACGCGCAGCATAGTTCACCATGACGCGCCTTGTAGACAGACCTTTGGCCTTGCCCATGGTGATGTAATCTTCACCGAGGGTATTGATCATGCTGTTACGCATAAGAAACAACCAACCACCTATTCCAGTAATCACCATCGTAATCAATGGTAATGCTGCGTGAGAAGCAACACTCAAAAAGAACGCTAATGTCCAACCCGCATCAATATCAGGGTTGTAACCATAGCCGACAGGAAACCAATCCAGAGTTACCCCAAAAGCGAATAGAATCAGCATGGCTGTCACCATTTGTGGGAATGAACCGATTAATGCCGCTGCAGGTGCGCCCAATGAATCAAACTTACCTCCACGGTTATAAGCCGAAAAAACACCCAAGGAGACACCGATAAAGAAGCTAATAAGTGTCGCAGTCCCTGCCAGAAATACCGTCCAAGGCAAGGCACCGGCGATTATCTCTGTCACTGGTGCCGGGTAGTAAGTCAGGGAAGGCCCAAGATCACCACTGAAGATACCTTTAATGTAGTCCCAAAACTGCACATGCCAGGGACCTGCCACAAAACCGAACTGCTCTTTTAGCACCGCCATCTGCTCAGGCTGTATCTTGCCTTGTGCGGCAGCGAACATGATTTCAAATGGATCGCCCGGCATCATCCGGGGAAGCACAAAATTAAAGGTCACTGCGACCATGAAGGCTGCTATATAGAACAGCAACCTACTCCCCAAAAATCTTCCCATGACTTTCTCTCTACCTTACTTTTGGTACAGGCTGTTAATCATCATTACACGTGACCCATCATCATAGAAACGTGGATTAATGAATGGATTCTCTGCTGTTGGCCAGCCACCAAATCGCTTAGTACTGTACTGATACCACTCAGGGTTTGAAAACACCGGAATCATCATCAGGTTCTCTGCAAAAAATTCCTGTAGTTTGGCACTGATCTCACGTTGACGATCTAAGTCAGCAGTCTTAATAAACTCATCCAACAAGCTGTCCATCTCTTCGCTATGGATACCATGATTAGCCTGTAGAGCGACGCCTTTACCTTTGGTATGGAGTACGTTCTGGTAGAAAGTGTGTGGCGTTGCACCAATATCGGTCCAAAGAATACCCGCGTCATAATCTGCATTTTTAAACTTATCAATCTTCTGACCAATTTCCATGGTGCGGATCTGCGCATCAATACCCACTTCCTGGAGGTACTCAGTCGCCATTTGCACCGTCTGCATCCAGTCAGTCCACCCATTAACCACCATTATTTCGATCTTGGCTTTACTGCCATCTGGATTCTCACGCTTACCGTCACCATCGGTATCCTTATAGCCAGCTTCGTCTAGTAGCGCTTTCGCTTTTTCAGGACTGTACTTATTTAGGTAGTCATATTTCGCATTCACCTCATCGTCATACCACTTTGCATAGAAGTTACCGATTCCAGTGATATGTGGATTCTCTGAGGCATAACCGTAAGTGGCAAGATCAACAATCTCAGGTCGGTTCAGTGCCATACTAAAGGCTTGACGGAACGCCAGGTTATCCATTGGCTTACGCTTGGTATTTAAGAAAATACCAACCGTTGGGCCAGCTGGATACCAAAAGTGATTATTGTCCCCGTCTTTGGCAACAAAGGTTTTCTCAACATCAGGGATGAAATTAGAACCCCAGTCGATTTCGCCACGGATCAGTGCGATTTGCACCTGATCATTACCCTTAAACTGCTTTAACTTCAGACAGTCGACATTCGGCTTGCCTGCTTCCCAGTAATTCGGGTTGCGACAAACAATCACTTGCTGTGGTTTGAAATTCTTAATTTCCGTTAGCGGGCCGCTACCGACTGGCTTTTTATTTCTAAACTCAGCATGGTTTTCTTCTTTTGACCAAATGTGCTTTGGTACGATGTAGTGTGCTGCAATGACGCCATGTACGCTTGAGTCAGGTGCCGCTAAGGTAAACTTTACGGTACGCTCGTCGAGTGCCTCGACAGCAGTCAATTTCGGCTTGTCGCCCTGCCAAAGAGATACCACATCAATCTTAGCGTCTTTCTTTGCCATCTCATGTGAGAACACAACGTCTGCTGTTGTTAGTGGCTTACCATCAGACCACTTAAGTCCTTCACGTAGCGTAAAAGTAACGGTTTTCAAGTCATCAGAAAACTTATGTGACTCCGCTAGACGATACTCAATCTTATTTTGCAGCGTATTGTGAAACAGCATTGGCTCATAGATGAAACCACGTGCTGGATTGGCACCTGCTTGCTGAGTGTAAGGGTTGAAGTTTTCAATCAGTGTGTTTGCAATAACCGGCCCTGTGACCGTGCCACCTTTTTTGCGCTCTTCTGCCTGCAACGGCGATGATAAAAGCATTAGACCCGATACGAGGCCCAGTAAGATACGATTCATTTTTCCTCCACCACTCTGTATAAAATTAAACTTTTAGCTGCATCAATTAACAGCCACATCTTTGATGTTTAAGGCACCATAGTGCTATATAGCACTATGGTCTTTTTTCGATAAACTGTCAAGAAAAACGGCTATTGTGATCAGACCGCCTATTCCTTGAATAACAAGCCACTGTTTAGCTTCAGCATGATTTGGCTAATCTTGCCAGTATGCTTGAATATTTCATCGCTCAAGGCTGATGACAGCACCAACTCATCCTGATGCTGCTCCGATCCATCCGCAAAATGAACAGTAAGGCTTGATCGCTCTTGCGCATGCTCTTGCTCATGTAATGCATAAACAAAGGGAATCTGACACCAGGTAAATGCCAGACCCGATGCAGGAACCTGAAGCGTCTTGTCATTACCGAACTTGTCTTTATAGGCAAATGGCGCTGACTCGCTCAAAAATTCCTTAGCCCTTAATAAGCAGGGATCAATAAAAACCTGCCCATCGCGCACGCGTATTCCAAGTTCAGCAAAGCGAGTTAATACCTCTTCTTTAACCTGACCTGTCATGCCGGGTTGCTGTGCACCAGCGTGCTTAGGGGTGTGCGAATAAGGGTCTGTCGGGAAAGCTCCGTACTCTACTGGGGTCTTGTTAAAGCCGATGCCTTCGCGTATTCGATAATATAATTGCCCTAGCCTTTGCAGCAACGCTTCATCAGCGTTTATATCTTTGGCTTTTAGATAGTTCTCTTGGGCTGCAAGCAGTAGCTTTGACACCATGTGCCAGTAGATGCTGCCCAAACCTTCAAAACCAAACATACCGCCAGAGCGGCCTGTAAAGGCTTTGTGATTAAACACATCCTCATAAAGCACATGCAGGTCGCTTCTCAATGACTCGTACTCGTCGCCCTGCACCGACACCAACTGATTAAAGCTGTCATCAAGATCCATTTTATTAGTTAGTGCTGCATTGAAGTGATAGTTACCTTCAACGTCTTTTTCAAGAATGCTGCTGTCATCAAGTGCAATCAGCTTTGCGAGCGATGGATACGCATCGATCTGTGATTGCGACATGGTGTTCTTTTCAAAGAATCCCGGCAAATCACGGTCTGGGTATAGAATAAAGGTATGTTGATCAGGTCGGTATAAGCTGGTTTCGTATAGCGTTTCAAGCATATCAGCGGCTTGATCTAACGGGAGCGCACCAGAGCTTAAGGCGGCAACTTGTCCTTCCAGCATTGGATAAAGTGTGTCCACTTCCAAAGCATTCTGCTGTAAGTCGAGAAGATTATAGGCATGATAGAGACCATCTTCCCTTTTGTTGTTTTCGATACTGATATCAATCACAGCAAGTGCGTTTGTAAACAACTGCTTCACACCATCAATAGACTGCGCTGCCTTACCTTCCAGACCATTTTTATATACAGTCAGGCGATAGCGATCAGACGCCTGTTGCAACGCTTCAAATACCCCGAAACGACTCTCAGCAGTTAACGTCCCGTCTTTGTATTGGGACACAGCTGTACTTAGGATATCCGTTGTTTCATTCAACCAAGTAGCAACTTCTGTCGATAAATCAAAGGAAGCCTGTTCCGATTCCAACAGATCTTGTAAAAAGCTAATATGGCGACGCAGATAGTTTAACGTCACCATTGATAAGCCATAGCCAACCAATGCGTTATTGGCATCATTCCACTCAGGTCGCTGGGCATTTAACCAGATACCACCATCAGGCACTAAATTGCTCAGCTTTGAGAGTATCGGGATAAGGAGTTTTTCTAACAAATTAACTTGATAAACCTGCTCATCACTATCGAGCAATAGCTTGCCGTCAGCACCTATTTCGCTGACTCGCTGCTCTATCTTTGTTGCTAGCTTGTGATCATAGTCCACCGTTTCCTTAGGATTTTTGCACATCGCTGCAAAAGGCCTGATTCGATACGGGACGTTAGCGTAACAATAGATAGAATGTCTGAGTAACTGATTCAGCCTGCCGGGGTGGAAGTCAGTAGACAGCTCCAGCAGCTTTAACAGATAGATAATCTGATGATCACCCCAGTAACCGATGTAGCTCCAGGGATCATCTTTTTCTTCAACTTCCCAATCAATCCCTTGTTTAGTAATCCGGTAAGGGTTGTATCCATCTACAGTGCTGGCATTAACAAACTTGGCGATGATATTTTCAATAAATTCCGGATAACTAAATAGCAAAGCTTCCCAGTTTTGGAAAATATCCCGCCAGTTGCCTTGGTAGGAAAGCAGCGGCTCGCCCTTGTCATCTTTAAGCTTAATCGCAAACTGATTCCACGGGCGACTTGGATCACCATGACGTCTACCAAAAGTGATGGGTAAATACTCATGCGCTAAGCGTTCCAGCGTTAAATCATTGGCCTGCCTGATACTTGCCATAAAATCGCTTAGTTCTAACGATTCTGGATTGGCCTTTAAGTGAGCTTTGTGCTGCTGATAGACCGGCTCATTGAAACTACGCAGCATGGCGATAAAGTCTGCTTGATCAATCTTATACTGCTTATCAAACACACCACCGCGCATGCTGTTGAACAAGACATTGGCGTAGTGATGCACGCTGACATTTTCTTCAGCGGTGATTTGAAAACCGTCCACCGCGGCGATAATTTTCTCAAGATTCTCAGAGCCATCGGCAATCGACTGCGCTATCGCAGTTTGAATATTGTCATTGCTTAGCAGCTTTTGACGCAGCTCAACCACCTGAGTTTGGGTTTGATCTACATTGGCAATGAACTGCCACTGCTTGCTTTCGCTTCCACCCAGCTGAATACTGCTGTTTAGTAAGTAAGCCCCTCTTACACCCCGCACTCGCGTTTCTTGCTGAAGTGGCTGCCCCGAACGAAATGCAGCTAACTGATTCGTCGACAGCAAAATCACCGGATCATCGATTCCGGTAGAAAATACCGTATTGGCCCACATTGACTCAGCTGGAGCGGCTCTATCACTGATACCAGAATAAAGTGTAAACGACCCAATCCCGGTTTTTTGATCTAGCTCATTCCACTTGTAGGCATTGACAAGATTGCTGGAGGAAGTCTGAACTTCACGCGGTGTAGCGCCCGCAACAAGGTTCAGTAAGCCATCCAGCATGTCGACATTAGCAGTCTTGCTGTCTAAGTTTTCAAGCTCACAATGGCGGACAAAACCAAACTCATCTGAGCTCATCCAGGTATAGCGAAAGGTTAGTTTAAGGTCATGGTTTATCTCTTCAAAACACAGCTTATTACCCAGCGTATTTTTATAGAGATTTCGGGTTAGTTCGTAGTTTTCAGTGTGCGCTTCGTTAAATGGCTCCCAGTTAACGCTGCGACCTGACTGATGCACTCTTAGCAGCGTCTTAGGGCCGGTATGCGGTGCGCTGTCCTCGATTTTATCGACAGGGCCATAGGGAAATAGAGCCGAATCAGGCGATACCCGGCCTGCGGTTATTCCGCCATTAGATGAGACGAACAACCAATGGTCACTATTGGAAACCACACTGATAAAAAACGCAGGCATCTTATCGACATTGCGAATCGCATAGAAACGTTCGTTGTCTCGTGTGATGAATTCACCGTGTGCAGCGTCAAGTGCATCGGAATGATAAGTCAGATCTTCATCATGAGTTTTAACAGCTTGCAGCATCTAAGTGGTATCTCCCTAGCGCAATCTTTTAGAAATAGTAAACAAATATGCACCAGCCTCAGCTAGTAAGACTGATGCACATAGGGGAGGAACGCTTAGTTGGTTTTTCTTTCCATATTGCCTGTATCGGTATCAAAAACATAACCCCAATCGGAGAGGGCAGCTTCTGCTGCTTCCTGATCAGCAAACAACTGATTTAACCCATTCCCTGGCCTAACAATCGCACCGCCTACAAAATCCCTTAGGAGAAACTCATCCACCCCATTTGCCGCAAAAGTCACTGATCCAAAGAAGTTATCCAGCAACGAACGATAAGCCCTTTTCGCTTGCTCTTGTGCTTGCTCACTACCTTCATTAGTGTAGATTTTGTGAAGACTATCTGCAGTATAAAACTGATTCTCACCACTAGCAGATTGGGCATGAGCAGTGGCCCAAAGATAAAATTTAGACACATCGGACTGGGGTTTCCCATTAAACTCCCACTTATATAAAATAGGAGGTTCCGCATCAGGAACCGGACTGTTCAATGACGAGTCTGCATACGGATTTGCCGGATTAAATAAAACACAGTTTTCCTCTCCAACACCTTCATCAGGACAGTATAAAGAGGTGAACGTCATGGGTAGCTCGACATAGTTAGCCACTCGACCGCTATCCGACCCAGAGTCTCCCCCGCAACCGGCGAGTGAAGCCGATATTAACGACACAGCAAATACGTGAAATGCCTTAGACTTTGCAAACTGACTTGTTAGATATTTCATTTGTAATCCTCCTGACGCTTCAGCTTAAAATTTGTATTCAAAGAATGTTTGAATCTCAAGCATGTCGTCATGTAGTCCATCTTGGTAGAAATCGTCGTCTGAGTTCTCGTCCAATGTTCGATACAGAGCCTTTACACCAACTTTGCTAGACGTATTCTCAGTCTTGCCTTTGTTGAGTAGACGGGTATAGGACAACTCGACTTGATCTGGGTATTTAATATTAAAATCACGCTGGAAATCATAAGGCCCCCAAGCATCCTTCTTATAGGTTGCTGAGAATATATGTTGATTATTCAGAATGAATTTGCCTTGCATACTATAGTACTCGTTGGTGTCGGCCGACTCATTCCCAAACTTCATAGCGGGTTGTTGCTTACCTGCTTCAAGGTTTACAACTGTTTTATAACCAGGCTTAGGATTGAAAACCATCTTACTTTTGAGCAGCCAAACATCCTCAGCGGGCAAAGAACCACCTGAGCTAATTTGCGCTTCGATATCTTGGTTGTAGTACAACGATGAATCCGTGCCAGTGCCGTAACTAGTCGCAGTTAAACCGACGTTAAACGCGAACTTTGCATTTTCCCGAACATCGTTGTCCCAGTCATAAAAATAGGTTTCAGGCGTTGGGTCATAGGTCAGGTAAATCTCAGCAGACTTTGCCGCACGATTACCTAAGACAGCAAATGGGTCATCGTTGGTATTACGCGTATTGATCCCTGGTAAGAAGAAATTTCCGTTAAACTCAGGCTCCTTACCCATGTCATTTGCATCGACGATGTTTTCTCTGTACAACAGGCGAGGCACGACACTATAGTTGCCTCGTGTCACCTTCATTCCTATTTCAAACTCTCGTTTATTTCCAAGTCCGGAGTAAGGCAATTGAGTAGCCTCTTCACGAACAGGGTCACCACCATCCGCTACGATTCCTGCTACACTCAATGCAGTATAAGCCCTGATATTGGACGCTGCATCCCATGAAAGTTTTGCTTTATAAGCTAGCGTGTCTTGCCATTCTACTTCTGCCTCAACAACGTCATTACCATCTAAGCGGTCATACTTGTCGCCAATCTTGTGTGTTCCCGAAATCAGCCCACCTACTCTGAACTCCATACCTGGTCTAGGCTGAAACTTTGCTTGCAGTGTAGTTTGACGCGCTTTACTACTGCTACCGCTTGAATCGCCTAAGTCCGTTGAGTCTTGCTCAGAGAAGTCCTCCGAATGAATAATGCTGTATTGCTTATTCTTACCAAATTGATACTTAAACATTGCTTTAGGGTTAGCGCCCCAATAAATCTCAGGACCCGCAAGAATGGTCAAACCATCCATCCAGCCTTTTTTACCAACGAACTCAGCTCCATAAGGCGCTTTAGAGTTCCAGATGTCCTGACCTTTCATATCAGTCGTTTCTCTGAGAAGACCAAAGAAATCACCCTTGTCACCCCAGTGGTAGCGTGGCACATGATAAAAGCCAAACAAGTCATAGCCTTCAGAGCGATAAGTCACTTCAAAGTCGTATATTTCAACTTTTTTACCACCATTGGTTAAGCCAGTATCTTTTACACGATCACCGTAACGTTGTTCAAAATCACTCTCAAAAGCCGTTGGCGTCACATTAACCGTAAAACTACCTTCGATATTCCGGGTTGGCTTAAATTCGAAATCAATATTCCCCATCACTTCACGACTATACTTTACGCCATCGTTTCCATTTTGATTATAGTCCTCACGTAGCGCGCCAGCGAGTTGACCGACTCTTAAACTACCCCCTGAGACCTTAAATTTAGCATTCTCTTTCTGGATAATATAACGATCCCGCTTCTGGCTAGCCGCCGCCAGTGATTTCATATCAATGCGTTTCAATGCGCTTTGAACGGACGCCTTATTTGCCGCGTAGGGGTCAATCTTCCACACCTGACTTAACACGTCATAGGCCATTCTTGGCTGTGCGGTATAGATGCCATCTCTGTTGACAGGGCCAAGGCGAGTGATCCCCCACCACTCTTCATTCATATTGTTTTGACCAGGCACGAAGTCGAAAGAATAACCACCATTTGCCCAAGAAGCATTTCGGTCATGCTTATCCAGATTCGTTGTCTGCCCGAACTTCCACCACTCATCACGCCACTGGAATACAAATCCACCGATCGAGTTACCTTCCTGACGATGCCCATAACTTTTTCGGTACATCTCATCCCACTGCCCTTTCAGGAAAGTACCTTGGGCGACCTGATCTTCTCTAAACTCTTTCGCATTAAATGCATCGCTTCCAAATTCGAATAGTGCAATTGGCAAGTTAAGCTTAGCCTTGGTTTTTGACCATAAATCAGTAAAGCTAATGCCACGATAGGTATTGGTGCCTAGCAAATCCCAGTTATTCCGGTACTTTGCAATAATATCAATGTACTGAAGATCACCGTTTACGATAGTGAATGGGTGATTAGGATCAATTTTCTTTCCCGCTACAATGACTTCATTGAACAGGCTGTAGAGAAATTCTGCACGTGCTTTGTTTTGCTCGCCTTTCGGTAAGTTTTCAATCTCGAAACTTTTCCAGGAAAGACCGTAGTTACTCTCGTTACCCAAGGCAAACATAAGCACACCCGGTACGTCTTTGTACTTGCGGACGTCTTTGAGAACCTGCTCTTTCAGAACTTTACGGGTCAGCGGGTCTGCATAATCAGTATTCGGACGCCAAGTACCACCGATGCTCGCACCGTAACGACCCATCAACGGATTAATCGCCGTCATAATGCCGTACTTTTGGTAGACGTAAGTTACCCACTTAGGCGGAATAGTCGCGAATGAGCGGATTGCATTGACGTTCGCTTTTTTCATTAAGCTGAAGTCATAATCCAGAATTTTGCGAATGGTTGCTTCGGGTTGCCCCCAAAGATTGAATGTGTAGTTTTCACCTCTTGGGGAGTAACCCCAGACCACACCTTTGATGTAAAAGTCATTACCGTTGACTTTAAGCTTCCAGCCCTGCGCATCCTGATGCGTAGTAACCTTTTGCGGCCCTTGGGCAAATGATGTGCCGCTTAAGAAAACGCACAATACGATTGTAAAAACGACACTTAGCTTTCTGAAAGAAAAAACATTTCTCAGAGTTAACATCACTCTCTCCCCGTTGGTGTTTGGTGACTTGCGGCAATATTAATTGATCGCAACCGCTATATAGCAGTTTGAATAAATATAATAATTTTGTCAAGTCTACCGGAACAATAAAACAGCTATAAGCATAGATTTTATAAGTGTTTTTTGTTAGCAGAGCCATTTTAGAGCCTGCTATTTAGCAGGCATTCATCAAGCGACAAGGTAAATCTAACTCAAAGCTGAATAACCAACGTCTGCAATGCATTCGCCGGAATGCTAACCTCGGCATTTTGCTCACCAATCTGCAATGCATAGTCAAGCGGTTCTTTACCCGAGTTAAACACTTGCACACTTAATTTTTTCTGCGGACTAATCGAAGCACTGGCAATCAGAACGTCTGCCAACTCTGGCTCAAGATTTAAACTTGCCTCGACAACTACATCACCTGGACGAATCGTTTGACTAAACTGTGACAAGATGTGGAAAATGGGTGTGTAATAAACATAACCAGAGTCGGTATCAATCATGATCGGCGCGCCACAATAATTGCCAACATGGTTTGGCCCACCGCGCTTATCCAATACAATATTCCAATCAATCCAACCAGCGAGCCAATGATTCATGCCGGTAATTACGTGCCTTGCATAGCGATGAACCGGCGCATAGATGGGGTGATCTTCCATAACCACACTCTCCCACTCAGCACTGTAACCCCAATCCGTTGCATTTTCATTCCACCAGAACTCATCGTTATCAAACCAGCCCGATTCTTTATATCTCACAGGGTCGAGAATTCCTGCTGGCGCATCATTACCCAGATCATCGATACAGCCTTCGGTATGTATGATTGGGTAATCCGGATATTTTTCATGAACCCTGTCGAAAACATCTTCGAGAACCTTATCGGTGCTTTCGTACCAGTGCACGGAAGAGCCATAGACATACTGGCTCGTTTCAGAATCCGCTAGTATCTCGTCAGCCCAGTTCTCTAAATCACCGGTATTGTGATCGAAAATCATAAGATTGACATCACTATGATTACTGGCTTTTAGTTTTGGGCCCAAGTGATTTTTGATGAAGTTATTTTGGCTTTCTGGAGTGAAATGCATACTTTCCCAGTTACCGTTGTTGCCTCCGGGTTCATTAACGGGTGTTAGCCCCCAGATATCTACGCCCTCTGATTTATAAGCATCCAGATACTTAATCAGATAATCAGCATAAGCAGACTCATACTCTGGCTTCAATACACCACCGCTTCCATTAAAGCCGTTTTCTGGTGTACCTCGTACGTGATAGCTTTCATTGTCTTTCATCCAAGGGGGAGCAGTCCAGGCAGATGCAACGATATTGAGCTGAGTATCTTCTTGCTCAGACTTAATTGCCTGAGCTTGTTTAATCATGGGTAGTAAGTCGAAAATTTCGTCACGTACGTGCGGATAATTCTCTGCTTTGAAACCATCATGATCTGGTGCGATAGAAAATTGCTGCAAATCGGTATCACCTGCTGCGTCAGCGTATGAGTAGTGACCTTCGACGCAGAAATCACAGGATGCTATGTGCGTGCGGGTTAAGGAGAAGTTAGCACCATTTTCCGAAAAAATATTCTTCATTACTTCATCGCGTTGCTCTTGCTCAAGGTGAGCGAGAACGAAAGCTGAAGATTCAGTAAAGGAGGTTCCAATACCCTGCAAGATTTGTTTGGTAATTTCTGGCTGTACATTGATGACATTGTTCTTTGCAGTGCCGTCCTGAAATTTAATGCTTTCTTTTGGAGCGAGTTTATCGACTTGTTCTGAGGTTTGCAGAACCTGAAGTGAAGCTTTTAAGTTGTAGTTTCTCATACTTTATCCATTCGATTTCTTAAGAACAATCTATTGAAAACGCCACAAAAAAGGCCACCGTTTTTTAGGCGGTGGCTATTTGTACAAACACTTACTTTAAACTGATAATTTATACTGTTAAATTATCGCCATCATGTTATCAACCACCAGCGTTACCACTGAAACCAACATCCGTTAATAGGAATGTGTATGCACTAGCTTGGCCACCCGGAGGACCGATCAAAAAGCCAGTTTGAGCCGCTATATTATCCGCATCGTTGTTATTGAAAACGCTAAACGGAATACTCAACTGATACCAACCATCACCCAAGTCCGCTGATACGGCAGAATCGGTAACTTCCACGTCAGCAACGCTATCAGTTCCACTACCGAATAATTTAACTTCTACTCTTCCACTTGGCGAACCCTTAACCTTTGCATTGAAAGTAGTGTAAGGTGAGACGAAACCTGCGGGGTAGTTCTGCACCGCAACGAAAGCAACATGCACACCTGCCCCATAGCCTTCACCACTGTTCACGGAAAAAGCAGGGTTGTAGGCAGCATCACCCGTAAAGTTGGCATCAAAAGTAGCCCCATTACCAAAATCAGCTATGCCGCCATCAGGAAAGGGAGCATCGACAGTTGCACTGGTAGCATAAAGAACAAAGTTTGATGACTCCACTGTGCCCTGCTCAATATCATCGAGATAGAATGTCCAGTCTGCTGAACCATCGCCTAGTGCACCGTTTTCAACAATGATAGTTACTTTATTAATGTCACTTAGACTACTTGTCATGTTACTGAAGTCAAAAGCCAATGATTCCCATGTACCACTACCGCTGTGATTAACTGTAGCCTCAACAAATGAATCATTACCTTCAGCACTAGACTCTAATTTTAGCAACACTGGTTTCAAACTGGACGACCAGAAGTTGATAGTGAACAACTCACCCTGAGTAAAGTCAATTGGCGTATCAAGTGCTAGGAAGTTACCGGCAAAAGGCTCTGGTCCATTCTTAATTAACTCGGTCACTTTTGCACTGCTATTGCCAGCAGTTTGAGGGTTATCAATGATCGTTGCCGCACCACCACCGAAGCCTTCCCAAGTATAAGCCAATTCAGCATCTTCAAAGCTGACGGGTAAAGTAACACCACCTGTCGCGACAGGGGGTGTAGTAGTAGCTTCTACAACAGAAATCTCATCAAGCATCACCGAAGCATTAGCGCCACCAAAATCAAAATGGATACGGTACTCAACAGCACTAAAATCGATATTTTTTGTAAGCTCGTAATCTTGCCATTCTGTGGTTAAGTCAACATCACTCGTATTGCTAGTGAAGCTTCCCTCATTTTGCCCAAGCCCTACAACAATCTGCCTATTCCCTTCAGCTTTCGCTTTGAACTTAACTGTATAAGTCTTACCTTGTTCGAGAACAATGACTTGCTGAATATTTCGGTCGAAAGAGTTGGCTGATTGTGTGTTCTCGATAGAAAAAACAGTATTGTCGTTTCCTACTTCGGTATTGACTGGCACGCCATCGGAACCAGTCCACGCAGAAAGGTCTGAAAACCCACCACCGACAACAAGACCGCCCGAAAAGCCAGCTGTCGCTGCTGGGATTGTGGAAGTAGTGTCTGGGGGTGTTGGTATGGGTGCTTGTGATGCTGGATCGCTATCACTAGAACACCCCGCAATGAACAGCGAGGCTGTGAGCGCCGCGACTGTAATAAAACGTTTCATAAGATTTTCTCCATTAAATATCTATCTGTAAATATTTTCTAAGGATTCTTCGATTCAGAAAATAAGTAGTGAGTCGCGCCAGCATATATTGCTATATAGCATGATTTTTAACATGCTAAAAAGGCCAAGTCAAGAAAGTAAAATCAACTTATGCAAGCTTCACCACTTTAAACATAATTAATTACTGATAGGTAAATCGCCTAACTTATAGTTATGAAAAACATACAGATACAGCCTAATAAATAAGACATAATAAATTGATATTTAATGATTTAATTAATCAAAAACGTTACATCAGGCATCTATATCAAAATACTTTTGAAACCATTAAATGACACTTTTACTACGCTTTGTTCTTAAATTCTCACAGTCAAAAGTTGCTATGTAGCAGCTTCTCATCTAACCTTGTGTAATCATTAAGGACTCTGGAATAACTTCTCGCTTAATCTTGTGTTGCAAAAGTTAAGGACTAATATTTAGTTTCATATAGACTCAAGACTGGCTGCTACAAAGCTTTTACAGTGTGCTTGCAAATAACAACTATAATAAAGGGATTAATCTAGAGAGAAGCTATGAGTGAACCAACACCAAAGTACATTCTTGTTGAAAACCACATAAAACTGGCTATCAAAAAGAAACAGTTAGTTGACAAACTGCCAGGTGAACGAATGCTGGCACAGCAACTTGGCGTCTCCTACATGACGATTCGTAAGTCTATCGAAAATCTTGTTTCGCAAGGCGTGCTGTTCAAAATACCGACTAAGGGGACTTTTGTTAACCATAAGAAGGTTCAGCGGCGTCAGAATGGCACCATAGGATACTTCCTGGATGCAAGCATGATTGCAGGTATATCAAGCCCATACTATTCACTTAATTTTGACTCAATCGAAAAAGTAGCCGCTAAAAACGGCTATTCCGTTGTCTATTTCTCAGATAACAATGTCGACAACTTAAGTCGAACTCTGGATAAGGTGGATGGCGTAATCGCTACTTGCTTCCCACGCATAGAGAGCATTATTCTCAAGATCAAAGAATCTGTACCTGTCGTCGTTATCGACAATAGTGCCGCGGATAAAACAATTCCCTCGGTCATCATTGATAACTTCAATGCTGACGTAGAATCCGTAGACTACATTTGCTCCTTAGGGCATAGCAGAATTGGCTTTATGACAGGTCTTGAAGACTCCGATATCGGTAAGAGTCGCTATGCTGGGTACCAACATGGCCTTAGTAAGAACAATATTCCACTTGATGAGACATTAGTATTTCGAGGCAACTATTCCTACGAAGCGGGTATATTAGGCGCGGAATATTTCTTTACATTGGATAGTCTCCCTACTGCATTGATTTGTGCGAATGACTCTATGGCATTGGGCGCAATACAACGGTTTAGTCAAGAGGGTCTAAACATTCCAGGAGACATCAGCATAATTGGCTTTGATGACATAGAAGTCGCGTCACAAATCGTCCCTTCTCTTACCACGATTGCTGCGCCGATTGATGAAATTGCTAAACATGCTTTTTCGATGTTAAAAGATCTTATAGATGGCAAACCGATAAAGCATCAACACATCGCCTTGCCGGCACATTTGGTTAAAAGGGGAAGCTGTGCTGAGGTTAAAAATGAATCGGCGGCGGCTTAACTAGAAACATTCCGCGTTTCTCCCAGCGAAAGTGGAATCTACTGGTCATGCGTCCAAAATGACCTGTCGTTGATTTCTGAAAGCCACCTCTTGCTGATGTCTTGATTGA
>ENA-ORXR01002703-ORXR01002703.1-marine-metagenome-genome-assembly--contig:-NODE-2703-length-16587-cov-5.279467_pt1 | contig 16587 bp, 11 predicted proteins | sample MGYA00237866_ERZ511479 | MGnify/ENA metagenome assembly ERZ511479 | reverse complement strand
CGCCCGCCTGCCATCTTTCCACCAAGTCCAAACTGGGCTAATTTGAAAAGATAGTCATAGACCGTGCCATTCTCGTTGGCGATCACCATTGCCGTGCGCATCGCTATCTTTCGAACTCCTGCCGGAACCTGACTTTGGAAAAACGCTTCTTCCCAGGCCTTGGCAATCTCCGCTGAGAACCCAGTCCCAATCTCTCCATCGACTTCAGTCTGAGAATAATCTTCGGCGTGCCGATAAATCGTCGCTGTGCTCGAATTGATCCAAACTTCAGGAGGTTGAGCACAGCTCACAATCGCTTCGCCAAGCACCGTGGTACTCTCCTCCCGACTTTTCAAAATGAGCTTACGGTTTTCAGGCCCGTAGCGACAGTTCACCGATCGGCCAGCGAGATTCACGACGGCAGTCGCGTCCTCCAAGTTCTCAGTCCACTGACCGATTTTCTGACCATCCCAGCGCACATCTTCAACACCTTCCACGACGCCTCCACTGCGGGATAGGCCGGCTACCTGCCACCCCCGATTCAAGAACCACTGACTGAGATAGCGGCCCAAAAATCCATTCGCTGCAGCAATCACAATTTTCTTTTTCATGTCATCAATTCATCTCCAGAAGCTCTCTCGATGATCACCAAATTCAGTCGGAGCCGCTATCTTGCCAAATCGCGATCCCTGTCGGCGCGTAGCTTCTGATGCTTCGACTTATGCATCGGGCTCGCTATCTGTTCGACAACTCCCATTCCGACAGGCGGGATCGGCGTCGAGCTGACGCATAGCCTGGCCGATTGCCAAAGTCGTTGGAGGGGCACCGAACAGTTTGGACAGGTGGTGCCGGTTGCCCGAGACCGCGTGGCATACACGGCGAACCATTGGTTTCAGCGCAGTCGTCGACAGGCGTTCGGCCCACGCGCGATGCCCTCGAGTCGCCCATAAGCACATGATCCAAGAGTCAGCACCTTGATAAATCCCGCCCTCGTCGGAAACTACCACAAGTTCTTCTTCCGGATCATATCGGTCAATCTCAGGAAAAATCCGTCGCGCTTCATCACTGAGGTAGGGGACAAAACGAAGTGTCAGATAGGTGTGCTGCTTCATCAGCCAATCCCGAAATCCACAGCACAGTCCGCATTGTCCGTCGTAGAAGATGGTCAATTGAGTGATCATGTTTGATGTTCGTATGAAATTTCCCTTCCCCGACCGAGAAACTACTGACCCATCGTGGCTGTTGGTTGAACCGGTGGTAGAGCAGTTTGCTGCGCTTGGGCGTTGAGACCGCGGCGGCGCATTCTGGTCAGAACAAAGAGATTGAAGAAATGCATCACCCCGAGCACCAGCATGACAACTCCGGTTTTCATGCTGACCGCCTCAAAAACTCCGCGAGCCGCATCAATTTCTGTCGTCAATTTGAGGTAAAGAGCGACGAATCCAACGTTGATCAAGTAGAAGCCGACGACCAAAAGATGGTTCACGCTATCAGCTAATTCTTTGTTTCCTTGAAAGCAGTCGACGAGAAAAATTCGACCATTCTTACTTAGCGTCCGAGCGACCCAAATGGTCATTCCAATGCTGATGGTAAGATAGATGCTGTAGGTGGTGCTGACGTAGTCCATGTTGTTTCGCGGATGATTGTTAATCCGATACTTTCAGTATATTCTGAAAGTTTAGTATGTAAAGGACTAATTGGGGATCATTGGAGACTTTGTTTGGCTATTTCAATCGTGCTCGGTCTGGCGTTTCCTCTGACTTCGTCAGCGCAGTTGGCTGCTCTCGGACATCTCCGATCTCCAGGCGGTCTATCAGCCTGGAGATATTGGATAAGGAGGGACTCAGTCCATTCGCGCGGTTCCTTTTACTGAGAAGCAGACAAGCCATTCCTGGGCCGTTGCAGGCCAGTCGCCCGGGATATATGAAAGTGTTGGCTGACCTAGAAGGCAAAGAAGGCGAGGCAGAACAGATCGTCTGGGAAGAATCTTGGGTAAGACTCGCTTACATCGAAGCGAAATTTGGCGATCCTGAAGAAGCGAAGAAACTCCTCGAAAGAGTCTCTGAGAAGGTTCGGAAACGGAATGCGTTTTTTGTTCGGGGAGTGACCGGCAAGAAACAGTAGAAGTCCAAACTCTACCGCTGATAAATGGGCAGATAGTGATGATGCACCGACAGCGCGAGTAGGGCGAACGATGTCGCATAAATCTCTCCGAAATTTCGTTCGTTGGAGTGTGCTAGCCAGGATCCATCGCTGTTTTGATTTTCCAGAAGTTCGCGACGAATGACTACGTCGGATGCTTCCTCATAGTCTCCGTCGAGCACATACATGCATTGGGAATAGTAGTAGAGGCCGTAGAAGAACCATTGCTTATCCCATTTCGGCGGGTCTTCTAAGAGCTTGAGGGCGCCAGCTCGGACTTCGGCGCATTCGTAGGCTCCACAGACTTGAAGAGACAAGACGCCGGCTGCTGTGGTTGGGGGCTGGGAACCTTTGCTCCAACTCTGGTAGGCGAAACCAACTGGTGTCGCCTGCCAAGAGTCGTCAGCATTTTCGGGAACGCTTGAGCAAGCTTTCACGTAACGAATAGCGGCACCGATAGCATCGTCCGAAACCTCAACTCCCGCTCCTTTTGCGGCCCGCAACGCCATGACTTGCCAGACGGTTGCTGAGAGGTCGGAATCGTTGCTAGTCGGTTGGTAGCGCCAACCACCTCGGTGGAGGTCGTCCTTCCGGACTTTCTGAGCATCAACGATGATTTGGACGGCGCGCGTGAGTCTCAGGCGAACCACTTTGTCGGTCGCTTCATCCGGGATCATGCCGACGAGTTCAGCCAAGCATAGTGTGACGATTCCGTGCCCGTACATCCGTGAACCATCGTGTTGGCCGAAGTATCCGTCTTCGATGACGCGGTCGTTTGTCAGAAACCGAATAGCCTGGTCAAGCGCACGCCCTTCGCGGCTGTCTTCGCCCGGTAGATGCCCCGTGGCGAGAAGCGACATGATTGATAGCGCGGTCACTGCTGTTGATTCACTTGGTGGCCGGAAGTTGGATTGATCCGCTTTTAGGAAGTGTTTTTTTCGGGAAAAATAACCCCAGTTCGGATCTTGATGGTTGAGTAAATAGACCGTCGCCCGATCGACAGCAGACCGAATTTCAGGGTCGAGTTCATTGGCGCTACGAGTCTTTTCCTGAGCAAGAACAGCTGGTGAAATCGGAATCAATCCGATCACGATGGTGGCAAGGAAGCGGGTGAGAGCAAAGCGGCGCATCGGTGAAGTAGGGGACAATGTGAGGAATATAGACTGATCTAGCGCTTTTTGGCGCGCTCCGCGATGCCTTTGTAGTAATTCGAGATCGCGTCCCGAAATTCGGGTGCGACAGCTTGGCGGCGGCCCTGACGAACTCCCTCGGCCACTCGGGTTGGTAAAGCATCCCAGTCGGCATCGACTGTGTCACCGATATCTAGTGCCACCATCCCTTCGGGTAGACCGCCTTCGTGCAGACCGCCAGTAGCTTGCATGGATTCCGAAGTCGGCGAATTGGAAGATTGTTGGGATTGTCCAAGTCCTTGTCCTTCACCAGGTTGGCTCGGCTGGCCAGATGACTCTCTGGGTTGTCCTTGGGACTGTGCGGCTTGCTGCGGCTGCCCGCCAGGAGTCTGAATTTGCCCAGGAACTGGCATGCCGAGCATTGATGAGGCTCGGGCTTGAGCGAGAGCGGCTGATTGGGCTGCAATCATTTGTTCAACTGTCGGCTGCGATGGCTTTGGAACGGTCCCCGAAGGTTGGCCAGGAGATCCTGGTTGACCTTGGCTTTGGCCCGATGCCTGCATCTGACCGGATTCGCTTGATGGAGATTGGGAAGACGGAGACTGGCTGGCCTGAGAAGGGTTTGATTGTCCTTGCGTCGCTGCCGACTGGGCCGCTTCGGAAGCGTTTCGGGCCTGAGCAAGCTGGTCGATGGCTTCTGCGAGCGGCTGCATCATTGGTTCCTGACCACCGGGACTTGCCGCTCCTGCTCCTTGGGATGCTGACATCGCCGCGACGAGATCGGCGAGTTGTTCAGCCAGCTGATCGCCGGCGGCGTCGAGGGCCTGACCTGCTTCGGTCGGGCTGGGAGAGGCGGGTGAAGATGGAGTCGGGGAGCCTGAAGCAGCCGTGCTTGATGCCTCTGCTGAAGTCTGCCCAAGCGCCTGTTGGGCGGCTTGCATGGCCCCCTCTGAGACTTCGCCAATTCCCTCTTGGGTCGCCTTAAGAGCCTCTGCCATTCCTTGGTTGGCGAGTCTGGCTTGGTGCTCAGACGCGCGCTCTAGTTGTTCCTGAGCACGTGTTGTTTGGTCTTGGAGAGCGGCTTGTTGATCGGCAAATTGTTGCGCCTGCTCTGGGGAGATCTGTCCAGAACCACTGCTGGCTTCTGTAACCTGTTCGGCAAGTACTTTCTCTCCAGCTGCGACATCATTGAGAGATTGAGTTGCTGCATCAGCGAGCTTCTCGGCGATGTCTTCAACTGCAGCCCGGAGTACTGGGTCGCCAGCCATTTGCCGAGCAATTGCATCGTCCAGAGCCTGTTGTGATGCTGCCGACGGTGGTTCCGAAGAAGCATTCTTAGAATCCCCTAGAGGTGACGAACCGGCTTGCGATTGAGCCTTCAATTCTTCGCCAATGGCAGCCAATAGCTCAGCTCTCTTCCACTCTTCTCGGAGTCCTTGAGGCATTTCGGAAGACGGAGCCTGAATGTCGGCAGCATCAGAATTTTGGCCAGCGCCGTTCGGGCGATGGGCAGCCATTTCGGAGTTCTTCTCCTGTGCCACTTCGGCTTGGGCCATCTGCCAAGCAGCGTGGTTGAGTTCGTCGGCGCGGCGTTGTTGCTCTTGAGCTGCGTCAGTAACAGCGGCCATTTGCGCGGCCCGAGCTGGAGCATTGGCGGCCTTACCCAAAGTCTCTTCCGACGAGCCGCGGTCGAGTTCTTGGGACAGTTTGGCGGCCGTAGAGTCAGAGCTCCGGGCGGCCTCCCTTTCCTGTGCATCGCCGAGCTTGCGATTGTTGGCATCTGCGATCATAGCATCGCGGAATTGTTCGATATCGTTCTGGGTGTCGGCAGCGTCTGATGCCAGATCTCGCATCTCTTGCTGGGCTTGTTGGCTAGCCTGACCGGCTCCAGCTTCTCCTGCCATTTTCTCCGTGAGTTGACGAGATCGTTTAGCCTGCGATTCGCTCTCAGCGGCAAGTTGGCTGAGTTGTTCACTCGGTTTCGGAAGAGAACTGGCCAGTTCCTGACGTGCCTGCTCGGCGATGGCATCGAGCATGTCCGAGGCGTTTGCGACGCGGTCAGCAAGTTGCTTAAGACCTTCGCGATCGGCGGAGCCAGGGTCGTTGCGCTCATTGTTGAGGGACTGGGATTCGGGGCTGTTCTTGAGATCGTCGAGGGCCTTGCGTTGTTCCTGAGTAAGGTTCGCGCTGTGGCCGTGCTGAGCCATTTCTTCGAGCATCTTTCGGGCTTGGCTGGCCACTCCACGGTTTTGCTGAGATTGCTGTTCTGCAGCAGACTTAGCCGTCGGGTTGTTCATCCCAGCGACGTCCAGTTTGTCTGGAGTTGCGGCGAGTTCCCGAAGCATTTTTTCCAAGTCGGCGGCGGTTTCAGAAGCCAAGATTTTCCGCATTTGGCGATCGAGCTGTTGGGCTTTCTCTCGATTTCCTTCGGGGCTCTCTGCAGCGGGGATTTGGTCGAGAGCCTGAGCGATCTGAGCCCGGTCAGTTGCTGCTTGCGAGGCTCGACCGTCAGGAGTGGACTTCGGTTTAGCCAACTCCACAGGCAAATCGGGGGTCGCATTGGCGGCACGGGCCATGGCAGCGAGTAGATCGGATGCACTGTCGATCTTCTGTTCGCCTTCGTTGCGGAGTTTTTTGTTCCGATCGCGGGCCGAGTCCAACTTTCCCGCACCGTCCTGAGCTTCCCACATGGCATACATTTCGTTCTGGAAAATCATCAGCTGTTCTCGCATTTGAGCGGCTCGGCCGACATACTCTTTCTCTTTCTGTTCGAGCCACGGATCGAGCTTCTTCAGTTCCTCGTCCATCAGGCGGTCAGGATACTCGCTGGCCTCTTCTCGCATCGCTTGGCCGATTTCATCGATTTTGTCGATATGTTCGGTCATGCGCTGTCGATTTCCGCCGTCGAAATCTCTGGCAATCGCCGCGAGGGTCTCTTCCAAGCCTTCGGTTTTGGCGCTGGCGACCTGCCGGGACGTCGACTGAGCAGTCTCCGATTTTGAAGCTCGTTCTGTTGCTTTCCGAGTCTCAGTCGATTGACGACGCGCGCTGGTCAGAAGGTCTTCGGTGGCAAGCACACCAGCGCGATCAGCTAGGCTGTGGGAATGCCCGGCAAGTTCATCAGCCTTCTTCTGGAGCTCGCCCCGCCCGGCATCTTGTTGATTGATGGCGCTCTCGATGGGCTTTGCCAGTCTAGCTTCAAGCACGGCGAGTGCGCGTGCCATGGCGTCAATATCGCGGCGCTCCAGTGTGTCGCGGGCAGCGGGACGTGCGGTGGCTAGGGCCTGTCGCGCTTCAGTGATTTCTTCCTTCAATCGCTCCATCCGCTCGTTGGCACGGAACCAATCGGAGTCTTCTTGACTGTCGTTTTTCTGATTTTGGCCGAGTTTGTCTTCTCGAATTCTTCGCTGCAATCGCTGGGCTGCATTGGCTACTTTCTGCAGTTGTTGGGCGGCGGTGGCTTGGCGTTGGATCCATTCGCGTTCTTGTTGCAGGCCCAGCGCTCCACCGACTAGAAAGACGCGCTCCGATGGTAGTCCGTAGCGATCCGAAAGATCCGATGCTTCCAATCGTACCGTCAGCACATCGCCAGCGTTAAGACCCAGAGAATCGGTGTCGATATTCTGACGGAAATTAGCTTCGATTCCGGCAACTGGGCGCGCTTCGCTCATCGCTTGGATTTCGTCGCCGTTGACGAAAACGCTGCGCCTGATTTCGACAAGTCCAAAGTCATCCGACACTGAAAACTCCAACCCCAAACGCGCTCCAGGGTCGACTTGGCTGACTTCGGCCATCGGTTTTTGAACCTGAATCGTCGGTAATTGATCGACCAAGCCTTCGACGAGAAAGTGATCACTGACCCCGACCAGATATCCGTCGCGACCTGTCATTCGGACGCGGTAGTGCCGCTGGCCGAGTTCCAGAGGAAACTCGAATCGGGCTCGGGTTCCGTCAATTTTTGTCGGCGCGAGTTTTCCCGCCACTTGCGGCTCGGCATCTGTATCGAGCACCGGAGCAGCATGCTGGTCGACTTGTTCAAGATTGTCGTTTTCTGCTTTTGAATCAGTAATATTCGCGCCCCCGAGCTGACTGACTTCGGGAAATTTCAACCATTCGATCGAAGCTTCGTTGAGATCAGTATTCGCGACCAGATCGACGGTGATCCCCGATTTTTCGAGACTCGAAATCACGCCGGTCGTGGTATCAGCCAGGCGCAGAATACCATCGGTTCCTTCGGCGCGGACATAGGCGGGAAGTTCAATTGCGCGCTCATAGGCTAGGGCTTCTGGACGGTCGCAGAATTGCAAGCTCCACCACTTTGTCCGTTGGCGGCCAGCGGATACGCGGATGCGTTGAGCCCCAGCCACATCGACATCGATCGCGCCAACTAATTTATCGGGATCGGTGGGGTCGGGAACGAGTTCGATTGTCCGGCTGGCTTGAGACCGATTTGCTGCGAGTTCGAGTTGAGCAGGACGTCCCCATCCGGGGGCATCGACGACAACTTCGATCGGCTCTCTCGCGGCAAGCGGCAGGTCTACTTCGGGGCTCAGAAGCACAAATCGCTGATCGCCGGGGATGGCAGCATTGCTCCAAGGAATCGCAACACGATAGAGCGGACCTCGAATCGCTGGTGCTAGAATCAGTGCCCCAATGAGCAGTAATAGCGCTGTAGGCGCAAGCACCAACCAGCGAAGATGGGGCCGCCATGGGAACAAGCCCCGAGCATCCACGTCCGAAGCGATTCTGTTCGCCCGATCCAGAGAGTGTTGGCGCAGAGCTCGCGAACCTTCGAACCCGCGAACCGCTGGGCTTTGATCGGAATTGTCGGACGCTTCCAGATCGATAGCAGAGGACAATTCGTCCCGCAGCTGGGGTTGTCTCTGCTCGGCAAATCGGGCCTTTCCGAGATTGCCACCCCACGCAACCAGTGGTCGCAGCGCCAGTCTCCAAGCAGCCACAGCTGCGCCGATCCACACCACCGCCCAAGGCAACCAGCGCCACAGGCCGTCAGCGAGCGGAAATGCGCGGTCAATGACTGCGAGCAAGAGAAACGCCACGCATGCAATGACCAAGACGACGCAGATCGCGATCGTCCAAGCCTGCCCCTGAGAACGTCGGCCGACCTCGCCAAGAAGACGATGAAGACCACCCTCACCAGAATTCTGAACGGATGCGGCAGGGGGCGATGTTTCGGCGTGAGAATTCACAACCTCTACCATACGTGCCGAATACCCACGAGCTAGCGGAGAAAATTAGGCAATGTCGACTTGCCAAATGCTGGCGAGATCGGTCTCAACCCCGCCACGAAGCCAAAGTCCGTGTTCAAACCGATTTACTCTCTGTATCAGAGCAGCTACATCCGATACTGCGAGTGGCTCTGGCGCATTCCGTTGCGGACGCCAAACTCTAATCCAATGTCCAGCCCACGGCGGTTGGCAGCGCTCGGTCGACAGACCAGAGTCCCTTCGAAAACGTCACCTTCTTCCAAGAGAATAGCCTCGGGCAAGAACAGCGATGCTTGTTTCCAGTGAGTCGACTGAGTCATCGGCCCGGTCGGTAAACACACCGTCTTTTCGCCGTGGGTAAACTCGACATCGAACCAGCAAGCCAGTGCGCTTAGATTGTTGGTCTGGGTCGCTTTGATCGCAAACTCTGAAGCGAAGGCGAGATCTTCGACGGTCGCTGTTTCGATGTTGATCGTTTTGAAGCGGGTCGAATCGGTGATGATCTGATCGTGAGACACGATTTCGACCATGGGCTCGGCTTCGACCAGCGGGCAAATGCAGCTCATATCGAATCCGTAAATGTCCTCCCAGAAGTAGATGCTAATCTCGCGCTGACGTTCGTCTTCAATGCCACACATGTAGAGGCTGGCGCGATCTGGGAAAATAATGCCACCCGGATTGAGCCACTTGTCGCGAGCCGCGATCACGGAATCGAGCATGCTCTCATAAAGGAGGAAGTAGCCCATCCACTCACTGATGATGATGTCGACGCCGCCTTCGGGGATCTCGATGTCTTCGACTTTGCCATCAATAACAGTGATCACGTCTTCCTTGCCGTTGAGCGCAACAATCTTCTTGGCTTGCTCAACGATTCGGGATTGGTCGACCGAGTAGACTTTTTTAGCACCAGCTTCAGCCGCGAACAGCGAAAGGATTCCGGTTCCACAGCCGACGTCGAGAACGACCTTATCTTTGAACAACTGCGGATTGCCGCAGATTGCTTTCATGTAGGCATCGGTGCGAACCGAGTCCTTGATCATGTCCTGATGAATCCCGAAATTGTCGTAGGATTCGAAATAATAGTCGTCCGATCCGGGAGGTGCAGGCCCTTCTCCGTTGGGGGCAGGGTGGGGGAGCAGACGTTTGAAGAGGTCGTCTAAGCCCTCCGTTTGTTCGTTCGACATGAGTCTTATCTAGTCAGGAAATTCAATGATGCAGCATTGGGAAATCCAACACCGCGCGCAGTAGAGCGCAGAAGGCCCCATCGAACCACCCGAAATCCGAGTGATCGCGATTTTAGGCAGAAATAGTTTTAGGCAGAATCGTTCAGCCCGAAGCGAAAGGCCTCGATGCAGGTCAGTCTCCGATGAACGGCCAGAACTCACTCGGCGTATGAGCTTCTTCGAAGATTTTTTCAGCCTCTTGAACCCGCTCAGGGAATTTGCTAGCGAGATTATTCTTCTCAGCGATATCGTCTTCTAGATTGAAAAGTTGGATAGGGCCAGGGCCCTTCTTTTTGTTCAAGCAGTCGAGCTGAATGGCTTTCCACTTGCCGTTCGGCCCGAATCTGGTTGCGCGTTTTCCGCCACGCTCGCTAAATTCCCAGTAGAGGTATTGGTGCTTCGTTTGATCGGCGGAATTACCTTTGAGTTCTGAGACCAAGCTGATTCCGTCGAGCCCTTCGGGAATTTCAGTGCCAGCGATTTCGCAGAAGGTTGGGAACATGTCCCAGTGGGCGCTAATGTGATCGCTGACTGAGCCCGAAGGAATTTTTCCGGGCCAGCGTGCGACCAATGGAGCTCGGATGCCACCTTCGGTCAGGTTACGTTTGTAGCCCGTGAGTGGCCCGTTCGAATCGAAAAAGTCAGGCTGATGGCCGCCTTCTTTGTGGGGGCCGTTGTCGGAACTCAGCAGGACGATAGTATTGTCATCGATGCCGTGTTCGGCGAGGACTGCCAGAACCTTGCCGACTTCGCGATCGAGTCGGGTCATCATCCCTGCGAATTGGGCGACTGGGTTGGTGACAGTGTCGCCCCCATATTTGCCGACCTTGTCCTCGAACTGTGGGAAGACCTTCCTCCATGGTCCGCAGTCGTCTTCTGGAACATCCATCGCGGCATGGGGAATCGGAGTTGGGATGTAGCAGAAAAACGGCTTCGTCTTGTCAGCTGCCTGCTCGTTCAGCCACTCCAGGCATTCGGCCATGATGATGTCGTGACTGTAGGTTTTGCCATCGAGAGTAACTTTCTCTAAATCACTGTAGAGCCAAGTTGGTCGGTAAGTGTGGGCGTTGCGCTGGCAGTTGTAACCGTAGAATCGGTCAAAGCCTTGGTTCACGGGGTCGCCTTCGCTACCGGGAGCTCCGAGCCCCCATTTGCCGAAGGCTCCGGTTGCATAGCCAGCAGCCTTGAGAGATTCAGCGATGGTTAGGGTGTCGGCAGGAAGCGGGTGCTGGCCGACGGGCTTGAGCTCGCGGTTGCCGCGATTCGGAGTGTGCCCGGTATGCAGCCCAGTCATTAGGACGCTGCGGGTCGGAGCACAGACAGTCGATCCCGCATAGTGCTGAGTGAACTTCATCCCCTCGGTGGCAAGCCGGTCGATGTTTGGGGTCTGGAACTTTTTCTGACCATAACAACTCAGATCTCCGTATCCCGCATCATCCATCAGGATGTAAATAATGTTCGGGGCTTCCTGACCCTGAGCGTGTGATAACGGTAGTGTTCCAGCGAGCGCAATCGAGAACAGAAAGAGTAGCGGCTTGATCATCATTTGCAGAACTAGCAGCATGAGGCATTTCCACGTTGTGGCAATCCTGGACCGCGAATTTTCCTCGTTTGCTTACTAAGCTCAAGCATGACAAAATTGCGACAAATTAATAAATTCGTTTTGATTGATTAGTCTATCTTATTGTCTTGGTCATTGCTGCCTAATCTGGATAATCTACTCGCGGCGGTTGGGAACAGCCCAAAAAAAACATGAAATTTAACCTCAAAAGAAACAATTGGATCGCGGCTACTGCTCTGACAATCGGTGCTGCGACGACCCTACCAGCCTTTGCTGGAACAGTGCTCAGTGGGAACAATAATTCAGCTCCTGGCTCTGGAGCGGTGGTTGCAGGTGGCAACGAGAACACGGCGTCCGCCGTAATTTCGCCGCGCTCTACCTATTTGGTGCATTAACGATTTGGAGTGCCGCAGACATCGTCAATCAGCCGCGCGGGCTGTCCAACTCATCTTTTTAATCCTATATGTCGGGGTGATGATCATGGAATTTGGTCTAATGCGAGTGTCCTCAGTGATGGGTAGTTTCGATTTTGTCACATTAGTAGTCGATCAAAATGGCTAATTTTCTTGTTCCTTGTTGTTAGGTGTCGTTATACTGAGTTGGGGGTTGGGAAACAGCCCGAACAAAATGATGAAGTTCAAACTAAAAAGAAACAATTGGGTCACGGCTACTGCCCTGACGATCGGTGCTACGACAAGTCTGCCAGCCATTGCTGGAATCGTTCTCAGTGGTAGTGGTAATAATGCTCCAGGCTCTGGAGCGGTCATTGCAGGGGGCAATCAAAATACCGCGTCTGATACAATCGCCGCGATCATCGCGGGTGCGAAGAATACATGTTCGAAACAGGGAGCCGCAATTATCAGCGGATTTGAGAACGTGAATGCGGGTTTCGATTCGGTGATTGCTTCAGGAAATAGCAACGAAGTTGTAGACGGGGCGTTACGGTGCGTGATTTTGTCCGGGCTCAATAACGAAATCTCAGCGGCTGCTGCGACCTCGTTCATTGGTGCTGGTGGAAACAATGTGAACGCTGGTGATCGCACCGGTATCGTTGTCGGTGAAAATAATACGATTACTCAAGCGAATGCCTCCAGTGGTGGTCGGAATAGCGCGATTCTCTGCGGTGACGGGAATACGATTTCTGGTGAGGATTCGGCGATCCTTGCGGGTCTGGACAACCTAATTTCTGCTGACGCAGATTACTCGGTGGTCGGTGGACAAAACGCGACCTGTGATGATGATGGTTGCTTTGTCTGGAACAGTACTGGGACGCCATTTGGATCGACTAGTGGCGGTCAGTTTCTGATCAATGTCAGTGACGGAGTCGGAATTGGGGTTAACAACCCGAGCGCTGATCTTCATGTTGCTGGTGAAGTCTTTGTTGCCGGTGAGACGGCGACGGCACTCCGCGTGTCAGGGTCGCAGGTCGGTGATAACAACACAATTGCCGGTCACTCCGTGCACTTGCGGCACGACGTAGCAGGTGGTTCTTCTTCAGTCCTTGCAGTCCAGGTCGGTGATTCGTCCGGAGCTAGCGATAATTACATTACCTTCTTTGATGAGGCTGGGTCTCCCGCTGGAAACATCGCGTCTACTTTCGGCGGAGGTGGAGTCACCTATGGTACGAGTGGTGCCGATTTTGCGGAGTACTTGCAGAAAGCACCAGGAGTTGACTACGAGGTCGCAGAGATCGTTCCCGTGAGCGGCGGCCGCGTGCTTGAGCGCGGACAACCTGCAGAGGGTTATATGATTGTCTCTGGCCAAGCGGCCTTCTGTGGCAATTCGCCGTTGGATGACAGTGTGAAGGAGAACGACTACGAGTTGCTCTCGTTCATTGGACAAGTCCCTGTCAACGTTCGCGGTGAGGTTACCAGTGGAGACTTCATTGTCGCCTCGGAAACCAGTGATGGCACCGGTTTCGCCAAATCTGCTGCTGACATCACCGCCAAGGAGATGTCGCGGGTCGTCGGACGCGCTTGGGAGTCGAGTTCGGACACGGGCCTCAAGCAGGTCAACACGGTCGTCGGTCTTGACCAGACCAGCCTGATCGTTCCAACGATTCAGCGCATGGAAGACGAAGCCCGTCAGAAAGACACTCGCATCAGCGAACTTGAGGCACGCCTCGCTCGGATGGAGGCTTTGTTGACCGAGGCCAAGTAGGCCCCCGTCAGACATAGTATTTCGAGAAATCGAATTCGAAGCGTCAGGATGCATCGCGTCCTGACGCTTTTTCGTGCACCGCGTGAACTGCACGGTGCTGGGGACCGATCATGCGTGTTCATCGGTCGTAAACTTCCTCCTACATTCCAGTCGTTTTTGGGCCAGTAAGTCTGGGCAGGGCGTGAGTTGTAGGAGGGAGTTGACGACCGATTCTGTGCGTTCATCGGTCGTAAACTTCCTCCTACATTCCGGGCACAAAAAAGCCGTCCCGCTCACGCACGATTGCGACGCAGGACGGCTGGAATAAGATTCGAGTTCCTAGCTCTCGGCGAGACCGCCAGGGCCTTGCATTTTCGAGTAGCAAACGGACTCACAAGGCATGTCCCAGAGCGTCTTCAGCTCATCGTCCAGACGAGTCACGCTGAAGCTGATTCCGGTCATTTCTTGGCAGGTCACGAGTGGGCCAACAATGGTGTCGTAGACTTTGATGCCTTTTTCGTTCAGGTAAGCCTTGGCCTTTCTCAAGGCGATCAAGCATTCCATCATGGTGGTAGCGCCGAGGGAGTTAACGAAGAACACGATTTCATCGCCCTCGGTCAACGGCTCAACATCCTCATCATCGACGAAATCCTTTACAAGAATATCGAGCATTTGGACGGTCAGTTCGTCGGCAGTGGTCATCGGAATCTCACCGACACCTGGTTCGCCATGAATGCCCATTCCGAGCCCGATTTTGTCAGAGTCGATTTCGAAGGTAGGCTTTCCAGTTGCAGGAATCGAACCGGGAGCCATCGCAACGCCGACTGAGCGTGTTTGAAGCACCGCTTTCTTCGCGGTTGCCTCGAGTTCGTCCAGAGTCTTTGCCGTTTGGGAAGCGGCACCCGCCAATTTAACCACCGGCACGAGTCCAGCGACACCACGGCGTTTTTCTTTCTCGTTCGGAGCAGCCGAGCACACATCGTCCCAGATCAAGACGGTGCGAACGTCGATGTCTTCGTCTTCTGCAAGCTCAGCGCCCATATCGAAGTTCATCACATCGCCGGCGTAGTTGCCGTAGAGGTAAAGAACACCGTTTTCGCGATCAACGGCTTCAGTGGCCTGGAGGACGATATCCGGTGGTGGTGCTGCGAAGATGTCGCCGCAGGCTGCACCATCGGCTAAATTCCGGCCGACAAGACCGTGGTAGATTGGCTCATGGCCTGCTCCACCACCAATAAGTAGTCCAACTTTGCCTTTCGGTATTTCAGTTCGGACAATCGAACGGATGCCAACTTTTTTGCACTCCCCGTCGTATGCTTCAACGAGTCCCTCAAGGAGTTCGTCGGCTACGGCCAACGGATCGTTGATGAGTTTCTTCAGAGTTTCGCTCATATAAGCTTACTGGCTTAGCCCCTGTGAATACATTTTGAAACAAAAAAGGGACGTTCGCCGAAACGAGCGCCCCTTTGGTGTGAAATTTAGTGCTCTTTTGAAGTCGTTTAGGCGAGGAGCTCGTCAGGGATGTTGCCACCGTTCTGGGCGATTTCACCGAGCACTCGCTTGTGGAGCCACATGTTCATTTCAGCCGAACCCCTAGATTCGATATCGGCTTCAGAATAGCCCAATTCCACGGCCATTTCTTTGCGGGTGCCATAGCTCGAATCTAGTTCGAGAAGCTTGAGCATATCGACGATGGAGTGCTTCCAGTCGAGGTTTTCAGCGTGAGCGTTGGCTTTGTCATCGAGCATCGTCCTCACGTCGACGACGGACACGGGCGAAACGATCGGGACTTCAGCATCAGGCGTACTATTGCCTGTGATCGCGTCACCAATCGCGCGAATGGTGACCTTTGGGCCCGCCTCGGCTGGCGGATCTGTTAGCGGAGCAGTTGGCGCTGCCGCTGTTTTTTCTTGTTCTTCGTCACTACCGAAGATTTTTCCCATCAAATTTTTGAACATGCTCATTACAGCGAAAAATAGTCGAGTCCGCCGATCCAGCAAGTGAACTCTATTCGATCCAATTTTTGAAGGGAGGTTGCGCCCGTTGCCGCTGGCGTTTACGGGTGGCGCTCATGGCCTCTTCCCTCCTCACAAAACTGCGCCGTCGGTTGTTTGGCACGGCAACGCTGTCGTTGGATGAAGAGGTGATCTTTTTTCCCCAGTCCGGTTGGATGAACCAAGCCGGGACGCATTGGACAGTGCCGATTCACGGCTGGGTGTTTGAGCGAGAGGGCCAAGCTTGGCTGCGTGAGTTGGCGATCCGGCTGCTCCGAGAGGCGAGCGAGATTGAATGGGAAGTCGCGGAAAAGAGCCCCTTCTTCCAAGCTCGTTGCCAGATGTTCCTAGTCGACAACGAGCGCGGCAAAAAGTTGCCCTTTAAGATCGGGAAGCACCAATTCAACGCCGGGAAGTCAACCTCGGGAGGGCATTTCTACTCTGCGATCGAAATTCCCGTCGAAGACTATCCTGACGGTGGAAAGATTGAGATTCAAGCCGTTGTCCCTGAGGGAGATATCCGAGTTTTTACGGGTAATGTGCACTTAGTAAAAGATGGTGGCATTGCCGTCATTTCTGACATCGACGACACAGTGAAGATCACCGATGTCCACAATAAGCGCGAGGTTGTCGAAAATACCCTGTTCCGGGAATTCCGTCCGATTGACGGCATGGCAGAGATCTATCAGCGGTGGGAGGCTGAGGGGGCGTCGTTCCACTATGTCTCTAACTCGCCTTGGCAGTTGTTTCCCGATTTGTATGGAATGTTTGAGCAGCACGGGTTTCCGGAAGGTGACTGGCACCTCAACCGATTGCGGATCAAAGATCGCAGCCTTTCCCATTTCCTGCGTTCGGCGGAACGAACCAAGCCGCCGACAATTGCAGGGATCATGGAGCACTGGCCACAACGGCAGTTCATTTTGGTCGGTGATAGTGGCCAAAAAGATCCGGAGGCCTATGGCGAAATCGCTAGGACACTGTGCGGACGGGTGAAGCATATCTATATCCGAAGTGTCAGGGAAGAAGACGATCCTGAGTCCGAGCGCTTTGCGGAAGCGTTTCGAGATCTTCCTGACACCGACTGGACGTTGTTCAAAGAAGCATCCGAGATCACAGCTTAGCAGGGTGTTGAAAAACTCGGCAACCTGTCGTTTTGAAGGAATTGTTGGATAGAAAAGCGGCTTCGCCGAA
>ENA-ORXR01002701-ORXR01002701.1-marine-metagenome-genome-assembly--contig:-NODE-2701-length-16589-cov-10.248668_pt1 | contig 16589 bp, 10 predicted proteins | sample MGYA00237866_ERZ511479 | MGnify/ENA metagenome assembly ERZ511479 | reverse complement strand
TCGCGTCATTTTTGGGTCGATTCATTTCAAAATAAATGTCAAAAACGATAAGAAATTTAATAAACAATGTACTAAGCGACACTTTCTCATTTCATAATTCGCTGAAAGCGAATTGATTGTTGAACCTTCCACTTATTCCAATATCTGCTTACCGCTACCCGAAGAGATGACTTCACTTACATCGCGAGAAAGTGAATCTGCTTGTGTTGCTGGGAAAGCAATACCATCAATGAGATTGACCATAGAATCGCGAAGTTGTTGAAAATTCGGTTTGAGTGATTTGGGCATTGGCTCCGGTGGGGGAAATTTGAGGCGACGATGGTTGACTTGTCTGCCGTCTTTCCAGAAGCGGAAACAAACGTGAGGACCAGTTGCCATACCTGTCTTACCGACGTATCCGATGACTTCGCCTTGCTTCACTTTCTTGCCCACGCGCATACCTTTGGCAAAACCGTTCATGTGTAGGTACTGTGTGGAATATTTCTTATTATGGCGAATTTTGATATACTTTCCGTTGCCGCGTGTGTAGCTGGCTTTGGAAATTGTACCATCACCGACACTATATATTGGTGTGCCGATAGGCGCAGCATAATCTGTTCCGAGGTGTGCTTTTCTTCTTCTTTTAATGGGATGATAGCGCATACCGTAGCCTGACGAAATTCGCGAATATTTGAGTGGCGCACGTAAGAAAGTACGCTTCATAGATTCGCCTTCGCCATCGTAATAACCGACAAATTTTTCCTTATTCGGCTCGAAGTACATCGCATAAGTATCGTCATCGTAATGACGGAATACGCCACCATGAATACGCCCTACGCCTACACGCTGATTGTCAATATATTTTTCATCAAAAATAACTTTGAACCTATCGCCACGTTGTACGTGGTGAAAGTCAATCACCCAACCGAATACATCTTCCATATTAGCTGCCAAATCCATAGATAAGCCATTGTCCATCATGGTGTTCCACATAGATGACTCAATAACGCCGGAAGCAATACGCTCTCTAACTTCTACCTCGCGTTCTACTTTTTTGATACCCAATGTATCCCGCAAATCGTAAATGACGTAGAAGTAAGGGTCAGGATCGTAGATGAAAAATTGAGCTTTGGCAGGAGTTTTTTTATCGGTGAGAATGGTATATTTTTTACCGCTTCGGAGCTTACGAACATCAAATGTTTTACGTGCTTTGCGGGAGAGTTTGTCTATATCTTGATACGGAATATTATACTTTTCTAAGATGTTGGCGAGAAATTCGTTTTTTCGGATTTTATCTTCCACGACATTCATAGAATCTACCACAATGCCGTATTTTAATTTCGGCAAATCGGGCATATCTTCGATGCTCATTTTTTGAACGGGCGGTAAAGCCTTTGTCAAGGCTATTTTAGGGTCATTTTGCTGATACAAATACACCGTGGCTGCAATGGAAAGCACCACTGTACACAAAATCGCAACCGCAAACGCTACTCTTTTTTTATTTAATGCCACTTTAGAGGGTAGTTTGAATTTTTAGACAAATGGGTAAAATGATTGTTGATTATTTTATTCTATGGATTTCAATTCAAATCATAAAACAGGTTTTCTTACTCAATACTGCCACAAATATAACGAACATGATTGATTCTTTGGAACATTATTATGTCATTTTAAAATAAATTAACACATCAGAAAAGGAATAAATTATCGAATAACCACATCCTTCAAATATTCTTCGCCCAATTCTTCATTCAGAATATTCAAGATTTTATCTTTTCCGTAAGTTAATTCCTGTTTTAAAGACGAAGAATTTATCGTTAGGTACAATATTTCTTTTCTAATAAATATTTCTCCAGTATAATTTGCAATGGCTTTTCCCATGACCTGGGGCCACAAATCACGTATTTTTGCCTGTCGCAGTTTTGTCTTGAATTGTCTATCATTAGACAATTTCTGTAAGGCATCTTTTAAGGTTTGATCATTCGATTTACGCATTGTATTGAAAATGAGGATGTAAAATAGTAGGTGATTTTAAAATAAATTATTAATAGATGAGAATAATCAATTTTTTAGTCATTAATTGATTGGCAAAATACACAAAATATCCGAACTGTCATTAATTATATTTTACGTACAAAATTAATTTTTGTTTTCCCATAGAAATATTTTAAATTTAGACCTTTGAAAAAAGTGGCAACAAACATTTATGTCGTCATATTGATGAGAAGATTGGTGAATGACTTAATCAGATAGTTTAGAAAATATTTTGCTTTGTAAGATATTCTGCCTAATTCATAATCAACTCATCATCTAATCAACCAATTCACTAATTTACAAAACAAAACAATAACAATGCCTATAAGAATGGAAGAAGATCCCAGATACAGGGATGAAAATAAAAACAACAACAACCCACCACGCGACCCGCGCCGACCTCGCAATCCGGGCGGTGGAGGTGGAAATATCGGTGGATTTTTGCCTTTACTATTAATGGGACTGTTCCGTAATCCTAAAATGCTGATGATAGTCTTGGGCATCGGCGCACTACTTTACTTCGGTGGTTTTTGTAGTGTCGGTGGCGGCGGTCTCGACAATTTTGATAATAATAACTATAACGACAATACGAATAATAACTTCGATGATGGCGGTGGTACGATAGTTTCGCCTTTTAGTATGGGTGCGGATTTGAGCGAGGAGGAATATGACAAAGCACTGGTTTATGCTGCGCTTGCCGATAATCGTAAAAATCCATTGCCAGAGAAAGTATCCTTGTTGCGATATGCACCTAAACGACTCAATCAAGGCAGACAAGGCTCATGCGTAGGTTGGTCAAGTGCCTATGCTGCACAGACGATTCAGTACGCTCAAGCCTATGGCGCAACGCCTGATAGAGTGGCATTCAGTCCTTCTTTTTTGTACAATCAAATCGCTTTGCGTGGTTGTCAGGGTACGTATATACATGAGGCAATGAAGGTCATGGAATCGCGCGGTACACTACCTATGGAGTATTTTCCATACAATGAAAGTAGCTGTAGTAAAAAACCAAATCAGCGCGAAATGCAAGAAGCCTCAAAATACAGAATCAAAGGCTCAAACCGCCTAAGTGTGGATCATAATAAATACAAAACCGACCTACTCGCTGTCAAACAAAATCTTGCTGCGGGTGCGCCTGTCGTCATTGGAATGCAAGTCGGCGGCACATTTATGGAGCGCATGAGAGGGCGCGAAGTATGGCAACCCACACAAGGCGATTACCAAATGCGTGGTTTTGGCGGACACGCCATGTGTGTCGTTGGTTATGATGATTATAAAAAAGGTGGTGCATTTCAAATCATGAACAGTTGGGGACCGGAATGGGGTAAAAACGGTGTTGGTTGGGTCAAATATAAAGACTTTGAATATTTCAACAAAGAAGCCTACGGACTTTACCCAATGGGCAAAGCCGACGACAAAACTGCCACTCAATTTGCTGCCGGATTCGGATTGGTGGACCAAGCTACGGGACGTAATATCACGCTCGAAAAACGTGGTGCAAATCTCTTCGGTACGACTCGTCCTGTGCGTGTAGGCGATAAATTCAAAATCGAATTTGCCAATACGATCGAATGTTACACCTATATATTAGGACAAGAAACTGACGGTTCGAGTTACGTGTTGTTCCCTTACACGCCTAAGCACTCGCCTTACTGTGGTGTTACGGGGACGCGAGTATTTCCACGCGATTACAATCTTACGCCCGACAATATCGGTAACAAAGATTTTATCGCGATTATCGTCACCAAACAAGCTGTTGATTATCAACAGCTTAATCAACTCGTTGACCGCTCACGCGGCAATACCTATCTTGAAAAAGTCACCAACGCACTTGGCTCAGAAATGGTACGTGATGCCAATTTTCAAGCTGCTGAAGGTGCGATTATTTTCCAAGCCAATTCGGATAAAAATATCGCTGCTGCTGTGATTGAGATTGATAAAAGATGATTTAGTCGATAGACGATAGTTTTTTGAGGAGACAATAATTTAAAAAGAGTTGAGTGGCTAATTTTGAAAATTTAGCGAATCAACTCTTTTTTACGTAAAGCGATTTTTTAAATCGCCCTAAAATGCAAACTATGACCAACAACACCGACCAACTCAAAGTTGCCTTAGCTCAAATCTCCCCCGTCTGGCTGAATAAGGAACAAACCAAAGCGAAAATAAAGACTTACATATCGGATGCCGGAGCACAAAATTGTGATTTGGTGGTATTTGGTGAAGGGTTTTTGCCGGGTTATTCGTTTTGGTTGTCTACTCGCCAACGGTGGTTCGTGTATCGCAGCACCCGACGGACAATGGATTATCGAACCCGTCACCGATAAAGAATGTCTCTTAACAGCGACATTGGACATCAAAAGAGTATGGGAAGAACGTCAAAATTAGGGCATTATTCTCGACCTGATGCAACGCAACTCATATTGAACAGAGAACAACAAACGGTATTAAAAATGAAATAGAATTAACTGTATTTGCAATCAAGTATTGCTTCTTTTTAAAAGAAAAATATTGACTGTTCAGTGTGTTTTTTTGTATATTTGTTCAAAACAAGTAGAATATGTTAGTATTTGAATTGGATACACAATATGAAATTCAAGATTACCACGAAGGCATGACCGACGAGGAATTTCTCCATTTTTGTATGGTCAATAAACACATGCGAATTGAACGTGATAAAGACCGAAACATTATTATTATGGCTCCATTGACTGGAAATTCAAGTCATCGAGATGGCGAAGCATATTTTTATGTAAAGCTCTGGACAAACCAAAATACAGGAAGGGCATTTAATAGTTCTGCCGGCTATACACTACCCAATGGCGCAGTTCGATCACCTGATGCTTCATGGATTCATCCTGAAAAATGGGCAACACTTACACCAGAAGATAAAGAGAAATTTCTACCTATTGTACCTGATTTTATCATTGAAGTACGCTCTAAGACAGACAGCCTAAAACGCCTTAAAACCAAAATGGAAGAGTGGATGGAAAGCGGTGTACGTTTGGCTTGGTTGATTAATCCACAAGACAAAAATGCTATTATTTATCGGAAAAATAGAACTATAGAAATAATCGAAGGCTTTGATAAAACCCTTTATGGAGAAGATGTATTGCCTAAATTTGAACTAAATCTTAAGGTGTTTGAAAATCCTTAAAACTATTTTAATCTAAAATGAAAAATAAACTTCTCCTTTTATTCTCCTTTCTCTTCTTGATTTTCGCTTGCAATACCTATCAAAATTTACCTACTGTCAATGACGAACAAGGCTGGATTTATGAGCCAATTCCTGCTACGCCACAAGCGATAAATGGTGATGTAGAACGCGGTTTTGATTACATATCTTCGGGTGATTATGTGGGTACAGGGATTCCTTTTGATGCCGTCAAAAAACAATTTAAGGATTACCGTGATACACTTTTATATCGTAAAGGCGACAATGCAAATATGCCGTATAGTCAAACGGTTTTTGAGATGGAAAATGGCGTGAAAGTAACTACAGGCACTTGCTTTACTTGCCATGCCGGACGGCTTGATGGTGAACTCATTGCAGGGTTAGGAAATAGTAAAAGCGATTTTACAAAAAGTATGGGTATCATTGCCTTCGGCATTAATACGATGGTCAAATTGAAATTCCGAAAACGCAGTGAAGAACGACAAGTCTTTCAACCTTATGGACACCTGATGCCCAAAGGTATTCGCCAGATTGTTACACCCAATCCCGGTGTAAATCCTGCCTTTCGATTGGAAGAAGGTTATGCGAATTTTAGAGATCCTGTTGACCTCGAATACGAGCGCAAAAAACAGTACACCATGCCGAAATATGTACTGGCTTCGGACGTGCCACCGCTTTGGAATATTAAGAAAAAGAACGCTTTGTACTATAATGGCATGGGGCGTGGCGATTTCAGAAAACAATTTATGCAAGCCTCACTCGCGGGTGTGCGAGACAGCACACAAGCACGCGAAATTTTGAATGATTTTCGGGATGTGCTGACTTGGATGCATAGCCTTGAGCCACCAAAATACCCAAAAGAAATTAACGAAAATCTCGTAGAACGCGGTCAAGCTATTTTTGAAGAAAATTGTAGTAAGTGTCATGGATATTATGGAGAAAACGAATCGTATCCGAATAAATTGATTGCATTGGAAAAGGTCGGGACTGACCCTTATTATGCTTACTATTTTATGCGTGAAGATGGTTTGTCTGATTGGTATAATGAGAGTTGGTATGCCAAGTCATATCCGGCATCAAGTCATGTGCCGAAAGCGGGTTATATCGCGCCACCTTTGGATGGAATATGGGCTTCTGCACCGTATTTGCATAATGCCTCTGTACCGACACTTGAAGATTTATTGGATAGTAAGCAACGTCCGAAATACTGGAAACGAGTTTGGGACAGCAGGGCTTACGATTACATTAAAATGGGCTGGCAATACGATAAGGTCAGTAAACCCAGAGGAAAGTATGTTTACGACACAAGCTTAGAAGGTTATGGAAATCAAGGACATACATTTGGTGATAAACTAACAAATGAAGAACGAACTGTTTTAATAGAATATTTAAAAACATTGTAATTACAATATAGTCAGCAGTTTATTAGTCCGCTGTCCGCAGTATCGCATTGACGGCGGACAGTGGACTGACAAAACTGCTGACTACGAAGTATATTATTTTTAAAACCCTTCATCTTCTTCGTCCGCATTGTTTACGGGAATTTCTCCGGGAGGCAATTGACCGGGCAAACCACCGGGCGGGTATAGCCCTTCGCCTTGATAAGCAGGATGCCCTTCAGGCAAACCGATTACACTATCGCCGTTCATTCCCAAATCACCTTCTGTCATACCGGGCATGATATTTATTTGGTCATATTTCCAGCAATCGACTTCTATTTCAAGTTCTTGTGTAGGTACGGCGAAGCGCACATTTGTATCAAAATCAATTTCACTGTCTTGCTCGACTCGCTTCATAAAATCACCAAAAATAGGACGTGCAAGGTACGCGCCTTGTCCAAAGGTAATGTCGCGGAAACGTATCCATCTATCGTCACCACCAACCCATGTACCCATAACGAGATTGGGCGTGACTCCCATAAACCAAGCATCTGCGTGGGAGTTGGTTGTACCGGTTTTGCCACCGACTTCGCTGTCAAGACCAAGCCTTGCGCCCACTACATTTTTCAACATGCCGAGCATGACGTAATTGGCTTGTTCGCTAATAACCTGCTTTTGTTCGATGACAGATTCATAGATGATATTACCGTTTTTATCCTCAATACTCGTGATATAAACAGGCTTGGTCACAATCCCTTCATTGGCGAAAGCCGAATACGCGCCCGTCATTTCAAATACCGACAAATTGGGCGTACCGAGACATATAGAAGGGTAGGGATCGACGCGGTCAAGGTTGATACCCATATTGCCAAGAAAATCGCGGAAAGGTTCGACGCTGCCCAAATCTTTCATCAGGAAAGCGGAGACAGAGTTTTTGGATTTTTGAAGAGCGGTTTGGAGCGTGATAGCTTCATTGGTAAAATCGCCGGAGTTTTTGGGTGTCCAATCCTGTGTGAGTCCGCCGAACGTACCTTGTTCGAGTGTAATCGGCGCATCTACAACCTTATAACAAGGCGAATAACCACGCAAATCAATTGACAATGTATATAAAAAAGGCTTAATCGTAGAGCCGACTTGACGTTGTACGCTGTTGTTGGCGTGGTCATATTTGAAATATTTGTGGTCAGCACCGCCTACCCACGTTTTAATGTGTCCGGTCTTGGGATCGAGTCCAATAGAACCGACTTGCAGGTGCATCCGGTGGTATCGCAGCGAATCCATTGGCGACATCAAGGTGTCAGTTTCTCCTTCCGCATTGTGAGCAAAAACGGTCATTTCAACCTCTTTGTCAAATTCCTCATCGATAACTTTTTGTAATTTTTTCCACTCACTTTTCACCGTATCCCAATCATTGCTACGCAAAACTTTACGGTATTTATCAGCGAGTTTAGTGCCGATAAATTTTGATTTTTTCCAACGGGCAATGATGTCATTATCTTTTTCAGCTTTCAATAATCGCTCAATATCAACATCGCGAAGTTCGAGTTCAGTCGCTTTTTTGAGATATTTAGGACGTTTATTAGTGTATCTATCTGATTGATAAACAAGTTTCTGTAAAGAGTTTTTGCGTATAGCAATTTCTTCTGCGGTCGCTTGTCGTTTTTCATCATTTGAATTACCCTTATACGTCCACGGATCCATCCCTTTCCAATGCTTGAATAGTTCTTTTTGCACCTTTGCCATTTGCTTACGAGCTGCTGCTTCGGCGTGTTTCTGCATACGCGAATCTATCGTGGTTTTGATGGTCAAGCCATCGCGATAAATATCGTAAGATGTCCCGTCAGGTTTGGGATAATCTTTTAAAAGTTTTTTCAAATCACCACGTAAAAACTCACGGAAGTGCGGAGCAGCTCCTTCATTGTGATCCACCCGTTTGAAATTGGATAAATCAAGTGGCTTGGTGCGTAGTGTATCATAAGCTTCTCGCGTCAGCAAATCGTTTCTAACCATTTGACTAAGAACGACTTCGCGACGTTTGAGTGCCTTTTCAGGAAAGCGTTTTGGGTTGTACAAAGCTGGATTTTTGAGCATCCCGACCAGCATGGCAGACTCCTCAAGATTGAGGTCAGCGGGTTCTTTTCCAAAATAAATTTCAGAAGCTGATTTGACACCGTAAGCACCGTATATAAAGTTAAATTGATTGAGGTACATCATCATGATTTCCTCTTTGGTATAGCTGCGTTCGAGCTTGACGGCGGTGAGCCATTCTTTGAGCTTGGTCGTGAATATACGCCAGAGTTTTTTGAAGGGATTGCCCGTAAATTCGGGACGACCGACCAGCAATTTTGACAATTGTTGGGTAAGCGTACTACCGCCACCCGCGCTGCGCTGTCCCATCAGTATATTTCTGACAACGACACGCCCCAAAGCTCGTCCGTCAATACCAGAGTGTTCGTAAAATCGCTCGTCTTCGGTAGCCACCAATGCCTGTTCCATTTGTGGCGGAAGATCTTGATAATTAATATTGACGCGATTTTCGGTAAAATATCGCCCCAGTAACACACCGTCGGCGGTCAATATCTGTGAAGCGAGTTTACTTTTCGGATTTTCCAATTCTTCAAAAGAAGGCAAATCATTGGAAAGCAAGAGGAAAAGAAAAGTCGTGGAGATAAGTCCCAGTCCGAAGAAAAACCATAACCAATGAGTGGCTCGTTTGTGCTTGGTTTTTCTTTGCGCCCATGCAGAACCGGTGTTTGTGGTATCGTTATGCTGTTGTTCGTACAAGATAGTTATTTTGACGGCAGACGGTTTTTTTTTAATGTAAAATTTAAAATAATAAATGTAAAATGTAAAAGTCTAATGAGATGTATTTTTCAGGTGGAATGAGAAATTTTCACTCTTACATTTTCAATTTTGTGTTTTACATTTTACATTAAAAATAGACAGGGCAAACGAAAAGTTGTTTTAATAATGCGTAATATGTTAATTTTTAGATTTTTAAGAAAGCCTACTCGGCGGACATTTTCAAAATGTCAGGCGAGATATATTTACATTTTGATTTAAATTGTTTTAAATAAGTTAAATAATTTTTATTTTGTAAGTAATTGATTACCATTAAATAGTGAGCAAATACTGTTGCCTGACATTTTCAAAATGTCCGCCGACTCACACTTTCCCTTCAATTTTAAAAACATATTATAAAAACGACTTTTCGTTCCCCCTAAAAAATAGATACTGTCTGACCTTTTTTATCATTTAAATAAATGGCGAAGTTAGTGATTTAAATGGGCTTTGCCAAAATTTTAAATTCTACTTAACAGAAATTAAAAACGGTAAGTATTTTCATTAAATACTCAGGGCTTGCGTATTATTAATACGCAAGCCCTTACCGTTCTTATAATTCGTAATGGCGATTTTAATCACCATTTGTAATATTTTACTACGTCTAACATAGTGACTGAAGGTCGCCGGTATATTTTACTTATAATTTTCCTCATAAAAGAGGGCATATTCATTGAGTTTTTTGGAGCGTAAAAGTGATTTGTAATTATTCTGCGAAATGGCATAGACTCTGTAACTGTCGTCAATATCGTTGAGGTATTGTTTAGATTTTCCGCGCACGGATTTGACGTATCTTCCGGCTATATCTGCATTTTTAAAGCGACGGACAACAAGCATTTGCGTGTTTTTATCCAATAATAAACTCGCCGTGAAGAGTTTGTCCAATTTATGATGTTCTTTATGATAATCAGATACTGCGGATTTGACTTGCGAAGATTTGATGTCCGGCGAACTCAAAATGACCAAAACGTAGTGTTGTTGGTCTTTGTTGTCACTGAACAATTGCTTGGCTTCTTTCTCCTTTTTGGTCTTTTCTCCCTGGTCTGGTTTACCATCTTTTTTGCTTACCAAAGCAGGGTTTTTACCTTCAAGAAATGCCAGTATTTCTTTTGCTTTTTCTCCTTCTTCGGTGGTTTTGTGTTTTGTAATGACCTGATTTAGAGAGGCTTTGTAAGCATCTTCGCCTTCGGTATGACCGACACAAAGGGCATTGAGTAAGTCAAATTTGGCAGCAATTTCATTGGCTGCGCCAAAGAGCGAATCCGCCATGCCGATACGTGATTTGGCTTTGCTATAACTGCCATTTTCATACATTAAATAGGTCTCGTCATAGTAAATTTCGAGATTATCTTCGCCACGCTGCATCTCGGCAAGTACTTCGGGATTGGCGAGAGCTACTGCAAATTTGCTGTTGGGATATTTGTCAAGCAAACGGTTTTTATAAGTTGCTGCTTTGCCCGGATTGTTATCCATTGCAATGGTGTAAAGTGCGTAGAGTGCTTCGGCTTCGTATTTGTTGCCGGGAAAACGACTCAAAAGTTCCTCAAAAGCGTCAATGGATTTTTGTGGTTTATCCAATTTGTTATCATACAAACTACCGAGAGCAAACAAGGCTTCTATGATTTTGTCGTTGGCAGCTTCCACTTCTTTTGCGGTTTTCGGTACATCAGCAAACATCGCATCGACTTCTGCATCAGAGACCCGTACTCTCCCAAATCCAGTGACGACTCCATCGTCTTCAAGGGTTGCTATGCCTTGATTTTGTGAACGTCGCCAGTTATCTTCAAGTGGGCGTTTGCCCCATTTTTTCTCAAAATCGCGTTTGCCTTTCTTGACTTCACTAGTATTATATGCCCAATAATTACTATTTCCTGAATTGGGTCCGCTGATACCACTTGTAGGAAGTCCTGAGTCTGAGATGTTAGGGCGTGCCACTTTGTTGCCGTCCTCTTGACGAGCGGCATTCATACCCCTAGGATTCATCATAGACTCTGCGGTAGATGCTAAGGCAGCTTTTTTCTCTTCATCTAAGCGTTCTTTTTTAAGCTTTTTTGCTAAAGCAAGACGCTCATCTTCACTCATGTTTTTGATGTTTAAAAGACTGTCTTGCAATGCAATGATTTCAAGATTGGCGGCAATGTCGGTCAAGGCTTCGCTATATCTTTCAACTGTCTCATAACGCTCATCTGTACTTGCGAGTGTCGTTTTTGTACTATCGTAATAATTTTTGGCAAAGACGTAATTTTCTTTTGCAAAATAAATTTCTGCTAAACGAAGGTAGCTATCTGCCTTTTGTGGTTGATTGCCTCTATTGCTACGAAGTGATTTGTTGAGGTGTTCGATGGCGAGAGGCGTATTGTTTTCTTTGGCATAAATGTCTGCCATTACATAGAAAATCTGATCCCTGAATTCGTCATTTTTAGCATCTTTTGACATGCGTTTGAGCGCAGCCAAAGTTGCTTTACTACTTGAAGAACCACTCTGGAAACCATTAGTAGCGATATTCAAACGACTGCGAAATTCCATATCATAAGTAGGACGCAATCTGGTTACACGCTTATAATTGGCAAGGGCTTCGCTGTTATTTCCTTGTAAATCATAGAGTTGTGCAAGAATATAAGTGAGGCGGGTTTTCTTTCGTTTGTTCCTTGTTAGTTCCAAACCTTCCTGCAAAGCAGGAATTGCAGCAGCGTAATTTTTTTGTTTGAGTTCATAAAAAGATTTGACAATCGACAAATCTCTGCGAAGGGGTTTTGAGAGGTCTTCTATCGCATCAATTTGTTCGAGTACGAGTTCGGCTTCACCAAAATTTTCTTGTTCAATCAATGTACGCGCCAACCAAACCATCGCGTCACGCTGGCGGGTTTTGTAATCTTTCTTTGCCGGTTCGGGGTTCTTGAGTAGCTCTCTTCCTTTTTCACGGTCTTTTGCGTCTTTGCTACGTTTGAGGGCTTCGCCACGTTTTCTGACCAAGACAAGCGGGTCATAATTATTGATAATATATTGAAAAGTTTCGGCAGCCTCTTGATGATTCCCTTTGTAATATTCGCCCATTCCAATCTGCATGTAAGCATCATCTGTCCACTTGCTTTGGCGGTAAAGTGAAACGACCACCGATGCTTTTTCAATAACTGGATCGAGCTGACCACCGCCGCCACCTTCGGCAGCAACTTCGTCATAGAGGTCAAGTACTTGATTGTAATTGTCTTGACGTGAAGCTACGGTAGCCATATTCGCTTCTTTGAGCAAGACTTTGGAATTGTGGTAGCCGTTGAATCGGGCATTGAGGTTTTTCATGGCTTTTTTTAAGCCCTTGAGTTCTGCCTCTGTATCTTTTTGCGTAGCACAGCCTATAAATAAAAGGCTCATAATCAAGGCAAAAAGTATAGTAATTTTATTTGACATATCAAAAATAATTTGGTCGATAGTCCATAGTTGATAGCCATTTGGTGTGCAACTATGACGTTTTTTTTGGATGAGGGGTCTTTGTCCATCTATTTTAACTTAAATTTAGCATAAATATTATACAATTTCAATTAAAAAATTTCGACAATTTTATGAAACGTAAAAATACGAATTATCGTTGCAATATGCTTAGAAATTAAGTGTCATTTATAAGTGAAGCGTGTTAGAATTATTTTGTAATGAAGTTTGGCTTTGTAAATGTTAAATTTGTATAGCGTCATTTCTCTTAAATAATACATAACTTTACAGTACAAACCAACGTTTGTATAATGATATGAAACAAATCACCACAATTATACTCCTTGCTCTGAGTACCGCAGCATTTGCCCAACCATTGACCGGACAATTAATGGATAAAGCAGATGGGACTCCGCTTGTCGGTGCGAATATTTATTGGCAAAATTCGACTACCGGGACATTTACGAATGATGAAGGTGTATTTGAAATTGCTTTTGTAGTGGAGCGCAATCAACTCATTGTCAGCTATATCGGTTACGAAAATGATACTTTGACCATTGCCGAAGGACAAAATAATTTGCTTTTTGAAATGGGGAAAGACACGGGTTCGACCTTTTCCGAAGTTGTTATTTCCACGCAACGCGCGGATACTTACACGACAAATGATCCGACCAAAATCGAAGTTATTACGGAAGGTGAGCTGGCAAAGGCAGCGTGCTGCGACCTTGCGGGATGTTTTGAAACACAGGCAAGTGTACAGCCTGTGACGACAAATGTGGTGACAAATGCCAAGGAGTTAAGGATTTTGGGTTTATCAGGGGTTTATAATCAGTTGTTGTTTGATGGCTTGCCGATGATTCAGGGTTTGGGTTATACCTATGGCGTGAGTAGTTATCCGGGTACGTTGGTGAATCGGATTTATGTGGCAAAAGGTGCGAATTCGGTATTGCAAGGTTTTGAAGGCATGAGTGGACAAATCAATGTGATACCCAAACAACCGCAAGATACGGACGGCGGGCTGCTCAATGCCTTTGTGAATAGTAATGGAATCCATCAATTTAATGCAAATTATACCCATAAATCGGAGCAGGGTTGGTCGAGTTTTACATCGGCGCATATCTCGCGTCCGGGCTTTCGCAGGGATGTGAATGATGATAATTTTCTGGATTTTCCTTTAGTGGAACGACAGGCGATTTATCATAAAATGAGAACAAAACCAGTTAGTGAAGGTCTTTTTTCGGAAGTGGGGCTGCGGTATTGGCATGAAACGAGAACCGGAGGCGAAAAGAATTTTGATAGAAAAATACATAAAGGTAGTTCGGGTGTGTATGGTCAACATATCGCTATTTCACAACCTGAAATTTATACTAAAACAGGCTATATACTCTCTGACAATCAGCAAGTTAAATTTATCGGCGCGGCATTTTTTCATCAACAAAATTCGTATTTCGGAACTAAGCCATATACAGGTTTACAGCAATTTGCCTACGCCAATCTTCAGTACGAACACCAATACGGCGATGCAAGCGAACACAATGTAAAAGCCGGATTGAGTTATCGTCATTCTAATATAAAAGAGACGATTGATGAAGGGGCAATGTTGCAACAAAACCGTATTCCGGGATTTTTTGCAGAGAATATTTCAAATTTTGAAAAATTTAAATTGATAACAGGAATGCGCTGGGATGTGCATCAGGTCTTTGGCGGATTTATGACCTCGCGTTTTGGTCTGAATTATAATGTGACGGACAATACTGAGTTGCGATTTGCAGCAGGAACGGGTTGGCGTACTGCGAGTGTGTATGCCGAAAATCCGAGTTTGTTGGCGAGTTCGCGCGAGGTGATTTTTGAGGAAGAATTGCGCCCCGAACAGTCGTCAAATTTTGGAGTGAATGTGGTGCACAAAGAGTTTTGGAAGGATTGGATCGGCACGTTTACGGCGGATTTTTATCACACGCAATTTAGTAATCAGATTTTTCCGGATTATGACCGTGCGCCCGGACAGGCAATTTTGAAAAATTTTACCGATCCTTCTGCTTCTAATACCTTTCAAGCGGAAGCGAATTTGAAATATTTGGAGGAATATGAATTCAAATTTGCTTATAATTTTTTGAATGTTTTTCGAGAAATCAATGGGAAAAAAATACGACTGCCTTTCAATTCCAAACATCGTCTGTTAGCGACTTTTTCCTATCAACCGCTTAGTAAGAAATGGCATTTTGACACCAATATTCACTTCAATGGTCGTCAGCGATTACCGGATACTAATGGCTACCCGGAACGTTATCAACAAGACGCATATTCGCGTTCTTACTCTCTTGTCAACGCGCAATTTACCTACAAATTCGGTGATAATATAGATGTGTATGGCGGTTGCGAAAACATCTTTAACTTCCGTCAAGCCGATCCGATACTTGCAGCCGATGACCCGTTTGGGCAGTACTTTGATACGGCTTTTAATTGGGGACCGACGAAGGGACGTGAGATTTATCTTGGGGTGAGGTATCGGTTGAAGTGATAGCAACTTTGATTTACGGAGTAAGTATACAATGAAATGATGTTTTCCTTTATTCCTCGCTGATTTTTGGTTTGATGATCAAAAATAATTTGCTGATGATAAAAATAATCAAGCCATACATCGTCGTAATCATAGACACTTTGAATCCGGCTGCAAAAATGGCAGTACTAATACCACCAGCCGATTCAATGTGATTCATAGCAGTGAACAAGCCTATTAGTTGACCGAGTATCCCGACAGCTAATGCCATGATACCCAGATTCTTAATGACGTTATACCATTTATTTTTTTCACTGGATGAAATCAAACGAAGCACAAAGAAGACGATAATTAAAATGAATAATAATGTCAGTACATTCATAAAAAGTGCGCCACCTTGCTGGTAAAGTTGAAACATGATATTGTGTGATTTTATTTCCGATTTGTGTTATTTCTTATTTGAATATAAATGTAGCTTCTACCATGGCTTGTTCACCCAATTCAGGGAATTTTATTCGTTTTTGCATTAAGTCACTTGTAAATTTGTTTCCTAAATCATTATGTGATTCATCACTAAAATCTGCTCCCATTTCCATTAACATTCTTACCAATCCATCCGATTCAAGTCTAAAAGTGTAGGTAAGATTCCCAAGAATTTTTAGATTTGGATTTCGTTCTAATTCAACTTCATAAGGCTCTTTTAATCCGTTTAACACCATTAATAAACCTTCATTGATTTTACCTTTTGGTGAATTGCCATGTACGTCATAGCCTTGTACTTCTATTATTTTGTCTCTAATGGTTACAGCTAATTTTTGACTACTATTATTGCGTGATTCGTTTACATTTGATTGATATATCAATGGATTTTCCACTAGTACCTGCTCTAATTCCTTTCTTATCTTTTTTGCTTGAAAATGGTAATAAATTCCGCTAAGAATAATCAATAGAACGGCAGCATTAAAAGCACCGCCTCTGAAACCATCGTACATAATTGAGCTTGTTAATATTAAGATGATTGGTAATGATGCAATTACGATGGCTGCAATTCTATATTTATTGTAAATGAGTCCTGCTACTATGAATACTAAGCCAAAGATTACGCGTTCGATAAAAAAATCAAGCGAAAAAAAATCGTGAAATAGGTAGTTCGTCAATACTCGATAAAACATCAAAATTGACAATATAAATATGACGGCTCTTACCATTATTATTTTGTCAATGTGTTGAGCGTATTTCCAAGCCTTCCCGCCTAATTTTCCGG
>ENA-ORXR01002699-ORXR01002699.1-marine-metagenome-genome-assembly--contig:-NODE-2699-length-16595-cov-131.818017_pt1 | contig 16595 bp, 5 predicted proteins | sample MGYA00237866_ERZ511479 | MGnify/ENA metagenome assembly ERZ511479 | reverse complement strand
GGCTGGGCCAGCAGCAAACTGCGCATCGATGCCGGTTTCGAAAAGCTGTTGCCCAAGGATCATCCGTTCATGGATACCTACCGCGACCACCGCGAAATTTTCGGCGGTGCCAACCGAATCCTGGTCGCGGTTCGGGCCACTGACGGTCATCTGTTTTCGCCCGCCTCGATGGTCGCCGCCAAACGCGTGTCCGATCGACTGGGTTCGGTGAACGGTGTCAACGAAGGCACCATGGCCTCGATCTTCACGCCCAACACCCGCTTTTACGAGATCACCCCCGAAGGCTTCGTCGGCGATAAGGTCGTGTTCAGCGGATGCTTTCTCGACTACAAGGAAATCGTCGACGCGATCGAGCAGGGCAACGAACTAAACGAGCAGCAGGCCAAGGCGGTCGCAGCCGACCTGCAAGCAATCCGCGAGAACGTCATCAAATCCGGCCAAGTCGGTCGACTTGTCTCGTCCGATTTTAGTTCGATTTTGGTTCGGGCCAACTTGAACGAGGTCGATCTCGACGGTAAAAAACTCGACCCGCTTGAGGTCGCCGACCAACTCGAGACTGAGATTCGACAGGCCTTCATTGAGGATAACACGGAAATCGATGTGCACATCATCGGCTTTGCCAAGTCGATGGGCGATATCGCCGGCGGGGCCAAAACCGTCGTGTTCTTTTTCTTTATCGCGATCTTGGTCACCCTGTTGCTGGTCTACCTGTTTACTCATAGCCTGCGGCTGACCGTGCTGCCGGTGCTGTGTTCGTTGATCGCGGTGGCCTGGACGATGGGCCTGTTGCCCCTGCTTGGGTTCGGACTCGATCCGATGTCGATGCTGGTGCCCTTCCTGGTGTTCGCGATTGGCGTTTCGCATGGCGTGCAGATGATCAACGCCTTCGCCGAAGAGGCAGAGACGGGACACGACGCGCGCACCTCCGCGCGCAACGCTTTCGAACGCCTGTTCGTGCCCGGCGCAATCGCGTTGGTGAGCGACACCATCGGCTTCCTCACGATCCAGCTGATCCGCATTCCGATCATCCAAGAACTCGCGCTCACCGCCAGCATTGGCGTCGGGGTGATCCTGCTCACCAATTTGTTTCTGCTGCCGCTGCTGCTGTCGTTCGTGAACTTGGACGATCGTTTCGTGAACCGCCGCCACCGCGGCCACGCCCGACTCAATGGCCTGTGGAACTTTTTCACCGGGTTTTCCGGCAAGACCGGCGCCATCATCGCCATCGCCGCCGCCCTCCTGCTCGCCGCACTCGGTTGGATTCAGGGCCAGAAGCTGCAAGTCGGCGACCTCGAACCCGGTGTCCCCGAACTCCGTCAGAGTTCGCGCTACAATCAGGACACCGCCATGATTGTCGATAAGTTCTCGATCGGCGTCGATATTCTCACGATCATTGTCGAGACCGTCGAGAACGCCTGCATCAGCAACGAACTGATGTCCGCCATCGATCAGTACGAGTGGGAACTGTCCAATGTGCCCGGCGTACAGTCGACCCTCTCGCTGCCTAAGGTCGCACGCGTGCTCAACGCCGGAAATTTTCAAGGCAGCCTCAAATGGCGGACGCTCGCCCGCGATCAAAATATTCTGATGGCGTCGCAGCAGTACATCGACACCTCCACCGGGCTGCTCAACCGCCAGGAATGCGACGTCATGTGCATCATGGTGTTCCTCGAGGACCACAAGGCTGAGACGCTGACGCGCGTCACCGACCACGCGCTCGCGCTGGCCGACTCGATGAACCAAACCGATCCCAAACTCACCTTCCGGCTGGCCACCGGCAACGCTGGCGTGATGGCCGCGACCAACGAAGTCGTCAAAGGTGCGCAACTGAAAATCATGCTCTACATTTACGCCGCGATCATCGTGCTGTGCCTGCTCACCTTCCGGTCGGTTCGGGGCATGCTGTGCATTGTCATCCCGCTCAGTGTCGTCTCGATTCTCTGCTACGCGGTGATGAGTTTGCTCGGTATCGGTTTGAAAGTCTCGACCCTGCCGGTGGCCGCGCTGGGGGCCGGGATCGGCGTCGATTACGGCATCTACATTTTCAGCGGGCTGCGGCGCAAGCTGAAGGAAAACGGCGGCGACTTGTCGACCGCTTACCGCGAGACGCTTGGGGTCACCGGCAACGCGGTTCTGGTCACCGGACTCACCCTAGCGATCGGCGTGAGCACCTGGATTTTCTCCGCGCTTAAGTTTCAAGCGGACATGGGCATCCTGCTCACCTTCATGTTTCTCGGCAACATGCTCGGCGCGTTGATTTTGCTGCCGGCGTTGGCGCGCGTTCTGTTTCGCAAGCGCGCGAGCGCAACGGAATCCTAAATATTTGAGCTCTTCGGGGGGGGATGAAATCGTTTTTTCCGATCCGAGTTCTTCAACGGTCTGCTAGGAGTTTGTCGGACTTCCGTTCTCCAACAATGCGCGTTTCTCCCATCATCATCTTGGCATCCCGCTCCAATGGCTGTGTTTCCCACGAATCATTATGCAGGCTAAACAGACTTGTCGCATCCGTGTGAGAAGGCCGTCCCGGACGTGTTATAATCCCTCGTTTTTGAAAGGTATGATGTGATGAAGCTGCTCCATACTGATCACTCTACAAAAAAAGCCCCGCTAATCAGCGAGGCTTTTTCTCAGGCGGGTGAACGTCAGTTCACTTCGGGCGACCGGCGTTGAACACGTCTTGCGGGTTCAGGCGTTTGGAGTGGGCGGTGTCGCCTTTGCCGAGCAGTTCGTCCATTTTGTCACGCAGGACTTGGTAAGCTTTCTCGTGGTTCTCCCGTTGCTTGGCGTAGAATTCTTCGGCAGTACGACCGGTGTTACCACCGCCGCCATTGTAGCGTGAGCGTTGTTCGCGGCGCTTGCGCTCCATTGCCTTTTTCTCTTCGTTGCGTTCTTGGATGGCAATCCTCTCTTCTTCTTTCTCAATGTATTTGTTGAGCGTGCGGAGAGCGTTTTTGTGTTGGGACTCGACCTTGAGGCGAATCAGCTCGGGAGCTTTGAAGATGCGCGGGAAACGGAGTGTCTGCTCATTGCTCCATTCGATTTCGGCACTTCGTAGGGCGCGAGTGAACACGGCCTTTTCCTGACGCACAATCCGGTAGCGCTCTTGCACTTCGGCGTTGGTCATCATGAGGTATTCGTTTTCGCCCTTCAGATTAATGTAGTTCATGATCATGAACGGTCCGCGGGGAGGCTGGGCGAATCCGATGAGCATGGTGCTCATGAGGATCGCAAGGATTGCGGTGGTGGTTTTCATAGGTACTCCGTAAAGGCTCGGTATGCTGCTGTTGTTGTGCTGCTGTTGTGCTGCTGTTGTGCTGCTGTTGTGCTGCTGTGGTGCTGCTGTGGTGCTGCTGTGGTGTTTATGTGGTGTTTATGTGGTGCTATTAAAAAAGTAACGCTGATACAAACATTGTGCAACTTAAGACGTTAGCTAGCTTGAGTTTCTTTGCACTTTCCGGCGATTTTTACCCGAACATTCAGAAGGTTTACTTGAACCTCCGTGAATTTCAGGGGGATTCGCACGATTCCGCGCACCATGGTGAAGCGGTTTTCTGGGTTCCAAGGGGCGATTTCGCCCTCACAAAGCAGCACCTCCTCGTGCGTTCGAACCACGCGATTTTCCGTGTCGCGTGAGCTGACCAGCGCCCAAGGGCCGTCTTGTTCGACCTGAAAATGGTCGTGGGGGCCATGCGCTTGCAGGCTGGAAGCGACGCCTTCAGCGCTTGCGTTTAGGTCTGACCCTGTGAAGGCGCAGGTGATTTCGGCGAGATAGCCGTTCTCCGGTTCGGCGATTTCACGGTCGCCGTTCGCATCGGTAATAGTGACCGGCCAGCGGTTGCTGATCAGGGTGACCGACCGCGCTTCGGGCTCGGTCGTCCCGTTGATGATCGAGGTGTCACCGTGGAGCGCGAGCACCGTTTCGGCGAGGCAGCGGGCGCGAACCAGATCGGCGGCCATCTTCGGACTGCGCCAGGCATCGACAATCCCGGACCAGCGCAGGTAGCGTTTCTTGCGCAGCGTCGCGTAGTCGGCCCAGCACCACAGGCACCAGCCGGCGACGTAAGGTTTGTCTTCGAGCTTGTTCCAGTCGGCGAGCAGGATGTCGCACTGGCGTCGTTCTTCGGCATCGTCGCCACGGCGCGCTTCCGGGTTGTTGGACATTTCGCAGACGAGCAGCACACGGTTTTTGGAGGCGTCGCGGATCTCGGGGAGGATATCGAGTTCGTAGTTCACGCCGGTGATGTCGGTGATGTCGGTGGTCTTCTCGCGGCGAGCGCGATAGAGGTGGTTCTCGGCGTAGATGGTGGGGCGGGGCGACGGGAGGCCTTGGTTGGTTTGGATCAGTCGTTCAAACACGCGGCGGTTCTGGGCTTCGTTGGCGAGGCCGGTGAGAATCAGACAGGGGTGGTGGCCATCACGGTTGTGCATCAGCCGTAGTTGTCGTTCGGCATTGTCGGCCCAGCGTCCACCCCGAACCCGTTTCCAGGTGGCGATCTCGGCGTAGACCAGCAAGCCGAACTCGTCGCAGGCATCGAGGAAGGCGGGGTCTTGCGGGTAGTGCGCGAGCCGAACCAGATTAAAGCCCAGGTCTTTGATTCGGCGCGCCTCGTCGCGGTGGAAGGCAGGGTCGATGGCGCGGCCGAGTCCGGGGATGGAGCTGTGGCGATTGATGCCGCGCAGTTCGACTCGGCGGCCGTTAAGAAAGAAGCCTTGGTCGGGGCGGAACTCGGCCTCGCGGATGCCGAAGCGCAGTTCGTCGTGTTGTCCCGTTTCGGGGTTGGTGACAGAGAGGGTATGCAGGACCGGATTGTCGATGTCCCACCGTTCGAGGTCGGCCGCGAGTTTGAGGTAACTGTGGGTGGGCTTGGAGGCGGGTGGGTTTGGCGATTCATGTCGTAGCATGCAATCGCCCTTGATCGGTTCGACCGGCTGGCCGTTCAGCTCCCATTGGAAGGACTCACCCTTTAAATAGAGGGGGAGCAGGTAGGAAATTTGACGTTCAGAGACGTAGCCAGAGATGGAGAACACCTCTGGACTTGGTATGAGCTTGGCGGTGGCGGAGATGCCTCCGTGCAACACGAAGTCCGGTTCGTCGATGCCGGGCAGCACATGGCGCTTGTATTGGTTGGAGACATGCAGGGCGATGTGGTTGGTGCCTGCGCGCAAACCGCTGAGCACGTGTATTATGGCGACCCAATTTGCGTCGAACTCTTCCACACGTTGACCATTGAGCCAGAGCGCGCCGAAGCCGTAAAAGCCGCCGGTTCGGAAATAGTAATAGGATGCAAGGTTTTCAATCTCAACCGTGCAGCGGTACGAACCCCAGCCGCGCCGATAGGCGACGCCGGGTTGAAAGGTGTCGGTGGCGTTCCAGGTGTGCGGCAGGGTGACTGTTTCGGTCGGTTCGGACGCGCGTGCCGTGCCGCCGGCCATCCAGTTTTTGGAGGCTTTGCATGGCGTGAAGTCCCAGTGGTCAAGATTCATGAGTCGGCGTTAAGTTTTGATGAAAGCCGCGTTAGCGGTGGCACCCTGAATAGCCCATTCTGCAGCCCCGTAGGGTCAAGGGCTGGGTTGGCGTCGAGAAAGAAAAGGAGCCGCGTAGCGGTGGCATAAAAGCATAAGGAATCGCGTTTGGGCGATGACGGTGCCGCTGGGTTTCTTTGACGATTTTGGACGCCTTCGTTCGTTCTCCGGCGATGGCTCTGTGCTGCGGCGCCGTACGCGCGGCACTCCACGCCCATCGCTTTTTCCGGCACCTCCTTCTGTGCAGCATTGCCGACCCCGGCCTTGCCCTGCGGGCTACAGCCGGGGCTCCTCAGGGTGCCATCGCTAACGCGGCTCTTTCTCATCCGTATCGTCGACCGTGGCCTTGCCCTGCGGGCTACAACCATGGCTATTCGGATGCCAGCGCTAGCGCGGCTTCTTGCATGTTTCATGTGTTCCCACATATGGCGGTGAACTTAGTCATGGAGATACAGCGGCGAATCGATGAGCAGCGGTTTGCTCAGCGGTCGTCCGGTGAGGTCGGTGGCTTCAGTGAACGCGACCGGCACCGGACGCGGTTCGCCGGTGGTCCAAGCAACGGTGACGCCGTTGTCGAACCGAAGGAGATACTCGTCGGCGGCGGAGGGGAGGCGTTCGAGGAAGGTGGCCTTGCCGATGGTCGCAAGTAAATAGACGAACGCATAATAGGCCGGACGCGGCGTGCTCTTGCCGTCGCGCAGACCGAAGCCCTCCGCGTCGAGCTTCCACCAGTAGACGCGGTCAGCCAGGCCCGAACAGATCGCCAGCAGGAAATAGCGCAGCATGTAATGGCTGTAGGTTTCCTCGTCGACGCTCGGATCGCCGTCGCGTGGACCCGGTGAGTCGTAGGGCGAGGTGACCGGCGACCAGGCGCCGGTACCTTTGAGCGGCCAGTTGACCTCGGTGACGTAGACCTTGTCTTCGCAGCGCGGCGAACACTGCGCGGCGGCGCGGATGCCGGCCAGTTTGCCGAGCAGGTTTTGCCGACCTTGTTTGTTCTCGGGCGCGCCGCGGCGGTCGACGTACAGATGATGTGACAGCGCGTTAAAGGTGAGCTGTGGCGGCACCACATCGAGGGCAGCCGCGAGGTAGTGGAGTTCCCAGTCGATCACGGCGGGACCGGTGACCGGGATCTCGATGTTACGACTCCGGAGATCGAGCGTTTGCAACAGCTGGTGATATTCATCCATGTGCCACAGGCCCCACTTGCTGCGGTTGATGGCATGTCCGATCTCGACGAAATCGGCCACGGCCATTTGCGGCGCGCCGAGAATCATCTGCGCGAACTCGGTCCAGGAACTCGGTGCCAGGACCGACTTGCGGCATTGTACTAGCGCCGCCGCCACCTGATGACCGGCGGCATGGAGCGCGTGCAGTTGGGCGAGTCCGGCGGTCCACAGCAGCCGCGACTCGTGATGGTAGAAGCGGAGCAGCAACGGAATGTCTTCGGGCACATCGACCGGCACGCGTCCGGCCTCGTCGGTCAGGCCGATGCGGCCTTGCATTGAGACGGGGTTGCTGAACGCGGTTTTGATGATCTCGGCTTGGCGGACCAGCACGGCGGGAATTGATTTGAGTCCGCTTTTCAGAACGTGCCGGTGCGAGGAGAAGGGGATGTGTTTGCGGCGTTCGCGCGATCGTAACGGCGGGATGGCTTGCACCGAACGATCGTCCCAGATGTAGAGGTTCTTTTCGGGCGGGTACGTGGGCACCGGCGGCTTGATCCAGGTGCGGATCGGGTGGCGCCAACGGCGGGTGTTGGTGTGGAAATCGAAGCGGCGGCGGGCGGCGCGTTCAGCGCGGATGAACGCGCGCGGGACTTCTGCGGGAGCAAATATCATTTCAAAAAATACCCGACGTAAATCGGAGGGCAAGGAGATCCGCGAGAGGTCGCGCGCGCGCTTGGCGAGGGGCAGGGGACCATCGTGGAGTCGAGCGCGGTTGAGATCGATGAACTGCACGTCGGCCCAGGCCTCGTCCGCTCCGGGGCCGGCCCCGAAGACCCTCGTCTCACTTGAAACGCGGCGCATGAGGATGTTCTGATTGCCAAGATCGTTGTGTGCGACGCCGGCGTCATGAAGTTTGCGCACCGCCTGCGCGACCGTTTCCAGCAAGATCATAAAGTGTCGGCACAGCGGCGGGTCTTTGCGCCAGAGGCGGAGAAACTCGTCCTTGAACGAGACCATGCCGTCTTCGAATACACTCAGGAAAAAGCTCTCTGCGAGACCGCCCTTGCCGTCCCAGCGGTCGGCCCAAGCGATTGGTTCGGGGGTGCCCACACCGTGGGCTTTCAAATGCGCCGCCGTTTCGAATGACCGCTGTGCCTTCGAACCGCGTCGGTTGCTGTCGACGATGTTCTTGATGTGGGGCTGCCGACCGAATTGCTTCCAGGCGACCTCGACCCCGTCCTTTTTACCCGTCCCGCCGGGATCGTTATCCGGCGGGAAGGCGGCGCGGTAGACAGCGTTGCGGCTTTTTTCGACCACGCTGCCGGGTGGCACGCCTTCGATGAAGGCGTGGCGGATCGATTCGAACAAGGCCGGTCCCCCGTGCGTTGCAGCGACTGCCCCGCGTACGCCGGTCAGCCCGTGAAGTTCGGGGAGGTCGGGCACGGGGGGCGTTACTTCAGTTCGGGTTCGCGGACCGGGATGCCGAGCAGGAAGGCTTCGAGGTGGAGCTTGTAATCCTCCTCGTTGCCGCTGCCTTGCGCAGCGTTTACGGCTTTCTCCTGCCAGTGCACCGCCTTGGAAAAATCGCCGGCTTCGGCGTAGGCGGCCGCCAGCGTGTCGAGGATGTGGTCGGCGGTGTGGTTGCGTATCTCGCTGGCCTGCATCGCGAGTTTCACCGCGCGTTTGCCGTTGCGGATCTTCTCGTCGGGGTAGGTCGCGAGCATCCAAGCGAGGTTGTTCAGCGCTTCCGAATTTTCTGGGTCCAGCTGGATCGACTTTTCGATGTCGGCCTTGGCTTTGACGACGTCGAGGCGTTGGAAGATACGGAAGTTCGAACGGCCGAGCCAGTAATCGGCGTTGTCGGGTTCGAGTTCGATCGACTTGTCGTAGTCGGCAATCGCGGACTTCAGTTTGCCCTGGATCGTGTAGGCGCGAGCGCGTTGCTGGTAAGCCTCTGCGAAGGTGGGCACTTTTTTGATCACCCCGGTGGCGGCTTTGACGGCATCTTCCGGCTTGTCTTCGAAGATGGCTAGTTCGACCAGATTGAGACCCAGCGCTGCGTTGTCCGGGTTCAGTTTCATCGCGCGTTCGAAATCGGAGCGGGCCGGATCGAACAAGCCCGAACGCATTTGCGCCGTGCCGCGTTGGGACAGGTAGGCGAGGTTGTCCGGTTGGAGCATGAGCGCGGCGTTGTAGTCGCGAATGGCTCGATTATACGAACGCGCGTTCATCCACATGTCACCACGATCGGAGTAGGGGTCCGCCGCTTCCGGACTTAGCGCGATCACGTGGTCGAGTTCTTTGAGGAAGTTGCCGATGGTGGCGCGCTGACTGTAGAACAGAAAAATGCGCGCTTTGTGGCCGTCTGGCATGTGCGGGTTGCTGGCGACGATTTCCTTGGCGACGCGATCAGCCGCGTTCATGTCGCCGCCGGTGCGGCGCAGGTTTTGGATCTCGAGCAGTTTGGCCTGCATTTTGCGGGCGCTGAGGAAGTTGTTGGGCACCGGTACCGGTTCGGCTTCGGTTTTTTCGATCCGTTTTTTTAGTCCGGAAACTACCCACACTTGATCGCGTTGACGCATCAACAAGGTGTCGTCCTTGAGTGAGAGCAGGCGGGTGTTGAGTAGTACCGATGTGCCGGGCATGATCAGGCTTGGAAGTTGGTGGGCCCGCCCGGCATCGTCGAGCAGCATGGGACGTGCGAGCATGTCGCGGTACAGGAAGCGGCCTTCGTCGAGCGGAATCAAATCGTAGCCGCCGGCGATTTCAGACAGTTGGCGTCCGGGGCGGGCGGTCACCGGGATCTTGTCGGCGAGGACCTCGTACTTGCCTGTGGCGTCGAAGCGCAGGAGCGCGCAGAAGGGATAGCGCGGGTTCGGGACGTTCTGTTCTTTGTCGCCGACCGTGACCACGAGATAGGCGTGTTTGCTGTCGGGCGTGTGTAGGTAGTTGCACTGCTTCCAGTTCACGGCGACGTCCTTGAGCGGCAGGTCGGGCTTCATCGCTTCGGCCTCGCCCCAGTCGTCCATAATGTCGTCGAGGCGCATGCGCACTTCCGGATCTTCCACCGTTTTGCGCAGGCCGGCGATGCGTGAATGCCAGAAGCGGAACGTGGTTTTGATCGCCTTCGTGGCGGCTTGGCGTTCTTTGTAATTGTCGGAACCCAGATCCTTGACCAGCTTCTGCAGCTCTTTCGGCAGGTCGGCGGTCTTGGGGATCCACACCCAGCCGTCCCCCGTATCCGGAATCATGTACCACGAACCAGCGGCTTGCGGGATGGACTGCGAGACGCCCGATTTTTCGATCGCGGCGCGTTCGGGCTTCACCATCACGTCCTTGTCGAAGATGTGCAGCGTTCCGGGTATCGGGTCGGCGGCGACCCGCGAGAACGGCGAATAAAGAATGCGTGGCAGGACCACCGTCTTGCCGTTGGGTTGGTCGTTGATGGCGTGGAAGCGACCTTTGATTCTTGGCACCTGGCCCTCGGGTGCGGTGAGTAACCACTTGGCTTCGCGTTCGACCAGCCATCGGTCTTTGTTCTCTTTGGCTGGTTGGGCGATGTGGTGGACGCCCTTGCGTTCGGAGATCCAAACGCGGCCCGCTTGGTCCTCGGCGATCCGGCCCTGAAAATGTTCTTGTGCTTCATACACATTGGTTTCGAGCCCATCCGTCGAGATCGCTTCTTTGCCGTTGCCGACGTACCAAGCGGTGCCGAAGCTGTCGATCAGGGTGGGTTCGGGAAGAATGTGATGGTCCTTGGCGATGCCGCCGCTAGGAATCCAATAGCGCTCGCTGTCTTCTTCTTTGCCCACCCGGTCGTCCGGGTCGCCGACGGTGGCGAGCACGGTGGTGCCGTTGTCGAGTTCGCGAACGCTGCGCACGTAGAACGGCAGGACGGTGACGTCGTTGGTCTGTTCGCCGATTTCAAGCAAGGCCGCAAAGGGGCCCTCGGCTTTTTTATCCTGCGCGCATACCGGCAAGGCAGCGGCGAAGATGAAGAGGAGGAGGAGCGTTTTCAAAGACGGATTTGGCATGCGTCTATCTTCATTTGGCCGATGGTTTATGCAAGTGTTTTACGTTCTGTTTCAATCCGCCGTTCTGGTTCAACCGCGCATGCCGTTCGGCGAACGCCAATCTGGGAATACCCAAGTCGCGTGCATTGCGGATAGTCGCCCGGACGGGGCCGGGCTCCCACTTTAATCACCGTACGCGTCAGTCCATTCTGGCAACATCGATTCCCGCGTCCCGCACCCCGCGTCCCGCATCTCACAACCAACGCTACGCTCCTTTGGGCTGAAGGCCTTGGACCATGTCACGGGCCTGTGCATCGATCGAACGCAGGTGCAAGTCGCGTTGCGGAAATGCGATTTCGATATTGGCTTCGTTGAAGGCCTTGTTGACGAGGGTGTGTAGCGAGTCGATGACCACAGGGCGGCTGTCAACTTCGCCAATAAACACGCGGACCGTCAAATTGAGGGTACTGTCCCCGAACTCGCTGAAGATCACCTGCGAAGGCGGTTCATCGACCACCTTGGGATGCTTTTTGCAGAGTTCGTAGATGATCGATTTGGCTTTTTCGACATCCGACCCATAGGCCACCCCGACGACGAATTCGATGCGGTTGATGGCATCGCTCAGGGTCCAGTTGACGAGGCGTCCGGTGATGAAATCCTTGTTGGGGATCACGTATTCTTTGCGGTCCCAGTTGACGATGGTGGTGGCGCGGGTGCGGATCTTGGTGACGTGTCCGGTGAAGTCATCCACCGTGATCAGATCGCCGATCCGCATCGGTCGTTCGAACATCAGAATGATGCCCGCGACGAAATTCGCGAAAATTTCCTGCAAGCCAAATGCCAAACCAAAGGTGAGCGCGGTCGCGAGCCATTGCACGCTGCTCCAGCTAATCGAAAGAGAGCGGAACGCGAGAACGACGCCGATCAACACGATGGCATAACTCGTGATCGCCTTGATCGCATAGCGGAACGATCGGTCCACTGGTAGCGCCTCAAGAAACAGGATTTCGATGGCGCTCGGCAGATTTCTGGCGAGGATAAACGTGACCGCCGTCAGCATGAAGAACAGCAACAGGTCGCGAATCGTTACCCGCTTGTGTCCGCTTTTGACGCTGGCCGCCTTACTCTCGGCCCCCACCCCCGTGGGCAGGGGGGCGACAGGGGTGACGCTGGCGGATGTGCCGTTCCCCGCTTCAGACTCGGCGTAGTCGCCTTGGAACCCGTTCTCAACCGAGTGGCTGGACCAGACGGTGTAGTTGTCCAATTCCTTGAGGGCCGGAAGCACGTCGGTCCAGGTGATCCACATGCCGATGCCCCAGACCAAGATCAGGATAAATGAAATTAGCTTGTGCGCCTGAATCACGTTTCCCGCGATTTCATCGGGTTGCATTTCGGTCAATACATCAAAGGTCTTTATCGGGGTCGGCGTGGATTCCTCCGGTAGGGTTTCCCCTCGTTCCGCAGCGGCCTTCCTCGCTTTCGCTCGTTCCTTCTGCGCGGCTTGCTGGGCCTCAATTTGAACCTGTCGTTTTCGGCGGGCGGCCTGAATGAAGGACCGCCTTTGCCGCACCAGGACCAAGCGCCGCGCCAGAGCACGGAAGGTTTCGATCGCGACGGCCAGAACAAAGGTCAAATACGCGCATTCGGCCAACTTGAGCGCAGTATAATAGTATCCCCATATGGCGAGAACCGCCAAGGCGAGCGGCACGCCAAGAATGATACCAATCCAAAGGACCGAGGTCTGGTTGGCCCAAGATTTTTCGTTGGCGCGCAAATAGACACTGAAGACCCCAGACTTTCGGTTGACGGTCCGGTGAAGAAAATACGTGGCAAACAACATGCCCGCGATGAAGACCACCCGCTCCAACAAGTCGATGCGGTGGGAGAGGTCGAGGTTGAGGAGGAGGCTGGCCGCGAACACAAAAACCGCGCCAGGCAAGACAACCCAATCCACGTTCTTTTTCAACTTGGACACCGTGGAAGGCGCCCATTCAAAGTGCCGTTGCCCCAACCCCTCTGATCGGCAAATTTGCCGCAATACTTCGAATGGCAGGGCGAACAAGGCCGCCGCCACCAGCGAACGGCCGATCGCAACGAATAGGGTACTGCCGCCAGCGGGGGTGTGGAGCATGGCTTGGCCAACGACCAAGGGGATCAAAGGCAGGGAGACGGCGACCATCATCGACATGAGGAAAGCGCGGGCGGTTGGCCAAAAGGTTTCACAAGACCCGCGGGCGGCGACTTCGCCGAGACGATCGATTTCTCCCCGGAGGCGTGGCTTGCCGAACATCAATAGCACCATGAGCAAGGCACCGAGACCTACCAGTAGCGGGCGGGAAAACAGGGATTGAAACAGTTCCTTCCCCGCCCCGATCCACGCCTGACCAGAAAAGGCGATCTGATCGCTCGCGTCGATTTTAAGCTCACTGAACAACAAATTGTTGCTTTGAATCCACAAGATCCGCTCATTGATATATTCGCGGAACCGTTTGATCGTGGCCGCTTTTTCTTCGGTGCTTCCTTGGATGTCGAGCAGGTTTTCGGAGTAGCGGGTGAGGCTCGCGCGGGTGGCTTTCAAGATATTCAGTCGGGCCTCGATCAAGGCCGCGACGGGGGGCTCCAGTTGAGTCCAAACGGTATCGTCCTGTTCCCCGAAGACCTCGACGATCTCGCTGCGGATCCGGTCGGGAGAGAGATCTTTCTCGCGTTGGTCGATGTCGAAGATGTCGTACTGCAACTCCTCGATGCTCAGGGCCATATCGAGGATCGCGGGCTGTTGCGCGGACGATTGGGCAAGTTCGGCTTTGCGGGTCCGCAACATTGCCCCCACCGACCCAGTGAGGCCGATGTTGGTCACCCGCGCATTGGTTTCCACGAACTTTTTCTCCAAGGATTCCACGGACTGTTTTAATTTGTCCGCCTCCTGTTTGACCTGCAGCGAATTCTGCTCGAGGGCTTGGTTGCGTTTGGCCAACTCGGTGTTGATGGCGTAGCTAGCGGCCAAAAAGCTCAACGGGGCGGCGGCCTCTTGGATTTCCATTTCCTTTTTAACGGCCGCGCTGGCCAATTGCTCAGCCACTTTCTGTCGCTTGGTGGCGAGAACCGACTCCAGTTGTTTGAGTCTGTCTTCCTGCCGGTTCAGGGAATACTCGATCAAATCATACTGTTTTTTCAACACGCTTTCACGCGCCTCCGCCTCGTCGCGCGCCAGTTGCGCATCGAGCAGTTGCTTCTCTGCTTCGGCCGCCTGGAGATCGGATTGGAGCTTGAGCGCGGTCGCCTCGCCCGTGAGACTCGAATCGCCTTCCACCAACTCAATTTGGGCCTTGGTCTCGGTAATGCGGTTCTCGATCGCCTCTACTTGCGCCCGCGAGTTTTGCCTGCGGGCGATGCGTCTGGTGCTTTCGGCCTCGTTCCCTTCCAACTCTTTTTTCAGTTCGGCCACTTGCTCGCGAAGCTGCTTCGCCTCGGCATCGAGGGGGGGCATGGGCGCGTTCGGGTCGACCGGCGGAACCGGCCTGCTTTTCACGGCGTCCAGTTGGCGCTGAAAGGCCTGGGCCGTCTGCCCGGCTGCGTTGGCGGCTTTTACGGCTTCGCTGGCTTTCTTGGCCGCTATTTGTGCCGCGGCTTTGTTGGCCTGCACTGCGGCAAGGAGACCGGCAATCTGATCTTGTATGGCCGGTTCGAGTTTCTGGTCGGCGGCAGCCCGGTCTTGGATGTTTTTGATCGCGTCCGCCGAGCCGTCCACAGGTTCAGCCTGCATGCCCGAGGCCACCCCTGTGAAACCCAAGCAAGCCCACATGGCGAACAACACCGAGTGGGCACGAAGGTGGGCTACAAACGAGGAAAGGCCAGGTTTGATGCGAGATTTGCGGCGAGGTTTGAGGACTTTTGGACAGAGCATCATTTCTTTATGAACGGAGGTGGACGATGCAGAACCCCTTACACAAACGGCAAACGAGGCAACAAGGAATGGCGTCGGCTCACACTGGTTCAGTTAGGAAACTTCCGGCCCCAACGACCGCCAGGGACGTGGGAATTCTACAACTCGTCTCACTGATGACCCGGTATGAAGGACCACTCGAAGCCCGAAGGGCGAGTGAACGGATGACTAATGACTGATAACTGATGACCTGGCCCGCCGTTTCCGAACCCACAAAAACGCCAGCCAAGGTGCCACCAGCCACAAGATCCCGGGCGCGGGTGCGTCGAACTCGAACTGTTCGTTGGCGTCCAATTTCTCGCCTTCCTTCAGTTCGAGCATGTTCCACTGCGCGCTGTTCTCGACCACGATGTAGCTGGTGTCGGGCAGCAGAATGCCAGTCTTGCGACTAGCTTTGACCATCGCCGTCAGATCCTCGCCGGACGCAGTCCCGCGGCGGGCGCGTTCGAAGTGGCGGGTCCACACATCTGCGCCTGCGGCATAGCGGTCGCAGGACAGCGGGTCGCCGCCGACGGGGACGAAGCCACCGTCGACCAACCACTCCGGTTCCACGCCATCTGCATTTTGCGGCAGCCAACCGACGCGCCCACCGACCGCGCGGGTTCGGTCTCCCGAACGCAGCAGGCAGACTGAACCACTGGCTTTTATCCAGCCCCCGAAGTCTGGTCCGGCGGTCACTTCAATCGTCGCGTCCGGACACAGGCCGGCAAACCAGTCGAGGTCCTCGTCGATCGGTGCCTTGGTATCTTGAATCACCACAATGTGCGGCACCCGCTGAGCCCAATCCGGGTCGCCGGAGAGATCATCGTGCAGCAGCAAGGCCCGCTGGATCATCCGTCCGCGCAGAAAACCGCCGCGCGTTGCGAGGCTGGCCGCAGAATTCGCGGATGCCGCAGCCTGTAACTCGGCGGCAGTCATCAACGTTCCCGCTTCGCCAATGCTTGCAGATTCGAAGTTGGCCAAGGTGACCATCGCCTCGTCGATCTGTTTCTCGCCTGCGATGGCCTGCGCTTGGATCAGTTGTTCGGCTAAGGGACGCGCGCCTTCCGAACGATCGATGATGAAATGCAGGTAGGGTTTGCGCGTCATCCGCGGCGCGTTGTCGGGCAGGGAAACCATGACGCCGTTTCCTTCCGCGCCGCGCAGCCACTGCGCCTCCGTCGAACGTCCGTCCGCCTCGCCCGTCCACTTTTTGCCCCCGATATCGAGGACTGGATCCATGCCGTTCGGAAATAGGAACTCGACTTCGACGGTGCGGTTTTTACCGCCGTTCACCGGGTAGACGCGCAGATCGAGTCGGTTCGGGGTCTCGTAGTACAGCAGGCCGGGATCGCGCGGGCTGGTGTCGCGGATCATCTGGTACACCCACAGCGCGGCCTTCTTTTCGAAGATCCGACCGGGCACACGTTCCTGGCCGACCAGCAGCCAGAACCCGGACACAAACACGCCGTCGGGCAGGTCGATTTTCTGCACAAATTCGCGGATACCGGAGCCGTCAAAGCCGACCTCGAGTTTGGCCACCGCGCGGGTGCAGTCGCCTTCTTTGGCCTGGGTCCAGGTCACTTTTTTTAAGTCGACCTGAGTCGAGGGCGGCCGGTTTTTCCGGGTGCTCCGCCAGGTGTTTTGCGGTGAGGGCATGAAGCCGAGATCGTCCATCACCGAGGCGTTTTTGGGCACGACCAATTTGTCGCCGAAGAAGGTCTGGTGGATGCGTTGCAATTTGGCTTCCGGAAGGGTCAGACCATCAAAAACCATTTTGTTGTAGGCGGTGGTGATGAACGGGAGTTCGAAGCCGTTCTGGGCACGGTGCATCTGGCGCAGGCTGGTTCTGAGCATGCCTCGGTTGCCGTCGAAGCCGGCTGCGTCCGCCGGGTCTTGTTCGAACACGTAGGCAATCGCCTGGTGCAGGCTGGTGCGGTGCATCATGCCCATGCCGACAAAGCAGGT
>ENA-ORXR01002694-ORXR01002694.1-marine-metagenome-genome-assembly--contig:-NODE-2694-length-16639-cov-12.477901_pt1 | contig 16639 bp, 26 predicted proteins | sample MGYA00237866_ERZ511479 | MGnify/ENA metagenome assembly ERZ511479 | reverse complement strand
AGCGGATTCGCGGCCTATTCCCGGTTCCGCACCACCAATGTCGTAATCAGGACAATCACGAAGACGGCCGTCTCGAAGATCGTTTCGTTCAGCACGGGTCCGTACGGGATGCCTTCGCTCGCCAGACCGACGATTCGCGCCAGCAATAGCGCGCCGAAAACGAACAGCATGACCGCGCCGCCATCCATCGCGCGCCGAACCCGCCAAACCAGCCACAGCACTGCCCCCCCGACTCCCAGCATCAGACCGCCGAACACCGCCCGGATTTCCGACACGCCCATCGGGCCGTCCAGCGTCATGGGATAGAGGTCTTCGACCGCCCGGGGCATCAGCATCAACCAGATCCCCAGACCCACAAAGAGAATCGCGACAACGGAAACGATGCTGCGATGAAGGATAATCATGGTGTGACTTTCATTGGGCAGTGCAGGATTCACTATCATTCAACTGTGGTGCCATTAGCAATTCATCAATCCCGTAACCCTAAACTCATCCACAGGTTTATATGGCGGGTACACGCAAAGCCCGCACTTGGAGAGGCAGTTTATGTTCGGCAGGAAGGTGAATCCGGCGGATTATCGCATTCATGAGCGCCACAACGCCCAGAACATGCGCGTCTTGATTGACGGTGTCGAATGTACATTGCACGATTATTCCGATGGCGGGGTGCGCATTTCGGCACGGGGACAGACGCGCCGCGTTGCCCTGATCGAGATTCACAAGAACGGCAAGTGCGTCCGGAAATCCCCGGCAATCGTGGCGTGGCGCCGCGAATCCCAGGTCGGCTATGCCTTCCGCAGCAATCTCAAGATATACGAGGTCGAGCAGACCGAACAGCGCGCCGTCCCCGAAGCGCCCGAGGAGACGGAGACGAACGATTCGGGAGCGATTTCCGGCAGTGCCCTGCGCGCGCGACTGCGCATGTAGGGACGCGGTCTCCTGAATGGACACACGGCAGGGCGGTCGCGCAGGCGGGCGTGCCAGTCGTCGAGGTAGGCGGACTGTTCGCCGCCGGCGACAAACGGTAGCTCGACCGCAAGGTGCCGGACCAAGAGCACCCGACCCGGGTTGCAACGTAACATGCAACGCAATCACGCGGCGCTACTACCGACGGAGCGGATCAAGGACCCGAAATCGCTCTCGGCCGCCGGCCGGGCGTCGTAACCCACCGCCACGGCGAACTCCCGGAAGGACCGCCACACGGCCTGCGCTCCGTTGCCATCCTGGGGATGGACGGACCGGAAGACGTCACCGACGAGCGGCCAATCTTCCGCCGCCACGGCAGGCCCCAGCGGGGCCAGCCACGATCGGACGGCGGGCGACGCCGGTCGCGATGGGAGGACGGCGGCCGCCCACCCCAACAACGGCGGCCGATGCGCCGACGCGAGCACGGGGACTCCGCCTTGTGCTGGAGTTGTACCCGAGACCCCGGCGGCGGCCGGGGACGCCGCGGACCCAGCCCCGCCACTCGTCGCAGCCGCCGCTCCCGCTTGGCGGGGCGGCTTCCGCCACACACGACCGTTGGGGTCGTACGGCAGCCGCAAGCCCGGCGGCAGCGTCGGGCCCACCGGGACGGGCGGCCGGGCCCTCGTCGGTCCCGGCGTCGCCGGGGGTTGCCGGCGATGGCGCAGCCCCCGACGCGAAGTCAGCCGCAGACGGGCTGACCAGGGGCGCGACGGGCGGGACCTCGGCGCGGTCGGTGCCCGGCCGCGTCGGAATCGCGGCGGACGGAACCCCGCCGGGGCTATCGGAGGGCGTCGCCGGGGACGGCTCCATCTCAGCCGAAGGGGATGTAGTACTACGGGAGGCCGCCGGCGGCGGTGCCGCGGCCGGCGGAGCACCAGAGGCGCGGTGGTGCCGACGAGGTCGGGCTCGGGCGAAACCGGGATGGCGGGTCCGCCTATGAGCGCAGGTGCGAGCCCGCGAAGGGGCGCGCCTGGCCCAGACGCCCGCCGCGGCGTCCGAGTGGCCGCGGCCGGAGGGCGCGGCAGGCGACAACCGACCGGGCGCCACGCCGCGGTTGCAGGGCGTTGCGCGCGGAACGGTCACTCCCCCTCGTCTGTAATGATTGCTTCGAGGGACTTTGTATGCATGGAGGGAATTATCTGTATTGGTTGGTGACGGCCCGGGTCAAGTCGCTATCGGGTAATTGGGCCCGGGCGACGGTTTCCGCCCTTTTAGGACGAAGGGCGACGACGGTGGGAGGCACCGTCGTCGCCGGCAGGAAAACCGTGTCTTCATGTCTTGGCGCTTCGATCGGCCCGAGTTCTTGGACCTCGAGTCCTACAACGGGCGTCGCGCGAGCGGCCGGGACGGCCGTAACTTCCCTCCTACTGAGGTAACCCCCCTGATCGTGGTACTACACGGCGGCCACCAATCTTCGCTAAGTGGCCCAAAGCCGCCGGGCTGATCGGGACGCTGCCCGCCCGGCGGCACCCAGTTCCGCCTCGGTGAAGGCTGGCGATAGGCAGGAAAGCCACCGCTGCCGTAGCCGCCGGGCTCTTGAGCTCCTTGACCTTGACAGTCCGGCGGCCCCCACACGTTGCGGCGCGGAGAGCCGTCCCTGTCCCGCGAGTCCCGTTCCCGGCCGCCGTACTCGTGGTCCGGTTGGAACGACGGGTCCCACTGGCCGCCGGCTTGAGACAACCGACCAGCTGGCGGCGCCCAGCCACAGCGGCGAGGAGAAACTCGACGGCCGCCCGTATTCCCCCCCCGCCCGCCGTGTCCGCCGCCGCCGTTGGGCGGTTGCTCCCAGCGGCCGCCGGCTAGATTTTCCTGCCAGGGAGCCGGCGGCTCCCACTCGTCACGCGGCGCCAGCGACGCCCGTCTCGCTCCCCCGCCCAAATGTCTGCCACCTTGGTTGGGATCAGTGCTTGGTCGCGGCCCCCAGCTGCCGCGCATCGGCGGTGACGACAGTCCCGCCCCCCCGACCCAATTTCCGCCGCCCTGGTTCGGTGTACGGTTGGGCGGCGGCACGCAGGCGCCGCCGGCTACAGGCGGTCCTTGGCTAGCCGGCGGCGCACAGATAACAGACATAGGAAGCGCGGGCCCCCCGCGTGGCGGGGCCGACGTTGAGCACGGTGGGCAACCCGCGAGAGGAAAAGAGCCGGTGCTCCGCGCAAGCACCGCGAGCCGCTCTTGATGGCGACGACGCTGGTCACGGCGACGCTCCGTGTCGCGCTCCCGGTCCGTTTTACGGGTCATGCTCGGGAACAGGGGGGGGGAAGGAGGCCGGCTTTTGAAGGCCGGGGGTGGAGACGGCGACAAGGGGGGTGTGGTGGCCAGAGCACACGGGCGCGCCGCCGGACCTCGCGGTACACCGGCGGCGTGCCGGTTCGAAGAGGCGAGCGCGGGAGGCAAGAAGGAGAGAATCAGCGCGAGAGGGGCAGGGGGAGGGGCGAGAGCCGCCGGCGTCTCACGCTCAGGCACACCGGTGGCAAGCACGTGATCGGTGGCGCGCAGGCGGTCGTTGGGGAGAGAGGGCGGGAGGGCGGCGCGCCCCCGCAAGCTTCGCCAGTGCTCCAGCGTGCCCGGGGGTCCCAACGACCTCGTGCGCGCTGGAAGAGGGGGCGGGGCAGGGCGCAGAGCGCAGCGGGCCCGAAACACACGATGTGTCTTCGAGGGCGCACTAGGTGCGACACGACCCCCGGGTGACGCCTCCCCAGCCGCAATCCACAGCGTGGCGCAGCACAAGAAGCGGGGCGGACTGACGCGCGCACACCGCCTGCGGTGTTCCGCGTGCCCTCCACGGCCCGACCGGGTCCGGAAAACGGTCGCACCCCCTCCCGATCCGCAGTGGTCACGGGGTGACCTCAAATGCCCGGTTGGGCGGAAGGGGGGCACACAGGACACAGGAAGCAACACAATATGATCACGGGCTGGCTGACCCCTCGCCGCATCGGATCCGCGTCCCACCTGAACATTTCTGAAACAAACCCGCGAGCCAATGACAAGACTCCATACGCATCCAATAGTTTCGATATTTCCCCATGTCAAGCAAACAAATCGTGAGACTGGTTGAGGGATCGGCCCAGTTTTCTGACGTCGGACCAGCGACACTGCCCCAATGGATTTTTGCACCAGTTCGCCTTCAGGACCTGCCGACGCCTGGTCCAACCCATGGCGTCGGCCACCGTTCCTTCTGGAAGCAACCGAACGGCGGTTCGGAACGGACCGCGCGTTTCTCGACTCGGGCTCGTCGCGACAGCGCATCGCATCACGCACCCGTTCAGGAGACCTAGACCAACGCCAGCACCTCTGTTGTGTCCCGTGAGACTCGGGTCTGAGACAAGTGTGCCAAGTTTCTCCCGCCGAACTGACTCTGGACGCGTAATGCGACCACTTCTTCCGATGTTCACGATTCGTGTCTCTGTAGTTTGGACGTGTGTGCCAAAATTGTCTTTTATTGACGCGATTTGGAAGGTTCCACTGGGATAATAGACACTTTGTCTCACGATCTCTTCCGAACGGCAGCCTTTCGTCCGGTGTGTCTTGACATCGAGACTGCTTCACGATATGCACGAATTTCGACCACTTGGGGACGAACGCTGCTGGGCGCGCATCCCCCATCTTGCTTTCCCCATCTGGTGATCATGTAGCCCTTGTTTCCTGTAACTCCAGGAGGGCAGAGGGCCCTCTTGGATGAGAAAAATGGGGGGCCGCTCACCGCCCTCTACGTAGGCAAACGTGGCATATTCCGTTTGGGGTTTCAGAAATTGGGGGAGACGTTAATGGGTGTGCTCTTATGAACGGCACGCTAGTGTCTATTCTACCGCTGTGATCAATTTACCTTATTGGGATCATATGATCCCGTTTTTGACCGCGTTGTTCTGTGGAAACCGCTTGTCCGATTGCGATTCTGATGCCAGATTCGGGCTCAGCGGTGGCTGTTCAGCTTTGGACGGGGGTGCATTATCTGCGAAAGTACATGCGGGCACCGGACAGACCGCTACTGTATTTACGAGGCACGCGAGCCAAGTATCTGTCCAGTGGGATTCAATTGATTATCAGTACTGGCAAGCACCTTTGTGGTGGCCACCTTCTTCACAGCAACTCGCACCGCGATGTACCCTCCCGCTTGGCAGACTGCCGCTGCGGTGCACGTCAATATCGCGTCTGCGGCCATGTCTCGCGGGCGTGGACTTTTAGGTTCTCCACCCCCTGTTGTAAACACTCTTTCTACTCTTGAGGACGTACAGGCCCGCTACGGCAGTTGCTTTGCCTGCGCCCTGCGCATGCCGGCGGACACCGCTGTCGACTTGGTTGACATTTTGAGCCCTCGTCTTCCACGTCGCGGGCTGTCTTCTTTGTGCCGTACAGCTCTGGCCTTGCGGTACTTACGTGGCGGTAGCTCTGTTGACACCTGTGCAGTTCTTGATGTGCACCCCGCCACGCTGTACCGGTCTTTGCGTGATGTGATTCACGCGAGAAATGCGACCCCATCCCTGGACTTGGACTTCCAGCTGAGCGAATACAAGAGGCCATGGGTAGTTGGTGAGCAGGTGAAAGGGATGTGATTGTCGGCAGGGAAAGACACGAGAATGGGTTCGGGGTGACCATGAGACGAGAGTGGTTTGCCGGGGCTGGTGCTGTCGCCGCCGGTCACGGAGACAGAAATGGCGTCTGCGTGTACACAAATTGGTCTGCACCGAAATCATTTAAAGCAATCGACTCCAGCCCATTCGCGGGAACTATGTGCAGGGCGGTGCATCCCGTGTTTGTCAACATACGCGGCGCGGCCGCGTATGTTGACAAATCGGGGATGCGCCGGGCTCCGGCGCAGCCCGCGGCGGCCGTCACGAGCCAACCGGAGCTTCGAATCGCGGGCCCCGTCTTCTGCGAAAGAGGTCTGCGACAGGGCCTGAGGTCCTCAGAGGTGGAGAATCACAGGCACTCTCGCCGCATCTCTCGCCGCTCCAGCATTGGGAAACAAACGAAGCACTCTCTGCAGGGCCCCACCTGCAGGTGAGCCGGTTTTTCGATGCGTCCGCGTTTTTTCAGTCTCCACACTGACTTCAGGCGCGCTCCGTCGCAATGCGCGCCACCACTCTCCCGAATCGGTGACACCTTCACCCGCATGGTAGCCCCCTGGCTTGGTGGTCTTGCTGATACCTGCGGCACCCCAAGACTGTTCCATTCGCGCCGCCACCACCGCGCCTCGCGCTTCCCCACTCCCCCCCCGCCCCGCTTCCTCTCCACTTCCACCTTTTCTTAGTTTCGCGCGGCGCGCGACCACGCGTCCCCACGATGGGGGACCCTCGACTGTTTGTAGGCTCCAATATGCACAGCACAACGTCCTTCATTCTCTTCAGGTGCCGTGACCCTGGGGGTGGCAGCGACACACTCGTGCGTGGTGCCAAGACGGAGCGTATCTGCTTTGCATCCCTTTTGCATTCTGTTCATGATTCGGCTGGATGATTTGGAGGGGAGGGGGGTGCGGGCGGGCTGGTCACTGTTATCTTTTCAGGCAAGGCGGTTCGGCGGTCCGGAGCGCACGGTGGGGTGTTGGTGGGTCGGGTTGGTCGAGAAGGGGCGAGCGGTTTGTCAGTTCGTGGATGCCAAAATGCAACGCTCTCTTCCTTTTCCTTCAATGCGCCCACTCAGAGCACACCCAAGAACGTCTTCCCCAAGTCCGAATGTGCATACGTGTCATAAACGTGCCTCCCGAATTCTCCACGTGGCTCAATTTAGGCTCTTGGGGTTGGGGACGGCTCCACAGCAACGTCAGGCACCCCAAATCGAAGAGAGACAACCCGAGTCTATATGATCGGAATCACATTAGTACACACAGATTCAGCGAGCAGAAAATGGGGGGTGAGGCCGTTGTCCCCCATACCCTGCACGATTTGGCCGTCGTTAGAATTGCTTGTGTCGTGGCATCCGGCCTTTTTGAAAACGTCAGTGAAAAACAATGCACTTCGTGTCGCGGGAGAGCGTTCGAGCGATCACCGTTCGCATCGGTATCGCGACTGCTATCGACCGTCGCATCGAGCACGCAAACACAGGTGACCGTGCCGACACCCCGGGATGCGACCGTTTCGGGGCGTCAGCGGGGGGCATTGAAACGGTCTGCCGGAGGGGCGGGCGAAAGAAAATCTGCTTTGTCCGTGCGGTGTGTTCTCAGTGGGGTGCTGGGGAGATCCGAGGGCAGGTGACACCGTCCGCGCGGCGCCGTCGTCGTCGACGGCGGTCCGCCGCCACCGTCGTGGCGACCGTCTTCTTCGCACGATGGTCGACCCTTTTGATTTGTCTGTAGACGGGATGCTGGAGGATAAGGAAGACCTACATATTGCCTTGGCGGTTGCGGCACACCTCCAGGAGATGCGTCATTGGCGGAAGCGTGCCCCTGGGTCTCGGACGCACAGGCGGCCGCGCTATGTTGGATATGTGCCGGGCCGCCGGCCGAGTAAGCGGCGAACCTTCCGCTCAGTTTTGCGTGCTTTTCTGAGAGACTATTTTGTTATCAATGGGAGTCCGCCTGTCTACAACGAGGGGGACTTTGAGCGTCGGTTTCGCGTGCCGCGCAGCGTATTTCTGTTTATATATAACGCCGTGAAGGAATGACCTCTTTTTTCGCAGCGCATCAATGCGACCGGCAGGCTCCAGAATCACCCCTTGCAAAAGGTGGTTGCGGATTGTCGATTCATTGCGTATGGGGAGGCGCCGGACAGGACTGATGAATATGTGCGATTGTCCGCTTCAACTATTGCGATGTCGGTGCGAGAGTTGATGCGCTATATTGTGGATGCGTTTGGACCCTCATAATTGGGTGCCCCCACCCGTGAAGAACTGCAGCGAGTTCTGACTCTCAATGCTGAGACCGGGATGCCCGGTTGCATCGGATCCCTTGACTGCGACCACTGGGACTGGCGCAATTGCCTTAAGGCGCTCGCTCGCATGTACCAGAATCTCTACATGACGCGTTCCGTCGTGATGGAGACCGTTTGCGATGGGGACCCCTGGATTCGGCATTTATTTGTGGGGTGTCCTGGATCTCACAACGATCTCAACGTTATGCTTGTTTCCCCCCTCTCTTTATCCGATACGAACGGAGGTCGCACCGTACATTTTCTTTCACTGCTAGCGGCACGATCCGTACGCTCCTGTATTATCTTGTGGATGGTGTTTATCTTCGGCTCGCGTTTTTCGTTTCCCCGTTTCCTAACCCCACGACAGAAGTAGAAGTTACATTTAACCGACTTCAAGAAGCCCTGAGGAAAGATGTCGAACGACTCTATGCCGTGCGTACGGCGCGTTTTCACGTGGCTTTGCAACCTGCCAAGTGCTCCACCATTGAGGAGATGGTCACCATCACTAAGGCGGTGGCCATCCTGCACAACATGGTCACCGAGAAGTAACGCGACGCGTACGTGTCTCGCACCCGTATGGCCGCCGGAGGTCAGGCGGCCGGCGGCGGCGGGGCGGCGGGGCCACAGGGTGGGCACGGCGGCGCCGCCGGCAACGCCGGCGGCGGCAATGGAGGAGCGGCCGCCGCCGGCGGTGATGGATCCGTCGGCGGTGATTTGATTCTTGGTGGGGGGGCTGGCGGAGTTGCGGCGGCCGCCGCCGCCGGCAGTCAGGCGGCCGGCGGCGGCGGCGAGGCGGCGGTACTCGGAGGTGTGCACGGTACTGCCGCCGGTGACTCCGGCGGCAGAAAAGGAGGAGCGGGCGGCGGTCATGGATCCGCCGGCGGCGATTTGGATACGGGTGGGGGGGCTAGGGGATTTGCGGCGGCGGCCGCTGCCGCCGGCGATCAGGCGGCCGGCGGCTGCGGCGGGGCGGCGGTATTTGAAGGTATTTCCGGCTGTGGGGGAAACCCTCTGTCAAGCGTGAAACGGCCCCCGGCACGAGCCGGCGACGGGTCGTGAACACTGACGTAACATCCCCCTAGGGAGGTAGCGCGGGACAGCCCCGCTTGGACGGGTATCCAGGGAGCCCGAGAGCCACACACGAAACGACACCTCTAGAGGTGCGCGTGGTGCGGAGCACCCGATCGCGCTGCTCTGGAGGGGTCTGACAGAGCCGAGAAAGACGCACTTCTTCCCGTCTTCGAGCCCTTTGGAGGGACCGGAAAGCTTGAGGAAGCTTCCGCAATCCGAGCATAAGCCGGACGGAGATATGATCTCGACCAGGGATACAATCCCACCGAAGTTCTATCCGGGAAAAATGAGAACTCTCGGGATATGTCCCGAGGTACTGATTTTGGGTAAATCCTGAGATCTGGGAATTCTTGGTGACTTTGCTGCTTCAGCCCGAGACGGGCGGGGGTCCTCTTCCAGTGGAAGGGTAATCGAGGATGCTGGGCAGGGGCCCCTACAGGCCCGGGGTTGAGACCGTGGCCCGTTGAGCACCGGTCCCCACATGGTGGCGCCCGAGGGTCCGGATTGTGCACGTCCTGCGTCTTGTTTCTGAGGGTACATGAGTGAATGCTTTGGGGCCATCGTGCGTACGCGAGTAAAACAGCGTTGCGTTTGCGTTACTTCCGTCGTTCTGGTGCGCTTCGCGACCGGTGGTACCGGCGTTCGTGTTGTTCCTCCTGTGCTGCGCTCCGCATCCTGTGCTGGGCTTTCCGACGAGGCTATACCCCGTCGGCGGTGAGGGCAGGATCCACTACATCTGTTGAATCAGCGGGGGACAGGGTCAAGCCCTTTCTGATCAGTCTGGCTGTCCCTTTGTCGTTCCGTTTCGGTCGACTTGCTCTCTTTGTCTGTCACTTGGGTGTGACTGTTGCTGTGAGTGGTTGATTTGATTCTCCCACGGGGGAGAAGGGCTTCCATCTGTATGGACAGCATGAGGGGGATGATTTCTCGCGCGCAAGGCGCGGGCTCCTCTTCACGAGGCATCCGTGACGGCGCTAGTGAGGGCTCAGGACAGAGTGGCCTTTCGGGGGACCCTCCTCACTTGGAGAGTCGCGCACGCGTGTCCACGAGAGTGCGTGGCACCGCAAGCGTCGGAGGAGGAGACAGTGACGGATTCCCTTTCCCCTCTTCTGTTGAGACCGCCACAAAGAGTCGAGAACGAGTCTCCCCCAAAATGCCGGGACCTCCTGGGGGGTAGGAACAAGTGGTTTCGCCCCAAGAACACAGGAAGTATGACGGTCAGGCTCTGCGAACTAGGCCCATGGGCCTACCGCATACACCTCCAGAAGTCAGTGAGGTTGGGGCTTTGCAAGGGGCCCTAGAAGGGGAAGCCTGTTCGGCTGCCCTACGGGATTCACTGGATGCGTTCATAGCCCGTTACGTGAGCAGCTGGCCCTGTTGGAGACAGCCCTCGGGGCCTCCCGAGGGTCGAGGCGCCTTCTTCGCCGACTGAGCTTCTCCTCCTCGGATGGGGAGTAATCCGGCGGAGGTGGGGGACTTCATGTCCTCCGACGTGCGGTAGAACGAGCCCTACGGCGCGAGCTGGAGGGAAACCCTCCTCGTCGACTCCCAGAAAAGCTCATCCCTGCGGATGATCGTAAGCAGGGATTCTATATTCTTTATCGGACGCCTTGATGAATACGGGCATCCGGTATGACCGGACGTTGGCACACTGCATATGCCGTTTGCGTGAGGATGTCTCGGCCACCTTTGGTCGAGACGCAGAGTGGGATGAAATGCCAGCCTCAGGCGTCTTTGAGTTTCTGAACCGCTTTGTAAACGCGGGGAATGACAACGATGTGTCGGAGGCAAGAGCCCTCCATCTCCTCCCGGAGTTCACCAAGGGTGGACTCAAACGGGAGTTATAAACCATCATGCCGTCCCTCCAAGGAGGGCTGAGTGGAGAGGTCAGTTCCTTTGTGGAACTGGTCCTCGCCAAAATGAGTATGAAGCAGAGACTGATTTTTCAGTACGCCTCCGGGGGCTACGTCGCCTCCGTGGGTACATCCACACAAAGGGACAGATGAAGTGTCGCTTTATGCAAGGGGTCGGTTGGTAGATTCTCGCAGATGTGCGCGAACACAACACCGGAATTATGCCGAGGGACCTTCTGGTGCGGTTTTCCCATAGAAAGGGTCACATCTGTCGCAGACGTCAAGAGGAACAGAAGGCTGAAGAGACCCGACGGGACGAGGCCCGTCGAGCGCGTCGATCCGCGCGGCCTACACCGCGCAAGTAAGGTACGGCGGCCGTGACAGTCCCAACTAAGGTTGGGGAAGTCCCGTCGGGTCCTTCCCCAAGGGGTAAAGGTTGCTTTGGGCGACCGAGGACGTACAACTGCCTCGAATGTAACATGCGAGGACATTTCTTTCATGAGTGTCCCCGCCTCGATGCGGTGACTAAGATCTTGTTGAACAAGGCTGACAGGGAGCGTATGGCAGATCGTCCCCAAGAGGGCCAGCCCGGCCCAAAGCAGGCAGTGGCAGACGTAGGCACAAGCCTGGGCCCGCCTTCGTCATTTTCGGATAACACACCACTCCCAGGGGTGGAAGTCGAAGAGCTGCTCGAGGAGGACAAGTCCTCGGAAAACGAGTAACGGGGGCGGTGGTCCCGCCGTCCCAGACAACTCTAAGGACAACACGGAGGTACAAGTTTTATCTGCGAGCCGGGAAGAACTGGCCCGAGCGGCTACCGCGGGTACCCCAAGGGAAACCCCCTGGGGGCACAGCATGTGTATGCATGCCCTTATCTAGCTATAAGCTAGTCTTCAGGTTAATCCTTACGGAAGGGTTAAACCTTTCTACGCGGGCTATATTAGGTACATGGAGTGGCCCCACTCTGAAAATCCGGCAGTTACTGCCGGATGACACCCAGATACAGCCGCTGGATGAGTTGATATCTGTTTTCCATGATGTCAATGGGGGAAGGCTCCCCATTGTTGGTTCGGTATACCTCGGGATGACCCGTTGGGGTCAGAGCTCTCACGTCTCCTTTGGACTTTAAAACAATATGAGTGACGCAGCTATACTGGGCAATTCCTTCATGGATGTCGCAACAAAATATAATGCGACCCAGGAGAAAGATGTTGAGCTTCTCAACGGCAGTAAGAAGCCCATTCGAAGAGGCGGTGCCCGCAAGAGGCACCCTGTCGTGTCCATCAGCGCGGTATGCGCGTGCCCGCAGGGGAGAACAGCCCATATAAGGCCGGCACGCAAGATTTGGGTAAAACTCAAGACTATAGCGCCCATCCTTTTGATGAGTACCTACTCGGGGCATGGATTTGTCAAGAGGCGACCCTCTTTGTACCACAAGCTTAGGTTAAAATTCGCCCAAGGTCCTGCCATCATGGTGGCCGGCGATCCCCTAACGATACAAGTTGTACACTCGGGGGCGACGCCCTTGAGGCTGACGAAAGATACGACCATGGCCTATATCGACCTCTCTGAGGAACCGACCGACGAGGTGTCCCCGGTCGAGCTTAAGGAGCTCCGCGGGACTACGAAAAAGAAAGAAGAGTCCCCGCTCCGAGGAGCGGAAGTTTTGTCGGTTCCCGACAAATGGTCCGCGGCTCTAAAGGCCCTCTTGAGAGAACATGCCCCCCTTTACAGGGGTCACCTTGGTTTGATCACGGTGTAGAGCACCGTATTCGGCTGAAGCCCGGGGCTGTTTTCGTTAGGCAACACCTCTTAAAGGCCGGGCCATTGGTCCGGGAGAAAGAGAAAGCCGAGGTCGAGCACATGCGCTCGATGGGGGTCATCGAACCCTCCACCGGATAATGGGCTACCCCAGTTGTCGTGGCAGCGAGTCCTGAGGGCTCGGTACGCTTCTATTTTGACTGCCGAAAACTGAACTGGAAGACATTACAGTATGCGTACCCCATTTCTGAGATGACTGAGTGTATAGATTCCCTACGTGATGCGAGGGTGTTCTCCACCCTTGACTTCACCGCAGGCTACTGGAGATACCAGAAGCCGAGAAGGATACGCACATCACAGCGTTCACCTGGCACTAGGGCCCGGGACAGAGCGTGCGCGTCCCCTTTGGGTTGCGCAATGCCCCAAAACCTTTCAACGGGATATGGATATGATCCTACTCGGGGGCAAGTAGCAGATATGCCTATTATATCTGGAATATGTGATCGTACTCTCACGTTCTCCAGCGGAACACTTCCAACACCTAGATGTGGTGTTGAAACGCCGATTAAAGGCAGGGGTCACCTTGAAGGCGGCCAAGTGCCACTTCTTCCAAGATGAAGTGGAGCACCACGCTAATGTTATAAGACCGGGGAGAGTACATGTCATGCAGAAAACCTCCGGGCCCTATGGGGACTCCGGTATCCGGCGTCCCAGACTCCGATGAAGAGCTTCCTGAGAATGTGCGGCGCATATCGTCGCTGCGTGGCAGACCTTTCTAAGATAGCGGAGCCCCTGGCAGCCTTGACGAGCACCAAGCTCCTCATGAGGCTACCTTCTCCAATGGAGAAGAAGACGAAAGCTGTAGAAGAGCAATGGGGACGGCTTTTAGCCGCCTCCATCCTCTCTTTCCCAAATAGAGCCGGTCATCTCATCGTAGATGAAGACATTCGCTATGAAAAGATCGGTTTTTGCTTGCAGCAACGACAACCCGATGGATAATATCGCCACGTCGGCTTCTATAGTCCTGCCCTCCTCCCCACGGAGAAGATCTACTTCGCCACCAAGATTGAGGCGCTCAGCGTCGTCTGGGCGGTGACCTACCTGAGGCTATACCTCTGGGGGGCAGAGGTCTTGGTCCGGTGTCATCACCGGGACCTATGATCGGTACTCACTAACATGAGTCCGAGCGCGCGGATACACCTCTGGCGAATCCGATTATCGGAGTACACCTATGAGATCAGGCATAAGCCGGGTAAGGACGAAAATGTGGCAGACGCGATACCGCTTCTTCCCAGAGAGAGCATTCCCACCAATGTCGAGCCAACGCCGTATTGTGCACATGTTGCAGAAACGTGTCTCAAATTCTCGGTTCTCTCCATGGAACGGCGGTTATCAACGCCAACGGTGCTCCCGTGCGCCCGATCTGACTTTAAAAGCCAGTGTACTTGCGTCGGATTCGGGTTCCGGGCCTTTGGCTCCGGAGCCAACGAATTGCCAACGGGCCCTTCGTTGGAAACTCCTTTGCTCCGGAGCCAAACGTTCACGTGCTCTGATTGGTCCATCGCGGTTTCAAGAGATTAAACGCGTGACACGTGACACTTCATCTTGGCCTCAGATTGCCCGTTTGATCACACTTTTCGTTCTATGGCTACTCACACATGGAATATGGATTCTCTCAGAAGTAGACGGCCGCGTGCGATCTCGGCCACAGAGTCCTAATCGTTGGTCTGTGTCGTGTATCGCTCTCGTGGTGGCTCGTCCTCGAACGAGCTTTCGGGCGCGTAGGACAAGCTGTGCAAACCCACCGACACTGCCAAACGCAGTGGATCTGAGCAATCACCGTGCACACGAGGCGCGTTAGACTCGCGGCCACATGTTCAGGCGGCCGCATCTGCCGCCTCGTATTGAATTGGGCTTGCGCACTCACCGTATACCCCTTGAAGAACCCCACTACCCCACGGCTACCGCCACCGAGACAGCATCAGGCAAACACCTCTCAGACGCCTGGTCCACCAGTGACCCCCCCTGGCACACGCGCCGCCGCCCCCCACGCACGCCCGCTCTGCACGCACTCCCGCCACTGCCGCCGATCTGAGCGCCCGCAGCGCCCCCCGTAGCCACTCCGGCAGACCACCGGCCCAGCCCCCACCCGCGTCGCGGCCACAGTCGCCGCCGACACCGCCGCCACCGCCGAGCGCCGCCCACGCCCTTCCTCACGGGCCCCTTCCCGCCGATCTCCGGCCCAGCCCTCTCCCGTGTCACAGCGCCCGTCCCCGCCGCCACGCCGATAGCCGCCCTCGCCCTACTCGCCGCCGCCGCTGAGCGTTTCGCCGGCCATGCCCGCCGCCGCCACCTAGCTCCGCCCCCTCGGTCCCCTTCGCCGCCATCGAGTTCCGCCCCCGCCTTCCCCGGCGCCTCTGTTGAGCGCCGCCCTTTTCATCCCCCGCGTGCCCCCCCCGGCCGACGACCGGCCCCTCCCCTACTCTCGCCGCGACCCCTGTCGCTGCCGGCGCCGCCAAGCGCCGCCCCCGCCGTCTTGGCCGCCCCCGATAAACGATGCCCTCGCAGTCCTCCTCGGGGCCCCCGCCTGCGAGCGCCGGCCAGGCCCCGACCCGCGTCGCGCAGACTGCCGATCCCGCCCCCCGCGGCCAACGCCAGTGCGAAGCGAGGACCCGGCGCCAAGGCCGAGCCCGGTTCGCGCCGCCACGGTCAAGCCTCCACCCGCCGCCACCGCCACGCTCCGCGGCCAAAGCCAGTGCCAAGCGTCGACCCGGCGCTAAGGCCGAGCCCGGCTCGGGCCGCCACGGGCAAGCCTCGACCCGCCGCCAAAGCCACGCTCCGCCCTCGCAGCCACAGCCAACCCGCGCCTGACCCACCGCCAAGCTCCATTCCCGCCTCCACCGCCGAGACCCGCCCCTGCCGCCAACGAACCCGCCAAGGCCCTTCAACGCCGCCACCGCCGAGCCGCGCCGGACCGACCTCCCAGGCCCGCCCCGGTCGCTACTGCCAAGCGTCGCCCCGCCGCCACCTCTAAGCCCCGCGCGCGCCACCACCGCCAAGCCACGGTGGACCAGCCGCCAAGCACCGCCCCGGCCGCCACCGCCACAGACACATCTCCGCCCCCGCCGTAGTACCACGATCAGGGGGGTTACCTCGGTAGGAGGAAAGTTACGGCCGTCTCTGCCGCTCGCGCGACAACCGCAATGGGACTCGAGGTCCAGGAAGTCGGGCCGATCGAAACGCCAAGACATGAAGACACGGTTTACTTGCCGGCGACGACGGTGCCTCCCACCGTCGTCGCCCTTCGTCCTAAAAGGGCGGAAACCGTCGCCCGGGCCCAATTCCCGGATAGAGACTTGACCCGGGCAGTCACCAACCAATGCAGATTATTCCCTTCATGCATACAGAGTCCCCCGAAGCGACCATTACAGACGATGGGTCCGCGGCGTCCCCGGCCCCCGCCGAGTGCTCGGGCACCACCCCAGCGCAAGGCGGGGTTCCGGCGGCCGCGTCGGCGGATCGGCCGCCGTTGTTGGGGCGGGCAGACCCCGTCCTCCCATCGCGACCGGCGTCGCCCGCCGTCCGATCGTGGCGCGCCCCGCTGGGGCCGGCCGTGGTGGCGGACGATTGGCCGCTTGTCAGTGACGTCTTCCGGTCCGCCCATTCCCAGGAAGTGAACGGGGCGCAGGCCGTGTGGCGGGCCTTCCGAGAGCTCGCAGTGGCGGCGGGTTACGACGCCCGGCCAGCGGCCGAGCGCGATTTTGGGTCCTTCATCCCCTCCGTCGGTAGTAGCACCTCGTGGTTGCGTTGCATGTTCCGGTGCAACCCGGGTCGGGTTCTCTGAGTCCCGCACCCTGCAGCCAAGCAACCGTTTGTCGCCGGCAGCGAAGAGCACGCCTGCCTCGAGAACTGGCACTCGCGCTTCGGCCACCGCCCCGCGGTCCCGTTCGGCTGTCGCAACACGCGTCCCAGCCCACGCCCCTTGGCTGGCCAGGAGGTCGTTGGTGCGCGGGGTGACGCGAGTGACGTGTCACGCCCCGGTTCGGACAGGTGGCGCTGGCGGTGCTGAGTGGGATCTTGATTGATTGTGGGTCGTTTGCATTTGTATGTCAATTGCTTGAATTATCTGCTTTACAGTAGGGGGGT
>ENA-ORXR01002693-ORXR01002693.1-marine-metagenome-genome-assembly--contig:-NODE-2693-length-16647-cov-12.871575_pt1 | contig 16647 bp, 25 predicted proteins | sample MGYA00237866_ERZ511479 | MGnify/ENA metagenome assembly ERZ511479 | reverse complement strand
CGTAGCGATCCGCATCCTGTGCTGGGTTTTCTGACGGGGTTATACCCCGTTGGCTTTGAGGGCAGGATCCACTACAGCCCCGTCGCCTGGAGACTCCCGGAAGAGCCACATCGTCGCCTGCGACCCCGTGGAGCACCACAACGTCCCTTACGCGGCCATCGATCCGCTAGACCACGTACCTCGGATCGTGTTCCCCAGGGGCTGGCGCGAGTGGTTGCTCTTGACCCCGGGGAACTCCGCAGTTATACCACGGGGAACTTGATGGCCGGCTTGCGCCACACCGTATTGTCCCTTGGCGACGCGAGCGGCCATTGTGCCGGCGACAACCCCGGGGTTCCGCCCCGCCAAGTAGAGGAGCCCCTCCAGCTCTTGGGCCGACGGGACATCCGCGCAGCCCTCCTTTACGAGACTGGCGTGGCCGCCGGGGGGGCGGACCGCCGTCAGCAGCGCCAGTGCGTCCGCGACGGGTACCACGAGGAGCTGCCGGCGCAGCGCCCGCGCGGTCTTCCCGGCCACGAGTGGGGTGGGTTCGCGTCGGAGCAGCGTTGAGTCGGGGCAGCGGGGGGACGGACCAAAACCGGAGGGAGGAGATCGCCCCACGGGGGCAGTAGAAATAGCTCGAGTGTAGGGGGTATAGCAGCGTCGACAGTGCAAGCCGGCGTGTCAGCGACCAATATCACCCGCGCGTGTCGTATGCGTACCAACCGCGAGAGCGCCCCCTGCTTCTCGGCCTGGATCCCCACCCGATTCCGCCCGGACAGCCACAGCCACCCCCGCTCAAACTGGTCTGCTGTCACTCCCACCCCTCTCGGCCACGTCTACGATGCCCGACCAACTTGGCACTACACAGTGGGGGAAACCCCCTTTCAAGAGTGACACGACCCTCAGAATGAGCCGGGGACGGGGCGCGACCACTCACGTAACACCCCCCTAGGGAAGTAGCGTGGGACAACCCCCCTTGGGAGGGTGTGTCCAGGGAGCCCGAAGGCCACACACGAAACAGCCCCTCAAGAGGCGCGCGGGGTGATCAGCACCCGGTCGGGCCCCCCTGGAGGTGTCTGACACAGCCGAGGGAGACACGGGTCTTCCCAGATCCGGTCCCGCTGGAGGGACCGGGAAGCTTGTGGAGGCTTCCGCAATCCGAGCGTGAGCCGGACCGAGATCCGATCTCACCCATGGATAAAATCCCACCGATACTCTATCCCGGAAAATGGAAAAATCTTGGCATAAGTCCCGAGGTACATATTTTGGGTAAACCCTGAGATCTAGGAAGTCTTGGTGACTTTCGTGCTTCCGCCCGAGACGAGCGGTGGTCCTCTTCCAGTGGAAGGGTAATCGAGGATTCTGGGCAGGGGCCACCAGATGCCCGGGCCTGAGACCGGGGCCGGTTGGGCAACGGTCCCCCCATGGTGGCGCCCGGGGGTCGGGAACGTGCACGTCCTGCTTCGTTCTTCTCAGGGTAAGTGAGTGAATGTTTTGGGATGCTCCTGCGTATTCGAATAAATCAGCGTTGCGTCTGTGTTACTTCCGTCGGTCTGGTGCGCTTCGTGCCCGCTGATCCCGTCCTTTGTCTTGTTTCTCCTGTATTTCGCTCCACATCCTGTGTTGGGCTTTCCGACGGGGCCATACCCCGTCAGTTTGGAGGGCAGGATCCACGGGACCTCCTGGGCGGCGGGGACAAGCTGTCCGGTCCCAAAAATAGGGGCCGGATGACGGTCGGGCTCGGCGGGCTAGGCCCGTGGATCTATCCCTTACACCCCCAGAAGTCAGTGGGGTTGGGGCTCCGCAAGGGGCCCTAGAAGGTGACGCGTTTTCGGAGGCTTTACGGGATTTACTGGATGCGTTCATAAGACCGTTACATGAACGGCTGTCCTGCTTGGAGACAGCCCTCGGTGCCTCCCGACGGCCAAGGCGCCGTCGTTGCCGATCGAGCTCCTCCCCCTCGGATGGGGAGTACTCTGGCGGATATTGGGGCCGCGATGTACCGCGACGTGCGGTAGCACGCGCCCTAGGCCGCGAGCTGAAGGTAAATTCTCATTGTTGACTCCCCGAGAAGATAGTACCTGCGGATGATCACTATGTAGGGATTCCGGGTTCTGTATCCTACGCCTTGGCGAGTACGGACGTTGAGTATGACCAGAAGATGGCACACGGTCTACGCTGTCGGCGTAGGAATATCTTGGACACCTCTGGTCGAGACGCAGAGTGGGATGGGACGGCAGCCTTAGGCGTCGTAGAGTTTCTGAACCGCTTCGTGACAGCGGGGAATGATGATGATGTGTCAGAGGGAAGAGCCCACTACCTCCTCCCGGAGTTCACCAAGGGTGACCTCAAATGGGAGTTGTACACCGTCATGCCGTCCCTGCAAGGAGGGTGAAGTGGAGAGGTCAGTTCCCATACGGAACGGGTCAACTAGTTCCTCCACAAATATGCGTACGAGCAGTCGCTAAGCGACCATAACGCTCTGTTCCACGTATCCTCCCAGGAGAATGGTGAAACAGAGAATGAGTTTTACCGACGCCTTCGGGGGTTTCGTCTCCGCTGTGGGTATATCCACACAGAGGGGCACATGAAGAGCCGCTCCATGCAGGGGCTCGGTTGAGAGATTCGCGCAGATGTGCGCGAACACAACACCGGCAATATGCCGATGGACCTTCCGGTACTCTCTGCCCAGAGGAAGGGTGACGTCTGTCGCAGACTTCACGAAGAACAACAGGCCGAAGAGTCCTGACGGGCGGAGGGCCGTCGAAAGGGTCAAGCAACACGGCATACACCGCGCAATTAAGTTACCGCGGCGGCGACAGTCCCAAATCAGGTGGGGGAAGTCCAGCCGGGTCCTTCCCCAAGGGGTAAAGGTCGCTTTAAGCAACCGAGGAACTATAACTGCCTCGGACGTAAGGTGCGAGGAGATCTCTCCCGCGAGTGTCCGAGCCTCGACGCGGCGACCAAGGCCTACGAGGTGTGTATGGTGGCGCGTCCTCAAGAGGACCAGCGCGGTCCCAAGCAGACAGTAGCAGCCGTAGGCACAAACCTCAGCCCGCCTCTGTCATCTTCGGATGACAATCCACCCGCAGGAGAGGAAGTCGAAGAAATGGTTGCGGAGGAAAAGTCCTCCGCGGAGAAAGAGTAGCGGGGGCGGTGGTCCGGCCTCCCCCGACATCTCTAAGGGCAAAAATGAGGTACAAGTCTTCCCTGCGTGCCTAGAAGAACTGGCCCAAGCGTCAACCGGAGGTATCCGAAAGTAAACCCTCTGAGGGCACAATATGTGTATTCATGCCCTCTTCTAGCTGTAGGCTAGTCGTCAGGCAATTCGTGACGGGAGGCTTCGACCGGTCATCACGGGCCATCCTGAATACAGGGATTGGCCCCACGCTTATAATCCTGCAGGTACCGCCGTACGACACCCAGCTTCAGCCGCTGGGTGAGCTGGCATCGATGTTTCATGATGTCAATGGGGGCTGGCTAGCCATTGTTGGGTCGGTGTGCCTCGGTGTGGCACTTGCGGGCCAGACGTCATACAATTCCCTCAGAGTTGTAGACAATACGAATGTCCCAGCTATACTGGGCACCTCCTTTGTGGAATATCGCAAAAAGGAATATTGCGACGAACGAGCAACATGTGGAGCTCCGCAATGGTACCAAGGTACCAATACAACGAGACGGTGCCCGCAAGGGCCACCCAGTCGCTTCAGTCAGTGCGGTATGTTCCTGTCCCCAAGGGGGCACAGCTAAGCTAAGGCCGGCACATAAGACCTGGTTACAACCCAGGACTATCGCACACATGCCCGTCAAGAGTACCTGCACGGGGCATGGCTTTGCTGCGGGGCGACCCACTTTGTACCATGACCATGGGGTAATAGTCGCCCAGGGACCCGCCATCATGGTGACGGGCGAGCAATTGACCGTCCAAGTCATGGACGTGGGCACCACGCCCTTGAGGCTGACGACCGACATGACCGTGGGTTATATCGACCTCTATGAGGCCCCGACCTGCGAGGTGTCCCCGAACGAGCTCAAAGAGCTCGACGGGACAACCCAAAAAGATAAAGAATCCCCACTCCCTGGAGTGGACTTGTCGTCGGAACCCGACAAATGGTCCGGGGCCCATAAGGCCCTCTTAAAAAAACATGCCCCCTTCTGGGGGGGTAACTTGGGGTTGATGAGCTGTGTGGAACGCCGCATTCGGATAAATTCCGGGGCTGTCCTCGTGTGTAAACACCCCTACAAGGCCGGTCCTTTAGCCCGGGAGAGAGAGAAAGCCGAAGTCCAGCGCATGCGCTTGATGGGGGTCGTCGAACCCTCCACTGGGGAATGGTCTAGCCCACTCGTTAAGGTTCCGAAGCTTGATGGCTCGGTACGCTTCTGTATTGATTAAAGAAAGCTGAGCTTCGTGACCGTCAAGGATGCGCACCCCATTCCTAGGATGGATGAGTGAGTAGATTCCCTAGGGGATGCCAGGGTGTTCTCCACCCTGAACTGCATTGCGGGATACTGGCAGATACCAGTAGCCGAAGAGGATAAACACCTCACGGCGTTAACGTGCCATTCGGGCGCGTGGCATTGCGTGCGCCTCCCTTTTAGGTTATGCAATGCCCCCGCCACCTTTCAAAGGGCTATGAACATGATCCTAGCAGGGGTCACATGGCAGATATGCTTAGTATATCTGGACGACGTTGTCGTCTTCTCACGTTCCCCAGAGGAACACTTTCAACAGCTCGATGAGGTGTTGACATGCCTAGAAAAGGCAGGGGTCACCTTAAAGGCGGCCAAGTGCCATTTCTTTCAATAAGAGGTGAAGTACCTCGGTCATGCTATCAGATCGGGAAGAGTACATGTCCTGGAGAAGAATCTCCTGCCACTGCAGGGCCTCCGGTACCCAGAGAACAAAACCCAGATGAAGAGTGTCCTGGGTTTGTGCGGCGTATGTCGTCGCTTCGTGGCCGACTTCGCCACGATAGCGAAGCCCCTGACAGCCTTGAAGAGAACCAAGCTCCCCATGAGGCTACATTCCCCAAGAGAGAAGGAGACGACAGCTGTGAAGGAGCTAAGAGGACTGCTCTCACCCGCCCCCATCCTCGCTCTCCCAATGAGAGCCGGGCACTACATCGTTGATGTAGACGCCAGCCATGTACAGCTGGGTTGCTGCGTACAGCAACGAAAATCTGATGGGAAGTATCACCACATCGGCGATTATAGCAGTGCTCTTCTCCCTGCAGAGACGAATTACTTCGCCACCGATATACAGGCGCTCGGCGTGGTCTGGGCAGTGACCTTCTTGAGGTCATACCTCGAGGGGGCAAAGTGTTTGGTCCGGTGTGACCACCGGGCCCTAAGATCGGTACTCACCAACATGAGTCCGAACGAGCGGATGGACCGCTGGCGACTCCGATTATCGGTGTACACCATGATGAGATCCGGCATAAGCCGGGTAAGGACCATAAGGTTGCGGACGCATTATCTCGTCTGCCTACAGAGGGACGCGACTTGACTCCCGTGGACGAGGATATTCTCATCATGGCCATCGAAACCCGGGCGAGTGAAGTCCTGGAAGCCGCCTCGCCAGCCGAAGCCCCCGTGGGGGCGCTGACGGCCCAAAATATATTCCTCGGCCAGGCCCAGGATACTTTCTGTTAAGAATTGCTGAAAGAATGGGATGTTTTTACGCCACCCGACCCCAGGTGGAGTCGGCAAGCATTATTCTTCCGAGAGAAAAAAGGGCTCCTATGCCGACTCCCGGTATTCCGGAGAGAGACCCAAGTGGTCACCCTCGAGGCGCGGAAAAGGCGCCTCTTACGGTAAGAGCACCAGTCGGTGTTGGCCGGGCACCCCGGCTCGCGGAGGATGTATGACACCCTCCGCCGGTATGTCTACTGGCCTACCATGGTGGTAGACGTCGACAAACACGTGGAGCAATGCCCCGCGTGCGCGAAGAATCGCCTCTCCGAGAAGAGGAATATGTCTGCTCTGAAGCTGTTTCCAGATCTGGAGCCCTTCTCGGGGCTTGCAATGGACCTGTTTGGCCCAATGACCCTCTTTAGGGGTGGTCACAAGCATGTGCTGGTCATCTCTGACCCGTTCGCCAAGTTGACGCGAGCCATCCCGTTGCGGGATGCGACAGAGCTGATGGTACCGTCAGCGTTCAATGATACTTGGGTGGCTGCCTATGGCATCCCCGACGCTGTCCTTACGGACAACGGACCTCACCTTTCCTCGGTATATTACCAGGGCATCCTTGGGTTGCTGGGTATACCCTCTCACTATACCTCTTCCTACCACCCCCGGACCAATGGGCAGGTGGAACGATATAACCGGTCCCTTCAGGCGGCAGCTCCGGTGCTATGTCGCGGAGCATGAGACCGAATGGGACAGTCATCTGTTCCTCCCCACCACTGCATATAATACGCAGGTACACGCCAGCATTGCGGAAATTCTCTTTGCGTTCCTCAGCCATAAACGGCTACATATTATTGGCATGGAGCTTATGCCTCGGCTTAGACAAGACGAGGAGAGAAGCGACGATGACTCCACGGCGGCGGAGCAGTCTGTTGAGGACCTTAGGGCCCTCATCCCGGAGGTTCGTCGGCAGCTGAGCAAAGCCCCGGCCACAAATAAGCGGGCGCTCGACGCCCGCAAGAGGTAGAAAACAAACACGGTCAAGGCTGGGTACTGGGTGTATCTGGATGCCCACTCCCGATTTCTAAAGAAGCTTGCGTTCAAGACCCAAGAACCGTACGTGGTCCTGCAAACCGATGGGCATCTGTTTCAGGTGAAGAGCCCTAGGGGTCTCCGCACAGTGAGCAGTGACAATGTCACTGATGCGCCCGTATCACCGGTGTGGGATGCCAAGTAGACTTGTGCCCTGAGGGCACAAGCCCTCTTTAAGGTTCGCGACGAAGTGACAGAGAGCCCTCAGCTCTCATTCGAACGATTTCTCATCCACGGTTGGGATGATGAAGGGCAATTGAAGGTCCTGGTCAAATGGTTCGGGTTTCCTGAAAAGGAATCCACGTGGCAATTTGGCTCTTCCCTCCGTAAGAAAGGCAAGTCGTAAATACTGCTTGAGCAAACGTGTCAAGCTCCCCGCCTTGACGCGGGAAGGTGTTTTCTTTCCTGACTAAGTCGGAAGACAAGCCATAGGGACCCTTGTGACTTCAAATCACAAGCAAGGAAACGAGCACAAGAAGAGAGGCTAAGCCCTTTACCCCCTACGGGAACCGAGACAAGTCGATCGTAAGAAAGACGGCGCCCACCCCCTTAGTGGGGGCGACAACAGGAGACAAAAAAAGGAGCCGGGAGACGTATGGAGCACCTGTTCACCCAAGGGTGACCACGTCACCAACCCCCTGGACGGGCACCGTAGCCAGGAGCATAGTCCTGGCTGCAATCCTCCTCGGGCGCATACTAATGCGGCCCCGAGAGGGTCGGCCGGTTCTCCGAGGAGCCCGAGGCGACCCCATTAAGGTGTTGAGACAAAGAACTCGAGCCCGACCCTTAGTGGGGCGGGGGAGGAGACGGCGGACGTCGGGAAGCCGCAGGCAAGACCGACTCTCCAGGCGGGGCCGACGAGCCGGCCAAGTGCCGAAGGGACCACTTGGCCACAACCGTACTGGTGTCCGCCACGAAGGTAACGTAATACTCCGTCAAGAGACTGCGGAGCGTCTCGACTGCACCAAGATGGTACGGGCGCTCGAAATCCCGTTCCCCGAGGGGGCGGGACACAATTGTAGCCACCTCGTTGCGAAGCCGCACCAAGGTGCGGCTCATCGCCATACTGAGGGTACGGTCCACCCGATTATTGAGGATGGACGGGAGCTCCACTAAGGAGCGCCCCAAGCTCGACCATATGGGAGGGTAGGCGGGATGAGGGGTCCCCAACTGGGCCGACCCCTCCCAAGTGCAAAATAGAAAGGGGCGCCAGAGAGAGACCCGGGGGTCCCCCAAGAAGAGAAATCGTCCCACTGCTACCCCAAAGGGGGTAGGCCTGGCGGGCCCGCGTTAACCGGCCTGGCCTTCGGGGCACGTAGGCTTGGCGCGATGCCGCGCCCCACATGGGCGGCTTAAGGACGGTGGGGCGGAAGCCGTAGCGGCCGGGGCCGACGAGGCTCTGGAGCCACAACGAGGCCAACACGGTCCGACCCAACGTCCGCCAAGTCCATATCTAAAGGTCGGCTGCGGAGGAGGGCTGTCACGCCTCTCCCGTAGGGGATACGGGGGTCCCTCAGACCCTCCCAGAGGACGAAGATACCCTCGTCGTCCAAAGTCTCGGCACATCGGACGACCCCTACGGGTCCCCCAAGCCACTGAAGCCAAGAGGATGTCTCCCGTTCCACGATAAGTATGAGGAGCTCGATTCCGGCTTCAAGATGAGGCCGGGCCGCAGGGTCCGCCGAGCACAAGCGCTCGGTCTTCAGGTCGGCAAGCGCAGACCATATCGCCAGCGGAAACCGCCAGAGGTGTCCGTGATACCGGATACTTATAAGGAAGCCATCCGCCGCCTCGAAGGCCTATACAGTCGCCATAGTCAGATGATAGGGACCCTCTAGGGGCTCCCTCATGCGTTGGATCCCCTGGAGTGCCACCATCTGGGGCACCCGCGCGGCCATGCCCCGGGGCACCTTACCCTGCTCCCACCACACTCGTGTGTTGGGGAAGAGCCTTGTGCGACCTACCACAGGTACGTCACGCACCTCGCGCTGCTCGTACAGCGTAAGAAGGTGAAGGAAGGTGCGGAATGTCCACTGCCCCATCGCACCCACCACGTAAGCGCCGCTGTCCACCTCCCCGAACTGAGGGGGGAGACCCCGGGGAATTCTCCCAGGAGAAGTGGGGCTTTTCCCAGACTTCGGCGAGGATGTCGCATACCGCCAAGTGCCTAACAACATAGCATACCCGCCAGTCGTCCCTGCTACGGAGGAAAGGAAAGTCCGTCACCGTCCCCACCGGGACGTCGAAAAGAGGACCAGACAGCCCCCGGATTGTCGTCCACATGGACGTCATACGACTGCTGTCGACAGCGTCAAAGCGCTGTTCGACAAAGGACCCTCCTCGAGGGGTCCAACAGTACCGCCTATACTCGTCATCGACGACCGCGGGGGTCGGCCAAGAGGCCGACAGGAGGTTCGACATGACATCGTCGTCGATGTTCTCCTCGGGACCCAGATGAGCGCCCGCCCCCTCGGTCTCCCGGTCGACCGCCATGGCGGCGGCGGCGTCGGGAGCGGCACAGAACGCCATCCCGCCTCGAGAGGCGGGAAATCGGGGGATATCAGGAAGCCTCACCCTAGGCTGGGGTACCAGAGCAACTCGGGGCGCGGGGAGAACCCGGTCGCGCCAAGCGGAGTCGTCCCCCCCGAATGACGAAAAGCATGCCGCCAAGAGACCCAGCACCCCCAGGCACCACTAGCGGTGACCGCCATATGGGACTGGCCGGAGGCTCACCCGGCTCCGTACATCCTCGGTTCAACGCCCGTATGGAGACCCGGAGCAGGCCCCCAGGGGCACGCTGACAACGAGGCACGGGGAGGGTTTCCCCTGTGGCCTAAGGGGGGGGTGGCGAGACACCGCCCCCTGGCCCACGAGACGCGGGCCCTGAGGTGTGGGATACGTGGGGGAAACCCCCTGTCAGGGGCGACACCGCCCCCGGCATGAGCCGGGGACGCGCTGTGACCACTCACGTCACACACCCCCAGGGGGGTAGCGTGGGACAACCCCCCTTGGTAGGGTGTCCAGAGAGTCCGAGGGCCCCACACGAAACGACCCCTCAAGAGGCGCGCGGGGTGATCAGCACCCGGTCAGGCCCCCCTGGAGGGGTCTGACACAGCCGAGGGAGACACGGGTCTTCCCAAATCCGGGCCCTCTGGAGTGACCGGGAAGCTTGTGGAAGCTACCGCAATCCGAGCGTGAGCCGGACCGAGATCCGATCTCGACCGGAGATAAAATCCCACCGGAAAGCTACCCGGGAAAAAGGAAAAAGCTTGGGAAACGTCCCGATGTAGTCTCCCCCGGAGAGGACGTCGGGGACGGCATAGTGGTCTCGGGCGCGCAACAACCAGGCGAACAGGGACACACGTAAAACCAAGAAAGAAGGGGTCGCAACGAGGTACAAGGTGGGAATCCCGACACGAGTCGGGAGACTGTAATCCCGTCCGGAAAAGGCCACACACACGAGAGCTCACCTGTTACGCGGGAGAGAGCGCCCGTAATACGCGTACGGGCACCGTATGTCAGCCAGAAAGTCCCCTGCTGCTCCACTAACTTGTCGCATAAAACGCCGTGTCACCCCGGCCCACAGAAACAGATAGGGACACCTGCCCAGCTGATGGAACCCACCAGCACACCCTTGCTCTACTCTCGCCCGGTGACACGGTCACTCAGGAAAGCACCCGAAAGCGCGAAGAGGGAAGAAGTAGGTGAGAACACAGTTATGTTTTTGTGGGGAAGCCGGGCCACCGGCACCCCGCTGTCCCCTCAAGCTAACCGAGAAAGCGGGCCCAAATGGCGCCGAATCGCACACAGAAGCCTTCCCATGGGGAGATCTGGGGATCCATACCAGTGGACCCCCCTTTTTTGAAGCATAAAAATCAAGAAATAAACACTCACATGCAAACGACCCACAATCAATGAAGTGATCAGCTTGCACAGAAAAAAGGCCACCTGTACAATCCGGGACACGCCATAACATCCTCGACGATCGGTGCCCCGCTGGCAACCGTACCGGCCACTTCCGCGGACAAGCATCGCGTTATGCGACACTCCCACCTGCCCATACTGAGACTGGTAACACGCCTTGTGGCATTGGCGGTGGTTGAGCGCGGCAGCCTGCAGTACTCATGAGGGCGGGCGTTGGACTCGCAGTAGCCCAGAACGCGGAGCGCTGACACCGCTTCTGGATCGGGTGCGCCTGCAGGCGTCCGGTCGTGTCGACGGATAGCATCCACCCCGGCATGTCTTGAATCGCAGCGTAGAGACATATGCAGACTGCGCGTGGCGTATGATACCGCTTTTAGGATTCTTAATCGCTGTAGATAGGGGGCTCGCCACCGACCCCAAATTTGTCGCGCATGATGAAGTGCGCTCCCAGACCGATATCGCTCTCGCAACTGGGCCGGCGACCCATCCGAGAGCCCCCAACCAGCCGCTTGCTCACGCGTCCTTGTTTCAGATCCCTGCACACAATAAGGGTGACGCAAACCCCGACCACCACCTCCAGGTTGAGGTCCGCACACCAGCCAGCCGGTAAGCTGGCGGAACATCCAGCCACGCAAGCTCCACCGGCGTGTCTGGGGCTGTAATTCACTCTACCTGCCTCAATCAGACGTGCTCGAACGGGCGTGCCAGGTGAAATGGCCTCTTGGCCGGACCGGTCCCCAACGGGCTATAGTGCAGTGTTCCCCCCGGAATCCGGCGTGCCCGAAGAGGTGCGGCCAAAGCAGGTCGGCGACTGGCCTCAATAACCTATACAGGCGTATGTCACGAAAGAGCACCTAGTCGAGTCATCTCCGCTGGCTGACTACCCCTTCCACTGCTCAAATCATACTGTGCCTGGATAGCAGATGAGGATACATATCCTGTCGATGGACCTTTCAGGACCATGCACAGTACGGCCTTCGATTGCTGATACTCGGCAGGGTTGCGAAACCTGGGCCCCGGCTCGAAGACAGCCTCCGCTGCGGACTACTAATTTTGGAGGCCTCGAAAGCGCCTGAGTCGGCCGGTCCAGCCAGTGTTGCTATGTGAGCCCTTATTTCGGGAGCACTGGGCATAGTAGCTTTCTATGCGCCTCTCAACAGCGCCCTTCGGCGCCTTCAGCGTCCTCAGCGCCCTTGGTAGCCCCCCCACCAAAACGGTTGAATCTCATCGCGACGATTCGATCTCTAGGGTTGGACGCGTGCGAGCCGAGCAGCGCAAAAAAGCAAGCACAGTTTTCGCGTGTCGACGACACCACTGCATTGTCAAGCGGCCCGAGCGGGGAGGACGGTTGGATATCCTTGAGAGATAGACTCTGTAGATGTGTATATTGTGGGGACGGGCGCAGGGGGGGGGGGCGATAGATGTTTTACAAAACGTCACGCGCACAGCTCCACTCCGAGCCTCGTGCAGCCTCAATGGATCACAGCGCCACTACCTTGAGGCGCCTTGGACGCTGTTGTTGGAAGGCACGTGGTCTGGCAGAACTTGTTTGGAAATGCTCGATTCCGCGGAGCTGGTCCAGGAGAGAAACTTCGATGGAGGGCACCAATTGGTCAATCCGACCACCACACGATCGGCTACCGCCAAAATCGCGCACAGCACATTCAGGGGCGCTGGGCGTAAAACCACCCCAGTTGCGCCCTCTTAGCGCCGTCTCTGCGAGCCCTACGAGCGCGCCAGGGCTCACTGATGCCATATTTCCTAATTATGAATGCACCTATGTTTCCGGAGGATACACTGGGAAGAGTCTTATGTATCTTTTCTCGGATCTCTGGACCGATGGCGGACGAGGACCGCTGGATGCCGTGCCATCAACAGACTGCCTCTTTGCGAGTTACCTGTGCAAGCCTCGCATTGTTGTCCCGTGCACTTCGGGCTTTACCTTCTAATGTCTTTTCGTCGTCATCCTCGCCTCCACCGCCACCGCGGCGGCGGGCATCTACGCCCCGGAGTGGCGGTCTCGAGCCTCTCTCAGCGGGTTTCGTGACAGCTGTCTGCGAGTACGCGGCGGGACCTGCTTCGCATGGAAGTGCGTCTTCTTTGCTTGCGGATATCGCTCGGAGGTCAAAGCGGGGCAGGTGGTCCGTGTCGGGGTATTCTGTTAGTTTAGGTGTCGGTCAACGCGGATTTCCTTCTTTATCTCGGAGGTCATAGCAATGGTGGTGCTTTGCGTTGGGAATTTCGGTTGGTGTCCGCGGCGGGAAACAAGATCCTGGTCGGGGCGTTCGACAAACCGGCCGTTATGGTCGACATGGGGGGCGTTCAGGTGGCGGTGACTTTAACTGTCGAAGACCAGCCGGTAGTTCTCTTGGTGGGTGAGCGACAGCTGACCGGACTCGTGAGACTTGAGGAGAATCCATACTTCCATGTACACTCCTACGATGCGCTACGCTGCAGTTTCGATTGTCAACCACTATGTGCCCCTGCACATCATCAGAGACTGAATTGCCATGAGCTTCGCGAACTTTAACGCTGGATGCGGTACTTTCTCTCCAGCCAGAGCGTTTGCCGTGTGCAAGACCTTAAAAAACGCAATGAGGTCTCCTTCTGGGATGACGGCGCTCTCCTCCGCGCCGTCATCGCGCTGGTACGCGACAATCATTTGGCGCTGCTGCGTGCACACTCCGCCATGTCGACTGCGATGCGGGCTGTCCCTGATTTTGCGCATCTCAGGGCGACCAAGAGCACGATCGACCGCATTTTTCGCCGTCTCGGGTTTACCCGAGCAGTCATCTCTCATTTTCATCGCGCGGCCAACCCTCAGCGCTGAGGTGAACAAGCAGTCGTCCGAGAAATGTGAGGCAGTGGGTGCCTTCGTGTCTCTGGCTAAGACCCACGCAAATGGCAATGAAGTGCCCCAATGACACCGGCGGGAGCTCGCAGAGGATCATGTCAACCTCTTCGACATTGGTCTGCGCCATATTGAACGTATCAGAACGACGATGGCGGTGTCATCAGACGTCCTCTTTCTCAATTTACACTCTGTCAGGGCCGCCGTCGCTCTGACCAGCCACGACTGGCGTCTCTTCTTCAACAGTGTCATCCAGAGATGAGGAGGCTCACCCGAGGCGAACCTTGCGCCCTGGAAGCCTTCCCGTATGTTTTACTTTTCAAGAACGCGCCCATTCACCACGCCGCGGGTGAAGCTTTCCTCTAGTACAGCGGCATCTGCTTTTTTCGGATGCATCCCTACTGCCCGGACTTCTAGCCCATTGAAACAACGTTTAAGAGCGATACCAACAACGTCAGCATCGAGAAAGTTCCTCATAAATTATGAGCGCCACATATGTCGCCGTGCACGCTTGTGATTGGGTGTCGAGCCGCGGCGAGCTCTTAACTAAAGGGTTCCACAGAGGTTCTGGCAGACCTAATGTATTTGATGGAAAACGAGGGCTACTGTGTAAATCGGTTTGTGGAGTGCGAAGGCGACGTTGGTGGTTGCGACCTTCCGAACTGACGCAACCAGACTTCTCGCATCACCGTCAGAGGGGCGCTGCGTGTCCCCCGTCAGTCGTCGTCATTTGAGTGGCCGATCGTCCTTCGATCGTCTTTAACTGGATGACACAGAACAGGTTCACACGTCCATTCTTGCGATTTTTTGCGGTCTTTCAGGCGATCATTCGTAATGAGAGCGACACGTTTCTTGTCAACACGTGCCTCGGAGTGCTCGAAGCGCCGTGATCTGATCAGATTTCCGTTTTCTTCGGGTCGACTCGTTTCCGAAGGTGACCGCGAGACCTGCGTTGTGGGGCCAGCCGTAACGAATGAGACGAGTCATAAAAATCCCTTGATCATCCACTGAGGGCAGGGCACGTCAGCGCAGATGACAGTGATGGCAACGCCACGCGAAGTCTGCTGAGCGCCCAATAAACTTGTCCAGCATGACCGCTTCTGTCCCGCACGACCGGCATCTGGTGGCGTCGGGGGCGGTGGCGGCAGCTCACCTGCGGCCACCGACGCGCGGCGGCACTGTGCAGCCGTGGCGCGACGGTGGGCGGCTGGCTTGTCGTTCTCGGCGGCGGCAGTCGGCTCCGTCGTCACTTTGACTTTTTTTTTGTCAGTGAGCGGGGGTGTGGAGCTCTCCTCACGGCAGTGGACGGCAACGTACGCCGCCCTTCTGGGAGGCGTCTGTCGCAGCGTGCTAGCGAAGGCGGCTGGCAGGCGGCACAACTGGAAATACTTTCTTTCTACCTATAGAGAGTATCACTTTACTCTGGTGCACTGCTGTTTCAGTTTTCTTCCACACGCTTTGCGCGTAGTAGTCTGACGACCACAGCCTTCTGCATCTCGATCACATGAACTGTCTGCCGTAAATGTGTTATGTAGGTGGGGGGACAGAGGGGCTCACCACGGTGCTCACACAGCACACAGAGTGAAGCGTAAACACAAAGGGGGGTAGATGTTTTGCTCTGCCTCTCTCTGCCCCGCACCCTCCCGGCTCACCACACGCCGCTATGTGTACCCGAACCTTCGCCTTCGCCAGCTCGCCTCATTTCTTCCCAGCGGGGACCTCTCCTGGCACGCACACCCCCGCAGCCGCACTCTGTCCACCGCAATCACCACGCGCCGCGCGCACAGCCCCGCAGGGTATCCCTAGCGGATCCTATCTTGGCTTCTAAGGCAGCTGCGCTGGCCCACACGACGGCGGACTCGCTTCAATCAAGCCGCCACGCCGTGCATAGCCTCGGCGTCATCAGGCGCCCCAAGTTGAGTATCGGAATGGTCACCGCCGCTGGCCGCTTTCGCGGGCCCCGTGGCCCCCGCGTCAGTCACACGCCGTGTCCCGCCGCCCGTGACGCGGCAGCCGTCCCGCGCGGCGGCTTCCTCGCCGTCCCACGAGTTGGCCGTGCCGTCGTCCCGCGCGTCCGCTGCACCGCTGTCCGGCGCGTCAGCTGCCACGCCGTCCGCCGTCCATCGCGTCGGCCATGCTGGCGTCCGGCCCGTCCGCCAATGCGCCGGCCGGCCCACCAGCCATTCCGCCGGCCCGCGTGGCAGGCTTGTTCAGAACTGTCGTCGCTGAAGAGGCACGAACAGCTGCCAGGAGCATGGAGTGCACACACTCTTGCCTGTCCACCGCGCAGGCCACTGCAAGATGGGTGAAAACAAGCATGTTAAAGGAAAAAAGAAAATATTATAGGGAACAAGAAAACCTTTGCTTCACTACTCTGCATGATCACCGACACTTACGCCCCTAGTAAGCTCCCTCGTCTGATGCAGACCAGCAACGCACGGTGTGCTCCAAAGAGGGTACCTGAGCCCAGAACCTCCGCAAGCACCAGCTCGGCAATACCCACCTCATCGCTCATGGCTTGCCGGCCAAGCCCAGGTCGGAGAAAAGCGACCGCGAAGAATACAGGCACCACGACGGTGACACATGAGGGCCGTCACGACGACGGTTGGCGGGCGGCAGTGGATGTGCGGCGGTGCGTGGCGAAACGCGACGCGAGGCCGTGCCCGGCCAGCAGTATTTGAACAGCGGCCTGGCACTGCTGCGGACTTTTGGGGTGACGAGCCCCCCCTCACAGAGTCGGTAACGCTCATGGAAGTGCGCCAGCACTGCTCCCCTGTCCCCCCAATCGGGCACGCTGATCGGGGTGCTGCCGCCACCGGCCCCCCGCTTCCGATGGCTGGTCCGCCCACAGAGCGCGACCGGTCCCCACAGCTCCGTGACGCAGTGAAAGTGCAATCCGGCCCACTCGGGAGACCCTACGAATTTCACCTGATTGTTCCACGACTCCTTTTCGGCCTCGCGCGACGAGGTGTCAAGGCGCTTGATCAAATCCGGCTGTGCGATCGAACGATGCCACTTGTGGCGACGATCGCGGTCGTTCTTGGGCTTCGTATGGCTTCGTTACGTCCATGACAGCGCTCAGCTTCATGGCAAACTTCTCGACACAGTCGCGAACGGGCGCTCGGGATCCGCATATCGGCCTTCTATGTGGAGAACGCGCCGGCATT
>ENA-ORXR01002692-ORXR01002692.1-marine-metagenome-genome-assembly--contig:-NODE-2692-length-16648-cov-13.798141_pt1 | contig 16648 bp, 24 predicted proteins | sample MGYA00237866_ERZ511479 | MGnify/ENA metagenome assembly ERZ511479 | reverse complement strand
TCCCTGTGTTCCGCACGCGCAGGGGGCGGTCTGCAGCCCCCCCCCCCCGCCCCACCCCCCATCTCTCGTCCTCCAGAGGGCGGGCTGTCTGCCGGGCCCTGGACCACAGCTGTGACAGTGTGCGGCAGAGAGGCCCTCTCGCTCGGAGGACGACGCGAGATCCGAAGCGCCCCACCTCCGTTGGTGGTCGACGGCTGAAGGGTGTGAAAACTCATGGAGATCACGAGTGTAACGAAAATGATGACCTCAAGTCTTCTAGCTCAATCTCTTACGTAGCTAACTGAACAACTTAACAATTTGCAATTGGCCAAGCACCTTCATGGTGTGTTCCCTTGCCCTACTGGCCATCGGAAAGCGGCTCTCTGCTAAATAAAATAAATTGCATCCCTTCTTTCTCGATGGTCCCGACGACTTCGTCTAGGGCACCAACAGGCACGTAGTAGCGAGTCCCGCGCGACCCGAGGATGACCTCAATCCCAAACTTGGTCCCGCTATACCCGAAACGTCCGCGGCGATCCTTCGTAGACTTGGCGCGCTCCACAAAAGCAAAAGCCATTTCACGACCGTCAGTAAATACAGCGGCGTAGTGAAGAACCGCCCCAAAGGTAGAGACAGGCCCTTCCTCGACAGAGCCGTTTGGCAGTCGAACCTTTTCAGAAGAGTTAATCCGAACCAAATTGTTACGGCGCCGGTGCTTGTCACAATCTGACCCGAAGGGCTTGGAGCCCGCAATTTTGCCAGAAGCCATGTTGATCCGGTAGTACCTCTTTGCAAAAATGTCGGGAGGTACTTCGTTGGCCTGTTCTTGCGCTAGCACCGCCCGCATGCTTGTTAGCTCCTCCCCGCTGAGAGTAGCTGGGGTGTTTCTTGGCGGCAACAGGGCGCAGACGGCGCCGATTTCTTGGGGTATCGTGAGACTGCCACCAGGCAGCCCCGTCGCCGCTGGGCGCTTCCCCGTTGCGTCCGCCCACTCCTTCGGCAAGTACTTTTCGCCAAAGGAGTTAATGAGTTCGGGCCTGCATTGCCGCGTTCAGTTCTCTACTAAGCTTGCATGAGGCCTTGAGTGAGATCGAATGCGCTTGCCCAGCGTCCCAATCTTGCGCTCCATTGGAAACTGACAGAAGACCCAGGCCGGTCCACACGCCCACAGCAGGGGTACGATGTCTAGTAGAGTGGCAATCGTCGATAGGCACAGCGGCAGGCGCTCAGTCGACTTGCGTTAGATGTTAGCGTAGCAGTTGGTGACAAAATACTTTGTATCCGCGTCAATCGCCTGAATCTCGGCCCTTGTGCCCCCCCGTGGCCGAAATAGCAGGCGGCTCGCCCGGAAAAGCGCCATGAATATGTCGTAGAAATCGCCAGGAATCCGCCCGGCAAGTAGGACCTCCCCGCTGCAGAGGATAAAGTGCAACCAATCGACAGCCTTGAAAGACTTGTGGTGGACGTCAATATTTCTTAGAGACCGGGCCTGAGCCCGGGGCACTGTCCGTCGGGAGCGTTGAAGTTCACGACCGACCAGCGCCACTGTGGCCTTAGACATAATGTAGGCTTCGTCCTTCTTCTTGTCCACGAGCTTCAAGCCCGCAAACAGCTTCCACATGTGCGGGTCCACATTTAGGAGTACCAGGTGCATCGTGTCGTAGGGAGCGGCGGTAGGGCCCATTTCCCGCAAGTTCTTAAGGTGCGGTCAGGCTTCGCTCATCGCCGGACTGGGCCCGAAGAAGAGGGAGTAGCCTTTGATCCCGGTTTTCTGTTCCAGGCTTGTCTGGTAGGCAATGGACCTGCCGGCCGTGCGCGCGTCCTCGACCACGGCGGCACTTGCGGCAATACTTGTGGCCCTCCGGGGAGTTGCAATGCACTCTTGTCCTTCAATACAGTCCTCGATTTCGAAAAGCGTGTTGCCACTGGCGGGGTCCTTGGGCGGGTAGTAGACATGGTTCCTCGCGGAGAAGTAGACCCCTTTGAAAAGACGAAGCCGATTGTAGATGTAGCTATTGATGCCCTTATATTGAGTAAGCTTATCGCCACCAGGTTGGTTCGTCGAAAAGTTAAGCACTGCCGAGGTTAAGACTTGCGGCGTCGTCGAGCCGGCCACCATAAGCCCAGGAATTCCGTTCGCCAGTTCGTTCAGCTCCTCCGCAGTCTGGTGAAGAAAGGATTCCAGGTCGACAGGTCGTTTTGGGCCGGGGGTTACTGCCATCAGCAGCTGATACTTGTTTCGGGTCCGTTGATCTGGGCTCATACTAAGCAGGGTCATGACAATTGTCCAGCCTTCAAACCCGTTTTGCCCCAAAATTTGGAAGCCGTCGGTACCGCAGTTCAGCATGACGCAGACGCCGCCAAGTAGCCCTTTGTCAAGGGGGAAGCGGAAAGTTTTTGCGTTATAGTAGTCGTGCACCCCGTCTGCGCCTCTCTCCGCTGCTTTGCGGGCGGCCGCCATGTTCTCCTGCATGGATTTCCCGATGACGGCGTCACCAAGGAGGTGGGCCAGCAACGACGTGAGGGACCAATATGTCATCTGCTTAGCTGATTTCCCGTCCCCTTTGTAGCGGGGTGCGCCGCAGGCGTCGCATGCGTTCTGCTGTACGCGCTTGTGGGTGAAGGCGAGGCACCGATTTCGGCAGCAGTCCACGGTGCGAGTCTCCAGATTGACGCTCGCCTCGATAAAGCGTTCCATTAGGTAGGGCGTTCGATACTTGGCCGCGCAGGTGCTGAGCTTAAGTAGGTCGGCTACCGACGCTTGCGTCAAATCGTTTTGAACCGTAAACGCGTACAGTGTCCAATCCGCCCGGTTGTCCTTGAATTGCCCAACTGGAAGCCGGAGTTCGTTGGTGCTGACAGTTGGCTGGTAGATCGGAGACGGAGGTGCGTCGATGACTTTATCTGCCTCGGCCGCCTCCACGCATTCCGGTAGGGGACATCTTTTGGGTCGGGATCTTGGCCGATGCTGAGAGGGCTGCTGGCAATACTGGGTTCGGACGTGTCTTCAGCATCGCACTGGGGGATGGTTTCCACTGGGAGGGCCGCCCCAGCGCTGGCCCCAGCGCTCGCCTCAGCGATCGGCGCAGTTGGGCCCGCCCCGCCCCCGCCTGAAGGCGACTCGGTATCATCTGGCAGCGGTTTCCTTGCTGGCCCGCCAGCGCCACCGCGGAGGGCGAGGCGGCGTCACTTTTCCGGCTTCTGGTGGGCGTACCAGGTGGCTCTCGACACAATCTTGGTGCCACTGTGTCCGCCGTCAGAGCACATGAAGCAGGAGCACGGATACTTTTCTCCCGCCATGCCGGCTGCTGGAAGAGGGAAGGGTGCAGGTAGGGGGGGCACGTGCGGTCTTGTGCAGGAGGTGACAGGTGGGATGCACCCCGGCCGTGTAGGCGTCGATGACTCACATGAACAGTCATCGAGAAGTCCGAAGGAGACTCCATTATAGAGTACTGGAAGAGAGATCAGGCCAATAAATGCGCAGGATCATGCTGCTGACAGTTGAAGGCAGTGGAGGCTTCGGTTGGCTTCGGGGCCTCACCGATCGAGCTCTCGGTTGGAAATACTTCAAGGGTTCCAAGCCCCAGATTTTTCCGCCCCGGCCACAGGCTTCAGAAACGCCTTCCAGCGTAGCGAGAGGCGGCCTGTGCATTTCTGTGTCTCTCTTCCTGTACCGTCCTCGCATCCAGTACTGGTGGGTGCGCGGGGTCGAGGCGCGGTGGGGCGCGGGCACCGGGAAACAAGAGAGCAGTCGCTCAGGGCGCGCCCCCCCCACCCCCCCGAGCCCACTATCTGGGCGTGGCGCGGCGGCGTCGGGGCGCGGGGGTGCCGAGCACGGCGCGCGGGGGCGCCAGAGTGAGCGCAGTGGTCGCGGCGCGCGGGCGCTCCGGCACTCAGGACGCAGCAGCGCCGCGCCTGTGCCTTGAGCTGACCAGTAATCCCTGGTTGATCCACATGAGCCGGGCTCAGGGGCCAAAACTCCTAGGTTGACCCGCATGAGGTACTCCGATATCCCAGAAAACCTAGGATTCCCGGTCAGAAACCTGGTATTGTGTGCCAGATTTTCTTGGAGGGCGCACGCGGCGGCTCGACTGTGGTGGCTCAGACCGCGGCGCCGCCGCCGATGGCAGCCGCGGATACGGTATTGGCGGCTGCAACAGCAGCCGCCGGGCTGCCGGAGACTCGCCATGATGCGCATACCCCGGTGGACGAGGTGTCGCACGCGGCAGCACAAGTGGCGGTGCCGGCGGCCGCGGCGGCAGCTCAGTTGGCGGCGGTAGCGGCTGCAGCGGTGGCGGCCCGGCAGAGGGCAACGCGCCACATTGCTCGACCCCCAGTGACGGTGGTGGCGCACGCGATGGCGTCGTCGACAGCGAAGCCGCCCGCAGCGGCTCTGTGGACCGCGCCGGCGGCGCCGGCACTTGCGGCTGCGAGGGCGGCGGGCTGGACGGCGGCCGCTCGCTTGGGTGCACGCGGGGCACGAGCGCGACCGCAGCAGTGGAGCCGTCTCAAGCGAGAGAAAAGCTCTTGGAACTCGTGAGTGGGCCGCCAGTGTCATTGGTGGGAGGCTCATGCGCGGAAGAAAGCAGCGGCGCAGTGATGCAGAATCCCGCCGTGCAGCTCACCACGACGTCATCCCGCATTTCAAACGGCTGCACCCGAACGGTGTGGTCCACTTCAAACAGCTGAGCGTTAGAACTAATATTGCTGTCTTCCCAATTTTGGCCGATCCCGTCGATGTCACGAAGGGTGATCAACTGTGCGAAACTGTGTCTCAGCCATCCACTCAGCCGGATAAAGTGCATCCGCCAATGGGCAGTTGACTGAGACCCGGTCTTGACTTCGACCGCATCGGCCAAAATTGGGAAGACAGCAATATGTGCTGCAACAGGGGGCGCACCCGCGCGGGAGGGAAATAATATTCTCGACTGCGTTAATCGGGGGCGTCCTCAGGCCCGTTCCGTGACATGGGTCCGGGTTTGTGACAGTATTTGTGACAAGCGTTGTCGAACGCTGATTGGCTGAAATCTGCCACGCGTCCAACTTGCCCATGCCGATCCCAGGCATTCCTGGCCTGCGCCACTCGGCCGGAGCCATGTGACGAGGTAGGCCGGATGGCCTGCCTGGAGAATTAAAATCGATCACCGATGGAGTGAGGCAAGAGTTTTCCGATGCATTGGCGTGGGAATGGGGTCGAATGGTCTCACCGCAAGCACGTCGGCCGCGGCCACAAGCCCCTACCCTACAACTGGGCGGGTCACAGCTCTTCCCGGCCCAGGCCGCGGTCGGCCCAGCCGGCTGCGCTGCAGCAGGGTGGGTCACAGATCTTCCCGCCACAGGCAGTGGTCTGTTCAGACGGCGTGTTCGTATTTGTACGTAGTCACGTCGCTTCCCGCCACAGCCTGCACGTCTTTTTTCCTTTTTGCGCCGTGAGGGGACCGATGGCGGGGGCCATCTCGCGTTTGACAACAATCGAGGATGCAGCCGCGGGGGTACATGCAGAGGGTGCCGCGGTGGGGGCGTGGATCGGCGGGTGATGATTGCAGGGCCTCGACTCACGCACCCCAAGGTGGGTCTCTCGCTTCACGTTTGACTGCTTGCTTGACTGGTCGTTTGAATGACCGCCCCACAGAAGCACAGCTGTTTAAGTGTTTGAGGGGGCGGGTACGTGCCGGTGCTCCGTCGACGGGAGGGGGGTGCTGGGGTGGTGAGGGGGGCACATGTGGGGGAAGATATGCGGATGGATGGGACAGATGCACTTTTCCGAGACGGTGGAGCGATGGGGGCACGAATCGGCCGGTACTGGCCGCAGAGCATCCACTCAAACCTCCAGAGGCGGTTCTCTCGCTCTATTTCTGGCTGTTGTCTTGACTGGTTTTTGCATGCACGCCCGACAGGAGTTCAAGTGTAAACGAGGTTGAGCGTTTGTCGGGTACGTGCCGGTCGTCCGACCACGGAAGGGGCGTCCTATGATCCTGAGTGGGGCAGATGCGGAGGCACATTTGGGGATGGCAGGGAACGTGTAGCATGTGCACATGGATTGCAGGGGCGGGGGGGGGGGTGCACCGCTGCTGGGGTGCGGCAGCGAACACAGGGCCGTGCACGTTGTACCGGCATCTCGGAGCTCCAGATGCCCTGGACATTTATTGCGCAGTGGGTATGCGCTCATCAAGACGTGGATCTCAGTTTAGAAGCGAGGGGGAGGCACGGCGGGGCTGGGTCGCGCCACCGCAGGTCTGACATCCGACTCACACACGGATCCGAGCCGCTGATGTGCATCGCCCTTTTTTGTTATTCATACATTTCATCTTATGCTTGTACGTTCGCGCAGGGCCCATGATATCTCTCCACATATGTTCAAGCTCTCTTCTTTTTTTACTCCAGCACGACGCACAGACGGATGCAGTCCGAGTTGCGGATCCTCCGCGGCATCATTTTGCAACCGCTCTTTTTCTCCCGCCAACCCGCACGTGTCATGCGGGGGGGGTGGGGTTGAGCGGGCTGCGTTGGGTTGTGGGTGTACAACCGTTGCGAGTAAGGGGCATCAGCCGCCATTGGGGGACGGCTGCAGGTGTGGGGCTGCCACTGGGCCGGGGAGTGCAGGAGCTCGGCCGCCGCGTGCGGGGGAGGGGGGGGCGGCGTATATAAGGAAGCCGCGGCGGTACCATACAGTTTCCCTCACAGACACACTGTGCCTCACAACGCTCGGTATCCCTTGTCTTGGAGGTCCATTCCCGTTTGTCTCCCATCCCCTCCCCTAACCTTGCAACCATGGACGCCAACACAGGACCCCAAGCCGGTATCTCTGTCCCTCCCCCCTCGCCCCGTGGCTCTACTTTGCAACCCGACGGCATCCCCGCCCCTGGTGCTGCAGCAGATGCGCAGGCCCTCCCCGACAACCCATGCTCCACGAACACGCAGCTTCCCTCCGGGGGTGACGCCGTTCGTAAGCCACCGCTGTCCAAGCGCACCGTGCTCGCTTTGCGTGAGGAGTGCACCACCAACGGGGTTTCGAGCCACGGGAAGAAGGACGACCTCATCGCTCGTCTGCGAGAGTTTTACGAGTCGCAGACTGCAGCCACCCTTGGCAAGGCGGGCGTGCCCAGTGGTCCCATCGCCGTGCCCGCTGGCGCACAGGCGCCCATGTTTACTAAACATGAGTGCACCCGGCTATTCCACGTCATGGCTACGGCTAACATTGCAGAGGGCATTGTCGCCTCGAGAGGCGCGCTCTCACGGCAGCAGCTTGATGCCGGGGTGGCCAAGCACGACCAGTGGTCCCTCCTTGTAGCATCCACGTTCAACGACCCAACCAAGAAGTTCGTGACGCCGCCGTCTTTGTTGACCTACGGCTTCAACCCCAACCTCCACCCATTCATCCGGTCTGGAACTAAACTCAAGGTCAAGTTTGCCGAAGTAAGCTTGGACTGATCTAATTTATGTAGGACTGTATACGATTCCATGCACGTGCGTGCACTTTCACTTGCACACACAGTGACAACTTTCTGAACTTGTGACACCACTCGCACTTTGGTTGGCTATGCTGCTCTCATGTCATCCCCACATATTTCTCATTGGCTCCTTTGACCACTGTCGGTGCAGATGAACTCTCGATTTCAGCCAGTGATGGAGCTCTTTAACAAGAGTGGCAGCCGCACTTCTGACTTCCGCACCTACAATAAGGGCGACTCTATTCTGCATTACATGTTTTTCATGTACAAGGACAACGCCATGCTGATGAGCTTGGCTGACAAAAAGATTGATGGGGGTGCTGGAGTGGAAAGTGCCGTCGCCAACGCCGCGTTGCCGGAAGCTGCTCCGGTCAACCCCGTCGTGGCTGTGCGCGCCAACACCCTGGAAAGGCGGATGGGCCGTGATCGGAACCAATCTTTGGTCTCGATGGCCAACTCGTCAGCCTCGATGGCTGAGTCTTCTCGCCGACGCGCGGCGGCCACGGTGGTCCGCGAGCTGACGGCGTCGCTGAGCGACGCGCACAAGGCGGGAGCCGCGGATGCTGTCATCGATGCTTTACAGCAACAGCTGCTGGAGTGCATCAGCGAATGCTCTGCGGGGCACTCGCGCAAGCGTGCACGTGACGGTGCCGCACTTGAGGTGGCGGAGCAGAGGGGTGGGACGGCGCCTGTGTTGGACAATGGAAACGCTACTGCAGACCTCATCGTCTGTCCTGGAGACAGTGACGAGGACAGCCGCGCCGTTGGGCTCCCACCTCTGGGCGCAGATGAGTAGCCGCGGGGTGGTAGAAGTGACGTCGGCGCCGCGCTGAGTTCTATTGTGGACGGTTGCTATCTGAATGGTATGCTTGGCGGAGGGGCTTTGGGAGGTGTCGGCATCAACCGGGAGTGGTGTCGCGGGTGGGATAGTGTGCGGGACATGTGGTTGCGTCTCGTCTAGAAGTGGGACCAGATGGAACACAAGAAATGAGAATGAGTTCTCAAAGCAATGGCACGAAAGGGCGAACCCGCCCACTATCCTCTACCTCCTTGGTCATATGCCGCCGCAACTCCGACCCAGTGCCGCGTTGGCGCAGGTTGTGCTGTCGGGATGCCCCTTGGCCCTGTTCGACGTGCATTGCTCGGTGGGCGGCGGGCGTGCCGTCCAGCAGTGAGAGCGTTGCTGCATCTGTCCGTCGACAAATGTTGTGTAGCAAGAACGCCACGTGGATGACCATTGGCCTCTTGGCGAAAGGCATGCGCAGCGGCTTCCACAAAGTGCCCCAGCGCCACACAAGCTGCCCGAAAGCTTTCTCAATGTGTATGCGTGCAGATGATTGATAAAAGTTGTAGGCGTCACGCCATTGGTCCCCCCCACCGCCCCCAGCCCACGGGACAGCCATAACTTCCGAGTCCCGATAGGCCTCATCGGCGGTTATGCACAAGCCCTCGCGAATCATCAATGCAACCAGCGGACTGCAGGGCGCTCTTAGCTGCTGCCCCAAGTCGCTGCAGGCCAGCGCCGAGGAGTCGTGAGAGGAGCCCGGCGCCTTGCAGCTCATCCACAGAAACTCGTAGTTTGAGTCACATATGGCTTGAACGTTGAGCGCAAAGAAGCCCTTACGGCTCCAGTAATCCTTGGGACACGCCACCTCGGCAGCTGTTGGGCGCTCTTGTCGCACAACGATGCCGTCCAGAGCCCCAATCACGTTATTGAGGGGGCTGTCCGAGCGGCGTTGGAATCCCGCCGTCGTGCGTTGACGCCACGCCTGGTCCCACACCGGCATGCTCATCTGCAGGTCGGGGGTGTCCAGCACTGCGTCAGTGAATGTCCACACAGCTTCGTAGAATGCTGAGCTAGACACCCCGGAAACAGCGCACACGTCAAGGTAGCTCCCTCCTGCGTAGTATCGCAAGGCAAGGAACACGAGCAAAGTGGGGGATAGAGCATGAGGGGAGGTGGACAAGCGAGGGCGTAGTGTGTCAACCAGATTTAAAAAGCAAGGTTTGGACATCCGGACAGCTCTGTGAAAGAGAGGGCCATAGGCGGCAAGCACTCGCTCAAAGCTACCCGGTGCACAGCACCCCTCACGTACAGGGCCCCGCGACTGCCCCTGCTCGGAAGCAACAGCAGCAGCAAGGTGCATGTTCACGAAGAAGGCCTCGTCGTCAGAGTCCCCACACGAGTCCATGCTACCTCACGGCCCGCACGGGACGCCCTTGTAGTCACACCCTCCACCCCCGGAGGTGTGTGTCGCCACACGGTGCGCGCCCAGCGCCCGTGCTGATCAGCAATGCGGCTACTCGCGTGCGCCACTAAGAGGACGCAAAGCCACGGACGATTGAGATTGGAGTCGAGATATTTATTAACTGGTGTTGTTGTACTTGCATTCTTTGACATCACAAACCCATATCCTGTCTGATGTCCCGGAATGCTCTGACCGGTGTGACGCCGGGTTTGTGGCGTAACAAACGCGCAACACAAACCCGGATCCATGTCACGGAACGGGCCTTATCCCTTCCAGGAAACGCAACTGAAAGGGCGGGAAGCAGGGATAGGAAGTCCAAATGACATTCAGAGAAAGTGTGCGATAGCATGCGCTAGTGACGAGATCGATTGGTTGCCTTTACCGTCGATCGGCTCCTGTTTCCCAATGGAGCGCTGGGAATCGGCGATTTGCGTCCGTCAATCGGCACGATCGCTCGAGTGGGAACAATCACGCAAGGAGGCAGCCTAGAAGTGACAGTATAGTCAGCATGAATGGACTGACGGGTGCCACTTGAGATGGGAAGCTTTCCTGAAGTGCAATAACTCGGTTACTCGGCTGGTTATGCTGAGAAGGAAACTCTTGTTTGGCGATTGGGAAACCTGCAATTGTGATATTATATTGGATGTCGAGTTGTGTTCGGAACCCTACTAAAATGTACCTTTCCTCGAAACGGCTAAGCGCCGCGCTCGAGAGCACTGTCCGGTGTCGTGTACGAAACAGAGACCGAGTCCCTCGCAAGGAGAAGAAGCGCTGTAGGATCTGAGACCCTGCCCGTTGGGCCGCGATTTGGGAGCTTCCGCGCTGGCAGGCTCTGTTCATCGTAGCCTCTTGTGCCCGCTATCCTCGGCATGCAGGCTGCTCAGGCCACATTAGCGCTCGGTCCCACGGCCATTGGGTTTCTTTTGGGGCTTTTCCCGCCGGTATGCGCTGTTCATGGTAGCCTGTTGTGCCTGAAAATGCGTCATGAAGTCTACTCAGGCCACGGCGGTGCTCGATCCCCCGGCCGCTGGTTCTGTTCTGGGGCTTTTCGTGCCGGTAGGCGCTGTTCATTGTTGCCTGTTGTGCCCGAAAAAGTTGGCATGGAGGCTGATCAGGCAACATGAGCGACCATTTGTACAGGCGCTGGTCTTTTTGGTAGGTGTACGTCTGCCCGCCGGCAGGCGCTCATCATAGTAGCTCACATACCCAGAAAAGTACAGGAAATATTCTGCTCAGAGCGACTGAGCGCCGGGACCCGGGGGCGTTGGCTGTGCCGTGAGACGCTTTCCGCCGGAGGGTAAAAGTAATGCAGAGCCGTCAAAAGTGGGTATGGGTGGATGCCGTTTGCCTCATGAGCCACTGAGACATTTTGTGCGAAATGCCACACTGGTTTGAGTTTCTGTTTCGAAACAGTATGATACGCTGCTGCGATGGTTTCTGGCATGTTGTTCGTCGATATCGATGTTCCATTTGATCCATGCAGAGAAAAGCAAGAAATCCGTTGGCTCCGCTTTTTGACATGCAATTGTGTAGCCTGAAGGAACAATCCGGCACCCACGCTGCTGGTCATGACGAGTCCCCAGCTGAGGACTTCAGGAACTCCCAGTGTCGTGAGCGGTACAGAACAGACTCTGTGACCTCTAGCACTTCTGGCAGGTACTTCAGCTGCCACAGCCGGTTGGTTCATCATTCGCATGCACGCAAGTACTGCGGCAGCACTCCAATTGCGGCGGCTTGTGCCGAGGGTGTCAGCGACAATTCTCGTGCTGGCGGTGTCGAGGCACCCGCCCCCCTCTCCCCTCGTCTCCTGACCAAGACACGGAGTTCCACCCCCCCCTCTCCCCCCTCACTCTGCCCCCCATCCTCCCGCCGGCCGCTTCCGTAGAGCCTGGTTTCACGATCCATACCACCTCACATCTCCGTGTTTCCGCTATGCATGGAGGGCCACCCTTTTGCGCCGCATTGATAGCCATCATAGGGCGCAGCTTGATCCCTTCTTTTGGTGACGCTGCTGCTGTCCTGGTGCGCCGCTCACAATTTCTCTGCTAGCCAGCGGCACCGCTGCTTGTGAAGTGCGCTGACGCGCGCCACAATCAGCCACTCTGCGGCGACCTACACCATATTTGCGGCTCGCGCCACGCTGCGGGGTGTCTCGGGCTGCAACTGTGTCCGCAGCGGCGCGGGCGGGTGGGCCGGCGTGCCGCATTGAGCCTCTGCCAGTGGATGGTCCCGGTAAACGGCTTGGCAGCCGCCACTGCATGCATGCGTGCAGAGTGCGCGGCATCCCCGCCACCGCCGTGAGCGGCACCCGCTGCCCTGACGGTCTGCTACACTTGGCGGCATGCGGCTGACTTGGCGCTTCTTGACGGTGTATTTCTCACTGTTGCGTGCTTTGACTTTTTCTTGCTCCTCCACCACGATTTCTCCAAGTTTGCATGGAAACTCTGAGCCAGTCTCCGCGCCTTCTTCGATGAGTGAAAAGGAGGACAGGAAAAAGTCGGTCAGATGTAGCTTTCTGTTGATGCGTTCTTCTTTGCGGGTTTTTCACGGATGTACGAGCGTTGCGGCAACATGGTAGCCATACAGCAAAAATGTGGAGATAACATATTAGAAGGCATCTAGGCACCGGGAACTGCAGTCCCGTGGAATGCATGCGCAGCACTAAACACTCCATGCACGCGGGGGAGCATAACACGAGAGATGCCACCACCACTTCCCGCTCGCCCCTCTCCCTTCCCCCAGTGCCCTGGTGCGGTGCTAAGCACAATAGCGAACCACTGTTCGAGGCCTTCATGGTTCACGGGAGGGCGGCACTGGGAAACTCCAGAAGCAAAGTGCGTGATAAAGTGCGTAAGAAGAGCGTCGCAGGCCGAGAAAATGACCAACAAGTCTCGAGCCACGACGGGCTCGTAATCGAGGCCCCACATCTTGAATGCGGCCAGCTACGCAGCTGCCGCGACGTCCACCCGGCTTAAACGCCCTCACTTTTCCGTCTTCGGGCGTGTAGGCGCCGTCATCTTGCTGTAAGTACCGGCCGCAGCACCGTGCCGCTGCGCTTGTGGCGGGGATCCGCGAGCTTGTACCGGGAGGTGAGGTCTAGTTGCTTCACCATCTTGAGCAGGGCCCCCCGTCAGCACCGATTCTCCCGTCCGTTTTCAGGGCCGCAGAGGGGGTGGGGCGGGCGTAGTCGAGGTCGGAAGCTCGGAGCACAAAGTGGAGTGTCGCGGCTTCGGGGAGCTGGTCGCTGTGGGCGTGGAGGCCAAGCGTCTAGATGGCGGGCTGCCGGTAACAACCCCGGTCTTGAGCGCGTCTGGTGCCGGCGTCACCGTGAGAAGTCGAGGCGCCCGTTGGCGAGCAGCTGCTGCGGTGTTTCGGGCCTCGAGGATGTTTCAGACGGCGAGAAGCTCTTCACGTGTCTTCATGACAAACCCAGAGGACCACGTGTACTTTCCATCCGCACCCGAGCGAAGCAAAGCACGACGGTCCTTCGCAGAGCACTTGAAAAAGGAAGAAAAAAACGGCGACGAATACATGCCACAGTCAACAGTGGCCCCTTGTTGAGGCACCGAGGGCGAGACGACGGAGAAGCAGGTCGCGACCCACCGCTCGGGTGGCGTGGCGGTCTCCGCACCTAGAATCTCAATCGCCACGGTACGCACGGAACCAAAAAGAGAGGAGCGTACGCGAGAGTACTTGGAGGCACCACCACCGCCAAGCGAGTTGAAGAACGCCAGTGTGGCAACAGGCCGACCCGTATGGGCCGCCCGTCCGTCCGCAGACATCTTAAAAGCTCTCTCCAGGCGAGGAACGTCGTGTACGACGGCACTCCGCCTGTGATTACCCTCACAAAAGACGAACACCCAAGTAGAGTAATCGAAAAAGTTGACACGCTGCGTCATCGAGCGCTCCACAGCGGGCCCGCGCTCCCGTAGAATCTTGTAAAAGAAGCTACAAAGGACGAGACAGCCCCGCGCATCGCTTGAAGATAGCTCCTCCTTCCAGATGTCGCGCGCAAGAGCGTTGAAGAGTGCGTCTCGGGCCTCCTGACCTGCCTCCAAACTCCGGACGTCCGCTCTAGTGACCTGGATGCCTGTGAGACGTCCTCGGGAGTACACGAAGGCGACGTCTCCGTCGATACTCAACGAGTCTCGAACCGGGTCCTGAAAGTGTTCAATAAAAGCGCCCGAAGCCACCTGGTTGACTTGTACAAACGAGCTTTTGCAGCCTTCTGGTCTCTGAATGGTTGCAGGATAAAATAGACATACGCCGTTGCTGTGCATGATCTAGCTCCTCGAGCGCAGACGTCTGTGGCCCGTAGATTATTGAGCAAGATGTCATGCAATCTCAGTCTTCTAACTTCTTCTTCTTTCAAACAAAGAACTGTGTAAAGGTCCTGTGGTACTCAGGCGGAACGTACACATGTCACAAGACGGAGGGGGCCCTGGACCATGGGGAAAAGCGAGGAGTCTCGGTCTTGGCGTCGGAAAGTAGAAGCAGGGCGGTACTTGGCGGAACCCACAAGCCTAGGTAAAGTGACATCGCGCATCTCTCCTTCGCATTTAGAGTTGTCCCTGCCGCATGTCCTCGCATTGCTTTACTTTCGTCATAGCACGCCGCTGCGACAAGTATGGACAACGCGTTCGTGTAACGATACCACTCTTGGCGCCGTGAGACACGAATGGAGGTCCTGGCCTCCCCGCTGTCACCGTCGGCGGCGATGCTTTCCGGGGCGGCGAGCCGAGCGAAAATGCGTGCTATCAAACTGCCGCTGTCGCGGCGGAGGCAGTGACGGGGCAGCCATCTGCATTCGATCGGAATTCTTCACCAACGCCACGATGTGTGGCGGCGACCTCGTCGGCGGAGATGCCACACTCGGTAGAGATGGTCTTTAAGGCTTCCTGTGGCTGTACATGTCCTCTGTGTGGGGCTCTGTTGAAGTATCAGTATATACGCGGTGGGCGCGCCGCGCCGCGGTGGGACGGAAGAGGCACAACTTCCCCTTTACCGCCCCGCACGGCACTCCAAAGTCATAGATTTGGCAGCCTCGGGCGCGGCTGGCCGATGGGCGGCGGGCTTCCGTCTCTTAACCGCAACGCCCGAGCAGGCGGCCAGAACCCCCCCCCGCGACAGATACAGGGGGTCACGGCGAACAAGCGAGCTAGGGGCGGCGCCATGAGCGCCACCGAGTGCGTCGACGGCCGTAGGGACGGCAGTGGGGGCGGTGTCCGCGGGGTGGTCGACATCGAGTTAGTGGGAAACGTTGCCGCCGGTTGTGCCTCTACGGGCGTGGCATTAACAGCAGGGGTAACGGCGCATACCGCACGCGTGCGGAGCTAGTGACTCATCCGCGGCTTCCAATGTCGTCGGCCACCTTCATGGGCGACGGTTGCGACCGGTCCGCCGCTGTAACCCGCCGCAGGCGCTTCTGCTCGCGAGCGGGCTGTTGGAAACGTCCGAAGGGCGGTGAGGGGACGGAGGGGGGGAGGGTCTGAGGAGGGAACGCCATGCCGTCCGTGCGTGTGCTGGCACCGGTCGCGATGCCCTTGAGAGTGGGCGGCGTCTGCCGCCGACACGATAAAACGTCGCCGCCGCGCGGCCGTAGGTGGCAGTTTCTGCCGCCGCCGCGTCCCCCGGCGGTTGGCTGCAGCCCAGAAGGTGGTGGGCGCCGTCGCCGCCAACGAGGAAAAGCGGCGCCGCCGCGGCGGTTGCACCTACCTGTTTCGGCGGGGAGGCGACGGCGACGGCATGGGGGACAGCTGGGGTGATAGCGTTACCGGCCACTGCCTTGCCGCGCTGGGCGGCTTCGCCGCCGGCGCTATCTTGCGTTGAAAAGCGTGGTGCTCGCAATAACGTAGGCACTGCGTCGCCGTACGTGTCAGTACTTCCCGCCCCCTCCACAGATTCAACTTTTACGGAACGAAAAAAGCTTTAGCCCACCGACTGGGTTGCCAGCTTTGGCGCCGTCGGCGGTCGTGCAGTGAGGCAGCGGTCGAGTGTCGCTCGGGGTCCTTCGACGGCGATTGCGGTGATCCCGACCGCGATTCTGACCGACGTCGTGCGTGGCGTCGTCGGGGCCGTTTGCGGAGGCCTGGACTCTTGCTACGAGCCCGTCCGCCCTTCTTCGACGGGCGGCTGGACGAAGGGGCAATGGCGGAAGTGGGTGTTTGGCCGCCGCCGGCACGCTTGGTGTCGCCACAGAGGAGGTGCCAGCGCTGTCAGCGACACGCGTCGGCGCCAGCCGGAGACGCCGCGGCAGGTAGGTGCGGCGACGGCAGCAGCGGCGGCGGCGGCAGCAGCAGGCAGTGCCTCAAAACAAGGGGCTTCAGAATAATGATTCGGATAAAGCACCGTTCTGTAAGCAGCGGCATTCTGCTTGCAGCAACACCGCTTGCCCGTCACTCTGTCTACGAAGAGATTGACCACGCGATGAGCTTTCCAGGTCTGTCCATTGTTTTTCTCTTACATGCGATGGCGAAAAGATTCTAACGGATACATCCATATATATCTGGATATATCCCAGATTCTGATGAAAACTCCGGATTCTGAAAGCCCCTGCTCAAAACCAGAAGCTGGCGCTATAGCGCACATACACGAGCGGTCTGCGCGACACGACCGTGGCGTGCGTGTCGGCACGCTGCTGCCGCATGGGAATGCATCGGTCGGCATGTGGCTCCTCTACCGTGCCTTTTCTGCCACCGCCGCCGCCGTCGGGCGCAACGGTCCCCCTCCATGGCATGGGCGCCACGCCGCGCCGCGGAAGTGTTGTGGTGGCGACGATCCGGGACCGCAGAGTGGTTGCGACCCTGTGTGTGGTATTAATGATGTTGGTTAACTAACCAGTAAGTAGCGACAGACCGTAGACGCACGATAAAGCGAACGCTATCGCCCAAGAGGCGAGGAAGAAGAGCCTTTGTTCGTGCAACATCCGATGGGGAGCCGGGGGTGCCGACGACGGCGAACCCCGGTCCC
>ENA-ORXR01002691-ORXR01002691.1-marine-metagenome-genome-assembly--contig:-NODE-2691-length-16650-cov-30.752368_pt1 | contig 16650 bp, 18 predicted proteins | sample MGYA00237866_ERZ511479 | MGnify/ENA metagenome assembly ERZ511479 | reverse complement strand
CGACGTATAGTTTCATCCCCGACTTACCTACTCAAAGAGTCTGTCTTAAAATCTCTGAAAACGTGTCCACTCTTGAATTTGAATTATACGGAGGGAATGTTTTTTTGTTGATAAAAAAATAATTGTTATAAATTAATTTTGAGTTATGATTACCTTTTCGCCACTATAAATCAAAGGAATATTCAACATCATCCTCTGCCCAAAACGTACTTCATCTATCGTACTACTTTCTCGTTGCGTAGCTACACAGAAAATGACTTTGGTAAAATAGTAGTTCGCACAGAAATAATGAGAATGTAAAACAGGACATCCCAACCCCGGATGTCCTGTTCTATTTATTTCAAAAACAACATCACTCCAACTCAAAATCCCCCCTCAAAACCTCCGCCGAACTCCCGCCGACCATCACATCAAAAGCACCCGATTCGACCACAAACTTGCCTTGATTATTATAAAAACCAAGTTCTTTATCGGTCAGTGTAAATTTGACGGTTTGACTTTCGCCGGATTTCAGCATGATTTTTTCAAAGCCTTTCAACTCTTGTACGGGGCGCGTCACGCTCGCTACACGGTCGCGGATGTATAACTGCACGACTTCTTCACCGTCTGTTTTGCCTGTATTTTTCACATTGACGCTCACCTCACAAGATTTACCTTTCTTGCTGACTTTCAAATCATTATATTTGAAAGTCGTATAACTCAAGCCATGTCCGAAAGCATATAAAGGCGTATTCACTTGGTCAGAATAATGTGACCAAAACACCACGTCTTTCGGTCCGGGGCGACCTGTATTTTTATAATTATAATAAATCGGAACTTGCCCGACGTCGCGCGGGAAAGTCATCGGCAATTTGCCACTTGGATTATAATCGCCGTATAGCACCTGTGCAATCGCGTTGCCACTTTCTATGCCCAAATGCCACGCTTCTACGATTGCCGGAACGTGCTCTGCCGCCCACGGAATCGCCAGAGGACGACCATTCATCAGCACCAAAACGATATTTGGATTCGCAGCATGTACTGCCTCCAATAATTGCTGTTGCAAGCCCGGTAAAATGATAGAGTTTAGGCTTGTGAGCTGACAAACAAGTGATAATATCACGCACACTTTCGCGGTGGGTCAGTTGACCGAATAAAAGATAGATGAAATGTGACCAACTTTTGAGGTCTCTACTCCGGTAATCGCCTTTGTAGCGTTCAACACTTTTGTTGAAATGATATTGGGGAATCAATGAAACAATTTGGCTTAATACATATTTGCCTTCGTACATAGGATTATTTTAAATGAGTAATCCATATTTTACGCTCTGAAGTCGAAAAACCCAAAAACCTTTGTAAGTTACTGACAATAAATACTTTGTGGAAAATATTTTTTCCTTAACGCAACACTACTGATTTTACATTTGTAAATTTATTTTTTCGTCGTTCCTTATTCATCCTGATAAGGTGTCCAATCAATAATATGTTCACGTTCGTTGTATTGTTGGTCTTCTTCATCAAATTCATCATCATCAATAGTTGCAGCTTCTTGCTCTTCATCGGCAATAATGGGAACAGGCGCGACGACGGCTTGTTCATCTTCTCTGATTTCTTCTACAATTTGCGGATTTTCTTTTCGATGAATACCATCATACATCGCATTGGCACTACCAATGGCAAATAGGCGTGTTCCTAAGCGGAAAAACATCACCAATGTCTGTACAATCAACATAATTAGAATAGCTGCTTTGCCTGTCATTCCAATTTTGGGCGCTAAAAATAAGTATAAAGCATACACGCCAACCAATAGCGCAATGTCTAAGAGATAAACAAAATACATTCGGAAAAAATACCGCAAACACATGCCCAAGCTACGCCAAAAATCAGCGATGACAAACCAATTATATCTCTCATTTTTGACGATGCGAACTTTGGTATAATCGCCCACCATCGCAATGAAGGTGGCTAAGAAGAGATGAATCGGCAAGATGATTTTGCCCATATCCGTGAAGATGGCTTCGCTACGAAGATTGCCAAAATCACCACCCAAGCCTACCAAAAATGCACCGCCATACAACAAAGCCGCTACAAGTCCTTGAAATAGCATCACCCAAGCAAACAGGCGAAAGAACCGCCAAAAATACTGCGTACAAGCTGCCATAAAACGCTGTCCGCTAAAACCTTCGGATAGCGTCGCAAATGACTTGACAATGCCGCCACTCAGAAAAATATACGCCAGTAAAAATACCGGGACCATCCATCGAACCTGACTGGTCAGTCCGGAGATTTTGTCGCCGTGAGCGTTCATAAAATCTGTCCAGACGGTGTGGTCATAAGCGGGAAGTAATTTGCTGATTTCGAGCGAATTGCCAATGGACTCTTCCATGATACCTGCAAAGGGCACCGCTACGGTCAGCCCCAAAACGAATATCAACAAAAACAACAACAGCCACATCCAAAACAAACGGAATGTGTGCGAAATACCTTTAAAAAATACTGTAATCGGATTCATGCGAAACGGTTGACGGTGGGCAGCGGATGGTAGATGGTGTGTGGAATATGCCGTCCACCATCTACCGTCCACCTTCTACCGTTAAAAAAAGAAGAAAGTTGATTGTAAAGCATTTTGCATCCAGAACAAGACTTTTGATGCCCATTTCAAAATGGGTTCATCTTCCGGTTCTTTAGTTAAGCTATTGTTATTCAAATCAATATCCAGTAATACTTTTTGTTCGGGGTCGATGTGTGCCGAAACCACTTTTTCGGGGCGCTCGTAAATAAATTCCTGATTACGCGATTTGCCGTCCCATGTTTCGAGTACTTCATCGCCATCCTCAAAACGCACCAATACATCAAGCGGCACAATCAGGTCACCTACTCGCTCCAACAAGACGCGCGAACGATAATCCGCTGATTTATCTTCATAACCTTCTTCCTCACGACGGTCGCGCCAGCGTTTTTTGCCATTCGCATTTTCAAACATACCAATTGGGTCATTTTGCTTGCGATTGGAGATAGAGCGTACCTTATAATCGCATACCTGCGTACCATAGACGACTTGGTCAAAAAACCAATTTAAATTTTCTCCAAATTTATCGCCATGTTCGCGTGTGACAACTTCGTTGGCTACATCAATAAAATCTGTACCTGTCGGATGCTTAAATTTCCAGCGTTTGAAATAAGTTTGCATGATTTTGTCCATCGTCTCAATGCCCACCATACGCTCCAATGTTTTCATCCACAAGCCCGTTTTGTGGTACATGATATTGCGCTCACCACCAACTTTAAATTCCCACCCCGGCGTGGCGCACGGGGCTACGCGCGGATTGGACATGCCCGTATAGTTGAGGCGCGATACCTCACCATCACCGCGATTGTAACCGCCGACACTTACTTCAGATGTTTTTTCGCCATAATAATGGTCTGCAATTCGATTCTCATAATAGGTCGTAAAACCCTCGTCGAGCCAGACTTCCTCTTGCTCATTGCTTGCCACCATTTGCATAAAGTACTGATGCACAAACTCATGTATCGTGACCATCTCCACCTGTCGTACACCGTCGTGAATCGTGAATGCAGGCAAGCCCGTAATCAAGGTCGGATATTCCATACCCGAAGACCCTATACCATAAATCGGCGGATCGACTATCGTGAAAGTGGTGTAAGGATATTCGCCAACATATTTATTCATGTATTCAAAAGCATGCCTGGTAGATTGAAGGTATTTTTCGGAGTTGCCTTTGTGTTCGGGCTGTATCAGCAGGCGGATTTCGACATCATTCCATTTATCCTTCACTTCCTCGAAATCAGGCGAAGCCGTCCATGCAAAATCAATCACATCCTCAGCACGATAAGAGACGGTCTTTGTGCCGTTCATATTTTTGCGCTCTTCCTGAAAAACGCCTGAAGCTCCTACGACATAACCTTGCGGCAAGGTAATTTCGACATCATATACGCCAAAATCAGCGTAAAATTCTGTGGTCGGGATAAATTGGTGGCAATTCCAACTCCCTTCTTTTGCACCGCGTTGACCTTTTTCCTCATATACGCCTATTTTGGGAAACCACTGCACGACAAAATAATAATGCTCGCCCTCGAAGCCCGTACGGGCGATAATTCGTGGCAATTTTGACACAAAATCAATCTTAAACACAGCAGTTTCTCTTGGGTCTATCGACTTGCGAAGCGGTACACGTAGGACGGTTTGGTCATTTTCATTATCATCAGTCGGATGGATAAATTCCATGTCCGCCGTGAGGTCATTGCCGTCTTCATCTTCGATACTTACGATGTCCATCCATCCCCAACCGAGTTCGTCGTCCGGCAATCTGCCAAAGCGACTGCCACTTCGTAGAAAGGTGGATTCGGTATTTTTATACGCGTTCAAGTACAAATGAAAACGTAGTTCTTCTATCTCATCGGGCGAGTCATTGCGCCAAGTGAGTACTTCTTTCCCGGTCAGTGTTTTGGCTGCTGTATCAAGGCTTACGCTGATATCATAATTGGCGATGCGCGGGCTAAGTGCCTTATCCCATTTTGCCTTTTGTGCGTAACTGCTTGATGAAGTGATAAAAAAACATCCAACAATTAAAAAATATCTTATCATAAGAGATTATTCTGAAAAAAATTATTGCGAGAAAAATAATACTGATAATCAGCGAGTTAGAACATTCAAAATTAACTCATTCAAAATTCAAAATTAAGTCTATAGTGTGTAAAAATTCCAAAATTTCAAATTTAATTTAAATGAATGTTTTATATAAAAATACGTATCTTTTAAAAATTTGTTTGATATTTTTCAGAATTTATAAGTTTTGTTGTACCTTGCGCTCCTTGCGAAAACCGAAATTACGAAACTTTTCGTTATACAAGTAAGTTTTAATCCTCAAATCAATTTCAATACCCATAAAACCACTTTTTTATCCACTTAAAATTGCTTTCTTCTATCCATCTAAAGTTCCCTCCTTTATCCACCTAGAATTAGTCAGTAATTTGTCAAAAGTTATTTATTCTTATAAAATAATTTAAAAATTGCATTTTTACTTATGCAGAAACTATACATTTGCATTGTCACAAAAATTACTTTTTCATTAAATTGAATTAAAAAGTAAAATAAACATTCGCTTCGCTTTCCCATCCAAGCCTATTGAATCTACTCCTAAAAGCAAAACACGCTATCATTTTTTGTATTATCATTTTATTTACAAATAACTGACTATCAGTTATTTGTAAAAAAATTCAAAAGCTAAATCATGAAATATTCAAGATTTGGAATGGGATTGTTATGCCTATTCACCAACGTATTATTTTTATTGCCCCTATTAACTTTTGCTAACATCAGCCCCCGTGAGGTAACCGATTTGTCTATCACTATGCGCGAATCTTCCGGTATAGTCAGCATGGGCAAAGGCGGTTTTTGGACGATAAATGATGGCACAAATGGTCCGCTGCTCCATGCTGCCGACACTAGCGGCAACGTATATCGAACCATCAACCTGCTTAATGCTTTTAATTACGACTGGGAAGATATGACACAAGACAATGACGGTAATATTTACATCGCGGATACAGGCGATAGAAATGCCTGGTATTCACCAAGTGGTGCATATGATGATTTGTCGATTTATCGCGTTCCTAATCCTGATTTTTTCTGCGAAAATGATGTTGTAGCAGGTATTATCAACTTTCGTTTTCCGACCTCAAATGTCGATAATGCAGAAGGTATTTTTTACTATGATGATTACATTTATATCACCACAAAAAGTGATGCTACCGGGAATCAATCTTACGCAGGAAGGTGTTATCTCTACCGGATACCTGCCACCCCTAACCCTAACCAACAGTATGTGGCTCAGTATGTTAGCGTAATTGATGTGAGCACCAATGCTCCCGCAAGGGATTATTACCAAGTGACCTCATCGGCACTAAGCCCCGATGGGAAATTGCTGCTGCTGATGGGCGAAAGGCGGTTTTGGGTGATAGAGGATTTTACGCCGGGCGTATTTTTTGACGGAGAAATAACGGCATATGACTTTGATGAAAAATTGCAGCGCGAAGCGGTCGATTTCATAGGAAATCGGGAGATTTATATCACCAATGAAGCAGAAGAAGAAGATGGGAAGTTGGCTAATTTAGATTTATGTCCGCACCTCAATGAGGACTTTGGTTGTCCGCAAAATTTTGATGTAGCTCGCTCAAAGGCTTCCATTTATTATAATAGCGCAGCAGAATCTTCAAATGGTCAGGTATCCACTTCGGGCAATTCTATTTTACTGGGCAATGAGCAAAAAACCGCCTTCCGTTTTGATGATTTGAATATTCCAAGGGGGGCAAAAATCATAAGGGCATACGTCCAATTTCGGGCATATGCCACTTCCGGTACATCTAATAATTTTACCCTCTACGGACAAGCAGCCGGAGACGCGCCTATTTTCCAAAATGCTTATCAGAATATTTCTAATCGATCTACAACACGTCATTCTGTGAGTTGGTCATTTGGTACTTGGGTCGATAATGACGCTAAAAATGCCCAACGCAGCCCCGACATTACCGAAGTAATGCAAGAAATTGTCAGCCGACCGGATTGGAATACGTTCAATGCCGTTGCATTAATATTAGAAGGAACGGGCTTCAGGACGGCTTATACCGAAAGCGGGTGTGTACGTTCTGCACCGGAATTGATTGTCGAATTTTATAAACCACTAGACCTTAATGTGAGTGCATGGCTTGAGGGTGCTTATTTGCCACAAACAAATCGTATGCGTACCGACCTCAATATGCTTCGCTCAGTACTACCGGGGCAAAGTGACTCTCCTGCAGTACAACCTTATGCCAATGTTCCGTGGAGTTATGCAGGTGAGGAAGGGCAATATTATCAGACCGGAAATTATGATGAGGATGTCGTAGATTGGGTTTTGATATCGCTACGTAGTACGCCCGAAGCATCATCCACCTTTGCACAGACCGCTATGCTGCTGCACGATGATGGCAGTATTCATCCCGTGAAGCCCTTGTCGCTTTCTGATGATACAGCAGGAAGTTTTTATGTACTGATTGAGCATCGCACGCATATGGGGGCAATGTCGCGCTTGCCTGTAAATGTGGTTAACGGGGTCTTGACATACGATTTTCGTACGCAAAATTCTTACGGTAGTCCGGCGCAGCCTGCTCAGATTGAACTGGAATCGGGTGTATGGGGGCTGTTTTCGGGGGATGGAGACCAAGCGTCTGACAGTCCCGGCTATGATATCAATGGTGCAGACAAAATCATCTTCCAGATTGATAATGGTGATTTCTACATCTATTCTCCTGCCGATTTTAATATGGATGGCGATGTCACGGGAGCAGATAAAGCTATTTGGATGAAAAATAATGGAACGTACTCTATTGTGCCGAAATAGAACGAGTTGTGGGTTGCGGACTGCGATTTTTTTTCTTTCGTAATTAATTTGTAATCAGTATTTTAGAATTATTTGTGCAAAAAAAAAAATGTAGATCGCGAACTTTATTTAATTACAAAACGTATTTATCACTGTCAGATTGATGGGACGACGAAAAGAATAAACCACCCAAATTAACGTGTTCTTTTTCCTTGTTCCCAATATTGATAAAATTCCAAAAAACAAATTCCAAATTCCGACTGAATATAAGTTCACGTTTGAATTGGAGTTCATAAATGATAATACATTTTCAAAAACTGTTGGATACAGATGAATTGAAGTATTCAACATTAATTAAGATAATGACAAATTTCAATAACATATCAATCAAATTCAATAAAAAAAGTGCGGATGATAAATTCCGGCGCAAGGGAATTGGTATGTTATGAAGTTAACGAAGATAAAAAGCAAACTTTATAAAGTCCTGATTTCCGTGTGAAATCAGGACTTTTTTCATTTACGGCGAGGTTGACGGCAAACGGCGAGAAATTTTGCGAAGCAAAATCAAAAAAACTCGCTAACTCGTAACTCGCAACTAATACATACGTCCGTAGCTCAGTCGGCAGAGCAACGTCCTTTTAAGTCGTGGGTCGTGGGTTCGAGTCCCGCCGGGCGTACCGAGTAAAGTTTAAGTTGAAATCGAAGTTAAAAATATGCGCCCGTAGCTCAGCCGGCAGGTAGCACCTGACTTTTAATCAGGGGGTCGTGGGTTCGAGTCCCACCGGGCGTACTTTTGAAGATTAAGTTTAAGTTTAAGTCGAAGTTTAAAAAATCCATAAATATAAATTTAATTGAAAATTAAATTTTTAACCTTCGACTTAATCTTGAACTTAATCTTAACCACCCCGTCCATTGGTCTAGTCTGGTCTAGGATGCCGCACTGTCTATGCGGAGGTCACCGGTTCGAATCCGGTATGGACGGCTATTTTGAAGGTAATTTCGAGCTTTTTACAAATTTTGTTTTGTCTAAAAGTCTGGTCTTTTTGAATTTGTGCTTAGATTTCCATAATTTTACCCATCAATCTAAGCCAATCCACTACGAAACCCTTATACACTGCCATTGTTTTATTGTTGTTTTGTTATTTTGTTTCATGGCTAAATAAATTAACTCAAGTTGCGTATAAACCGCAACAGTCAATAGTCAACGGTCAATAGTTCATAGGAAAACGTGAAATACAATAAAATTCACGTTTGTCTATGAACTATGGGCTACCATTCTATTAGACTAAGTTGTATTATTCGCGACTTGAGTTAATTTGCCGTATTTTACAAAAACCGCAATGACAATCTGACAATCAAGCAATTTAGCAATTACGTTTTAGAGCATGTTTAAATTTTTTCAAACTGATAATAAATTCCGATAGCTACCGGAAATGGTTTTGGCGAGGCATCAAAGAGGGAGTTTATCGGGATAAGTGACCGATTTGATGTGAAGCCAAGTTCATAAGATATTGGTTGTCAGGCAGAAAAAAATTTAAATATGCTCTTAGGTAAATTACCGCAGATTTGATTATAAAGTTTATTAGGAGAAGGTATAATTATCATTTTTCGCAAGATAGAACGTTTGTTAGGTCGATCACCTCACTTTTGGGGTTTGTACCTGCAAATCTTCCCTTGTATAAATTAGCTTTTCTACATAAGTCTTACGCACACGGCATTCGTATCACTCAGAATAACGAACGACTCGAATATCTTGGCGATGCCATACTCGGCACCATCGTAGCAGAATATTTATTCAAAAAATATCCGCGCCAAGACGAAGGCTTCCTCACCAAAATGCGCTCTAAAATCGTCAAACGCAAATCGCTCAACGACATCGGCGACCAAATGGGGCTTGATGTGTTTTTGAAACAAAACGGCGTTGATAATGTCAGTCATTCGATGCTTGGCAATGCCCTCGAAGCACTTGTTGGCGCAGTGTATTTGGATGTGGGTTATGCACGTACCCGTCGATTTGTGATTTATAAAATTTTGCGCGGCTACCTTGATATTCGCCAACTGGAAACCTACGACGACAACTACAAAAGCCAACTGCTTGAATGGTGTCAAAAAAGCAACAAAGTGGTCTCTTATCGTGTTGACTCTAAGTTCAAATTTGACAATCGCGACCGATTTAAAGTCTCTGTATTGATTGATGAAGAAGAGAAAGCAAGTGCAGAAGATTTTAGTAAAAAAAGCGCAGAACAACTCGCCTCGCAAAAAGCACTTTCCATCATGGGCGTTTTCACATCCGTGAAAAGCGAATGATTTTTGATTGTGTGATTTTTGATTTTTGATTGATTCGTTGTACGAATGTGCATTGTTTGGAATTTTGCAAAGCAAAATTCAATCAAAAATCAAAAATCAAAAATCAAAAATCAAAAATCAAAAATCAAAAATCAAAAATCAAAAATCAAAAATCAAAAATCCCTCATTGATAAAGATGGCTTGCCATAATTTCTTCCATAACGACATCCGGGACAAGATACTTAATGGATTTGCCTTCGCGCAAACACTTACGAATGTAGGTAGCGGAGATTTGCATCAATGGCGCTTCATACACATGTACGTGTGGGTGTGTGGCGAGTTTGCCGAGTTCGTATTCGGGGCGTTGATAAACATAAATGTGGTGATTTTCGAGGATTTGTTCGTAGTTTTTCCACTTATGAAGCGTAACAATATTATCGCCGCCCATGATGAGTGCAAATTCGTATTTCGGATATTTTTCTTTTAGATAAGTCAGCGTATCAATCGTGTAAGAAGGCTTGGGTAAGCCAAATTCGATGTCTGAGGCTTCTATGTTATTATTATCGTCCAGTGCGTGGCGTACCAAATTCAATCGGTCATAATCTCCTGCCAATGATACTTTTTTCTTCAATGGATTTTGCGGCGTAACCACCATCCAAACTCTATCCAAATCCGTCTGCGTAGCCATATAATTGGCAATAATCAAATGCCCAATATGTATGGGATTAAACGAACCGAAAAATAAACCTACTTTCATATTTAATGAGTGAATGAGTGAATTTTGAATGAGTGAATATTTTCAATGCGATAATGCTGAAATGCGTTAATGCGATAATATTTTCTGATTCACTCATTGTCGTATTAGAAATATTCACTCATTCGCTCATTCAAAATTCACTCATTGTTTTTTATAAAAACAGAAAATCCCCGTCGCGGTAAATCACCTGTCCGTCTGCATAGATTTCGCCGCCGTTTTGCATATCGGTAATCATATCCCAGTGGATGGAGGATTGGTTTTTACCGCCTGTTTGGAGGTAAGATTGACCAATCGCCATGTGGACGGTGCCGCCCATTTTTTCATCAAATAGAATATTCTTGGTCACGCGCTGAATGTTGCGATTAGTACCGATGGCTGCTTCGCCAAAGCGTCGCGCACCGTCAAGCGAAAAGACGTAATCCAAGTAGTTTTTACCTTTTTTGGCTTCCCATTTATAGATTTTGCCGTCTTTGACCCAGAGTGTTGCGCCAAGCACTTCGTGTCCGCCATGAAAAGCCGGCAGGCTGAAGTGAATCATACCATTGACCGAATCTTCGACGGGTGAAGTATAGACTTCGCCGGAAGGCATATTGGTTTGCCCGTCCGAATTAATCCATGTTCTGCCTTTGGTGGAGAAGGTGATGTCAAATTTGTCGTTTTTGTATCTGATGTTTTCGTGGCGATTGAGCACATCAACGATAGCTTGTTGGTATTCACGGACTTCGAGCCAGCGTTTTTCAGGATTTTCATCAAATAGAAAACACGCGCCATATACAAATTGCTCGTATTCTTCGAGCGACATGCCTGCTTCTTGTGCATTTGCCATGGTCGGATATTGGCAGAGCGAACGCTTGAGGGCGCGGGTGGCGGTGCGCTGCGTGTAGGTACGCATCGCGGGAGCGCGTCCGGCTTTGAGCAAGCCGGCTTTTTTGGGCGATACGTTTTGTAATTCACGCAAATTGTAGGGCGCACGAATGCGTAGGTAGCAATCATATTCTGCCATCGCAATATGCAAAAATTGAGGGTCTTGCGTGAGCTGAAATTCGTTGCCCTCTTCGAGCAAGATGCGGTCTTGCCCCTGAAATTCGAGCATCGTTTCCGGATGTCCGCCGGCACGCAATGTTTCGCGATATACTTCACGCACGAGGGGTTCGCCAAGTGTCGTAGAGCGAATCAGGACTTTATCGCCCGGCTGCACATCTAATGAATAATTGACGAGCAGGTGGGCATATTTTTGAAGAATCGTATTTGTCATTATAATCGTCGATAGTCGATAGTCCGTAGTCGATAGGCACGTTTCGCAAAACCTCTGTTGGACTTTCTGATTTATTTAATATTGAATAAGACGCAAATGTAAGGGCTTTGTTTCCTTTTTGTGGATGTTTTTTGAATTTGTTTTGTTCACCAACGTAGGGGCAGGGCATGCCCTGCCCCTACGTTGGATTTTTTCTAATTTTTCCCCTTATTCAATTTAGGGCGATTAGCCGGCAATTCATCGCTTGACATACCGCCCCTTCTATCTCCTAAATTACCGCGACTTTCCTGCGGCGGTTCTTTTATGGAAAATGCCACCTCCGTATCCCAATCAGGGCGCATTTCGGTGATGGTTTTGGTGTATATTTTTTCCGGTTTTCTTTTTTGTAGATAATTTCCTGAATCCCATTTCCCGTTTTCGTTATCGTCCTCTACTACACGAATGATATATTTTTGGGGTTCGATGGATTCAAATGTATATTCAAATGACTTTCCGCCCGTCACGATGAATTGTTCTAATGTTTCATTCTCTAAAGTCGTCAATTCTACAAGGTATTTTTTATTGGCTTCCAGCGAATCAATGATAATGTCGAGATTGCCATAATCTGTCGTTTTTTGGACTTGATAAGGCAGTCGCAGCGTATCATTAGTAAGTCCATAAATATCGGTCAATGCTCCCTTCGGGATCAGCAATTCATAAGTCGTGCTATCTTTCCAATCATAATTCACAATGAGAAATCTACGGTCATTCGACTCGACATTCAATGTGGGCGCGACGGGTGTTTTCAAAGTATCTTCCAATAATAAAATATCCGTTCCATCTACTTCGTAAATTGGGTGATTGAACTCCACCTCGGTAGGTTTCTGTGGGTGCAAGGCTCTTATTTCGGCAGAAAAAATAGCGCGTTCATACTTTTCACTTGCATCATTGCCAGTGCCGGAATTGGACGCCCCCGACGAGGAGCGAAACATCAAATCTAACTTTGGTTTTCCCTCTAAAAATTTATTTTTAGGGGGCATTTGTACCTTTAACGTATCTAAAATTCCCGTTTCTGAATATAATACAAATTGCTGCTCCGGCAATGTATCCCGCACATCAAACCAATAGATAACCGAATCCGCGACAATCTCCGCAAATGCGGGAAAATTGCGCTCGGAGGTCAGGTGTTGCACCCGTATTTTTTCGGGCGATTGAGTGAGTTGAAATCGTACACGACCGTATTGCGAAGCTTTGGCACCGACAAGGCGCAGGTCTTGGTCTTCCTCAAAAAGAAATAACTCAATACGCTGTCGAAAACTGTCGGTCAGCATCACATTTTCATCCGTATAGCCGATTTGTTCACCCGCCGCATCAAATTTGTAATTGAAATTTATATCATTGAGTGCGAGGATTTTATATTCGCCGCCTTTGAGGTGTTTGATGTTAAATTCACCATTGGAATTGGTACGGGCAAAGTAGTAAGGTTTCTCTTTATAGACGACAGAATCTTCCAAGTTTTTATACAACATGACGTACACATCCTCTTGTGTTTTGCGTGTGGCAGCATCGCGTACACGTCCGCGTATTTCGAGCGAATCAATGTAGCTACCCGTCGAAAATGTATAGCGCAAAGCCAGTGCTTTATTACCTTCGGTGATGTCTTCTACGGCATCGCCAAAATTAATTGTATAGGTCGTATTTGGGCGCAATTCTTCCTTAAATTGGATAATGACAGACTTGCCTCTCACCCGAATATCGGGTTTTTCTTCCAATGGCGGCGAAATGATAATTTGCTGATTGGCATTTTTCAATCTTACCCATTCATTGAAGCTGATAACGATGCGTTTTGCATTAAAATTAGTGGCAGAAAAGGGCGTAGATTGAGTAGAATCAACCTGTGGGGAAAATTTGTCGCGCGGTCCGCCTTCAGGCGTGAGGGGATTGGCACAATCACAAAATATGAGTATTGAGATTATTATAATAAAGAAAAAATTGTATGATTGCATGATTGTTCGATTGTATAGTAGTTTTTTGGTGCACCTCCAATGGAATATGTTCCATGGGTGCAGGACAAATTTTTAATTTTATTTTGAAATGCCACTGTACTGACGACTTTAGCCGTCAAGTGGCTCGGTACTTTCCCGCGACGGCTAAAGTCGTCGGTACGAGGCAGATTAAAAATTTGTCCTGCACCCTGTTCCATTGAAAGGGAAAGCAAATCAAAATTAAGACCATTCAAAGAGAAAGACGAATTTAGTGGCAGATTATTTGTTGTGTGAATGTTAAACTGCAAGAAATTCCAAAATCCAAGTACCAAGTACCAAGCTCCAAATTCCAAAAAACAAATTCCAAAAAACAAATTCTAACGAACAAGCACACAATCTCACATTTGAGTTGGGGTTTGTTTTTTGGGATTTGGAATTTCATAAATTGTGACCATCTTATATTTTTGCGTTTCTAATTGTACCAATACATGACGTGAAGGCGTCATGAGATACGTTTTATATTATCAAAAAAATAAATTTAAAAAAAAGCTGGGGCGGATGTTTATACCATTTTTAAAAACTATTCTCTTATCTCTCGTCTCTGTTCTTAAATTAAGAATTATGAAAAAGTTATTCACATTTGCATTAATGATTGCCTTCGGTGCTTCGACTGCTTTTGCTCAGTTTATCAACGAAGAATACAAGAGTATGAGCCAGGGCGAACACAGCTCACTTTCTATCGAATTGCCAAAGGCAAATGAAAAAGATGTGCAGAATTTGTGGGAAAAATTTACCAAAAAAGACATGAAAGGTAAATCGAAATACGACCGCAAAACCGGCGAAGTCCATACAGAAGGCGCGCGTATTGCCGATATGAGTTATAATGCCTTCGATATGTATGCGACTACGGAGGTAGCCGGTGCAGGTACTCTATTGACGGTATGGGTAGATTTGGGGGGCGAATTTCTCAACTCAGATGAGGATGCGGATGAGTATAAAGCCATCGAAAAACAATTGTATGCTTTTGCATTGGTGGTCGCACGCAAGCAGTTGGAAGACCAAGTGAAAGATGAGAAAAAGCAATTGAAAAAATACGAAAGTGAGTTGAAAAAACTCAGCAAAGAAAAAGAAGGCTACGAAAATGACATCAAAAAAGCCAAAGAACTTATCGCCCAACGCGAACGCGAAATCGAACAAAACCTGACCGACCAAGATAATAAAGCACTCGAAATCGAAGCACAAAAACGCGTTATCGAATCTACCGAAGAAAAGATTGGGGATTTGAATTGAGTAGCGAGTAGCGAGTAGCGAGTTTGCGAGTAATTAGCCTGATTTTTCTTTAGAAAAATCGGGCTTCTTTATATAAAAAACTCGCTACTCGCTACTCGGCACTCGCAACTCATTGTCCGTTTACCGATATTTTTGATGGATTTGTCGAAACTTATATGGAAAAACATGTATTTTGCGTAACTTAATTATAGGAAATAGCCCTATATTCCTAACCGAAAATACATTTGACCATGATCATGACAATTACATTACTGAGTTGGTGGAGCGATTTGAGCAATATCCAACAAATTTTCTGGGGCATATCTATCGTGTTTAGCGTGCTGTTTGTCATCCAGTTTGTGCTGAGTATTATCGGCATTGATTTCGACGCAGACGCAGAGGCTGATATAGGAGATGCCGATGGCGTGGACGGCTTGGATGCTGATTTTACCCTGCTTTCCGTACGAAGTATTATTGCATTTTTTACCTTTTTTGGCTGGACCGGCGTAGTAGCTTTGAGTGGCGGTGTCGGGGCTGTTATGGCGATATTACTAGCTTCGTCGGCAGGTTTTGCGGCGATGCTCGTGGTGGCATATATTTTCTACCTCTTCATCAAATTGCAAAGCAGCGGCACACTCAACCTTGACAATGCCATCGGTGGAACAGGTGAAGTTTACCTCATTATTCCCGGCGATAAAGGCGGTATCGGCAAAGTGCAGATGAAAGTACAAGGCTCACTACGCGAGTTGGATGCGATTACCACAGGAGAATCCATTCCCACAGGTGCGCCCATACAGGTGATTGATGTGTTGGAAAATGGTATGCTACTCGTAGAACCCATCGATAGCCTCAAATATTTGGAATAGAACGAGTTGCGGGTTACGGGTTGCGAGTTATATAATTTCGGACAACCGTTGCGGCGTAACGTCAATTAACAAAATAAATGGATACAAAAGACAGCAACGGCAATACACTCAATAACGGTGACGCAGTAATGCCCATCAAAGACCTCAAAGTAAAAGGCACTTCCGTCACCCTCAAACGCGGTACAGTCATCAAAGGCATCCGCCTGACAGACAATCCCGACCAAGTGGAATGTAGAATCGGTAAAAAGCAAATCGTACTGAAAACCAGTTTTTTAAAGAAGAAGTGAATTAGTCCATGGTCCATAGTCGATAGTCCATAGTTGGACGTGAAACTATCTCCTGCTATGGACTATGGACTATCAACTATGGACTAATTCATCATGAGTAATAATATTCTTGCAGCCCTTGTGATTTTGGGTTTGGTATATCTGACGGCGCGGTGGCTTTCCAATCGAGTGAAGCCGGATTATTGCGAGTCCTGCAACGGTAAAGGTTATTGGGAATCGACCCGCGGTGAGCGCAATCACTGTGATCTTTGTCAAGGAACGGGCGTGACGCCAAAGGAATTTAGGCGGAAAGGGAAGTGAAAGTACAAGCTCAAGTATCAAGTTCAAGTTCAATAATTAAGTTGGTTTTTATCGTAAAAATACAATCCTATGGAAATTACACATGTATCGTTTGAAACCTGTTTGGAGCGTCTAACAAACCATGTTGTCAATGATGCTCGTATCGCTCGGAATGATAATTTTCATTTAGAAGTGAATCGTAACGAAGGGATTCTATTTGTAATGATTGTATCGTTCATTTTCTTTGCTTTTTATTCACGTTTCGCTGAAATCAAAATTAAAAAATAATAATTGAATTGAAATGCCCCGTACCGACGACTTTAGCCGTC
>ENA-ORXR01002689-ORXR01002689.1-marine-metagenome-genome-assembly--contig:-NODE-2689-length-16656-cov-3.988841_pt1 | contig 16656 bp, 17 predicted proteins | sample MGYA00237866_ERZ511479 | MGnify/ENA metagenome assembly ERZ511479 | reverse complement strand
GTGGGCATATATTGATTGGTATTCAGTACCTTAAATATTATTGGATACGGCAATTTGCCTACTGCTTCAGAAGCTTGAGGATGTCTTCTAGCTCGACAATATACTGGCGAATCAATTGCTTTGACTGATTAGTATCATCCTCCGCCTCTTCCCCGCTCAATTTTTGTCTTGCACCACTAATTGTATAACCGTGCTCGTAGAGCAAGCTCCTAATCTGACGGATCAGCAATACGTCTTGACGCTGATAATACCGACGGTTACCTCGCCGCTTCATCGGCTTGAGATTGGGGAATTCCTGCTCCCAATAGCGAAGCACGTGGGATTTTACACCGCACAACTCACTCACTTCACCAATAGTGAAATAACGTTTCCCCGGTATCGGAGGAAGTTCTTGATTATTCGATGGTTCCAGCATAATTCTCTACCCGTTGCTTGAGTTTTTGTCCGGGTCTAAAGGTAACCACTCGCCTTGCACTGACGGGAATTGCTTCTCCAGACTTTGGGTTTCTACCCGGGCGCGCTTTTTTATCCCGTAACGTAAAATTACCAAACCCAGAAAGTTTGACTCCCTCACCACGTTCAAGCGCTCCTCTTACTTCCTCAAAAAACATCTCTACAAGCTCTTTAGCTTCGCGTTTATTTAAACCCAGTTCATCAAATAAATGTTCGACCATTTCGGCTTTGGTCAATGTCATTAGTGTTGCTCCTAAACTACGCGAATAGAGAATGCCTAAAACGAATCCTGCGTTATGAACGCAGTACTGCTCCTGTATTTTTTTCTAGCAATTGCACGATATGTTCGACATGCGAATTGATATCAGCGTCTTCTAGAGTGCGCGAAAAGTCTTGGAAAATCAAGCCTAAAGCAATGCTTTTTTGCTTAGCTTCGACCCCAACCCCTTCATATACATCAAAAATACGATGTGAGGTTAATTCATCTATTTCCGAAGCATTAAGCACTTTTGAGATTGTCGCTGAGCTTACTTCATTGTCAACCATTAGCGCTATATCGCGGCGAATAGAAGGAAATTTAGAGAGTTTGTTGTAAGCAGGCAGTGACTTCCCAGAGACTTCTGCCAAGTCTAATTCAAACAAAAAGACAGATTGAGAAAGCCCGAACGCTTTCTCTAGACGAGGATGCAAAGCGCCAACCCAACCAACCGATTCATCACCGACTGTAATCTGAGCAGACTGTCCGGGATGTAACGCAGGATGCTCAACCGCAGTAAATTCATAAGTGGATTGTGTCGCTTCTGCTAATAAGGTCTCAACATCACCCTTAATATCGAAGAAATCCACATTAGTCGCTTTGGTTCCCCAATATTCAGAATTGCGAGTGCCTGTGATAACTCCGGCCAGCTGCTTGCGCTGCAAGATTCCATTATCACCATTCACAAAGTTCAAACCCGTTTCAAACAAGCGCACTCTCGATTGCTGGCGATTCAGGTTTTTGACCAATGCAGGTAGTAGCCCAGACCACAACGTACTGCGCATTATCGCAAGCTCTTCTGAAATCGGATTGGCCAGGCGAATCGGTTGATGATCAGGGTTTAACATTTGCTCAATATCAGCAGGAACAAAGCTATACGTCACAGCCTCCCGATAGCCTTTGGCTACCAATAAATGACGAAGTACATCATCATTTACCTCAGTTTCCAATTTGCGAGCAATGCGTGGCGTCATAGGACGTAAACGAGACGGTATTTTATCGTAACCGTAAACCCGAGCGATCTCCTCGATCAAATCCACCTCACGCGCTATATCGAAGCGGAAAACTGGGGGAGTGACTAACCATGAAACATCATGCACTTCTACTTGGCAACCAAGGCGCTGTAAAATATCCGTTACACGTGAAGCATCTACCTCTATGCCTAAATGACGGACAATGTCTGAAGCTTTAAGCGATATCGAAGCACGTTCCAACAATTTGGGATTGCTAATCACATCATTGACGGCAGCAACCTCACCCCCACAGATATCAACAATCAGCTGCGTAGCACGTTGTAACGCACGCTCTTGTAGGTCTGGAGACACCCCACGCTCAAAACGGTGTGATGCGTCAGTATGTAAGCCATAAGTTCTTGATTTACCCATGATCTTTTCAGGTGTGAAGAAAGCAGACTCAAGGAATATATTCTTAGTATCGTCAGTCACAGAGCTATTCATGCCACCCATAATGCCAGCAAGGCCAACAGCACCCTTATGATCAGCGATAACCAAGGTATCTTCGCGTAACTCGACATCACGACCATCTAGCAGTTTTAACGGCTCACCTTCAGTTGCTTGACGCACCTTGATGCCACCAGACAGTTTGTCAAAGTCATAACCATGCATCGGCTGACCAAGCTCAACCAATACATAATTAGTCACATCGACCACAGGCCCAAGACTTCGTATATCGGCACGACGCAGCTTCTCCACCATCCAAAGTGGCGTTTCAGCAGTGACATTTACATTGCGAATAATACGGCCTACAAAGCGCTGACAAGCATCTGTCGCTTCAATCTCAATGGGGAAAGTGTCAGCTGAAACCGCTGCGACATTATTAATCTCAGGCTCAGTGACGGCAGTTTGCGTCAACACCCCTACTTCACGCGCAATACCTGCAATACTCAAGCAATCCGCACGGTTTGGCGTAGCATCTAATTCAAGAACTACATCGTTTAAATCGAGATAATCACGAATATCGGTTCCGATGGGCGCAACACTGGCTAATTCCAGCAAACCATCTGCACTGTCAGATAATCCCAACTCACGGGCAGAGCAAAGCATACCCTGAGAAAGCTCACCACGCAGTTTTGATTTCTTTATTTTAAAATCGGAGCCATCAGCAGACTCCAGAACGGCACCAATCATCGCTAGTGGCGCTTTCAAGCCTGCGCGTGCATTCGGCGCACCACAGACAATCTGAATCGGCTCAGCATCCCCACAGTTAACCTGACAAATCTTTAGTTTGTCTGCGCCGGGATGTTTTTCAGCACTGAGAATTTCAGCAACAACAACCTCACTGAAGTTACTTGCAACCGGTTCGATACCGTCAAGCTCAACACCCGCCATAGTCAACTGACTACCAATTTCTGCTGCATCAATTTCAGGGTTAACCCATTCGCGCAGCCACTTTTCACTGACTTTCATTTGTTTATCCCCTTAGCTGAACTGTTGCAGGAAGCGAGTATCGTTATCGAACAGGATACGTAAATCATCGATACCATAACGCAGCATCGCTAAACGCTCCACACCAAAACCAAAGGCAAAGCCTGAATATTTTTCTGGATCAACACCGGTATGTTTCAACACTTCAGGATGCACCATGCCGCAACCCATTACCTCTAACCAACCGGTATGGCTGCAAACCTTGCAGCCTTCCCCTGAACACAACACACATTGAATATCCGTTTCAGCGGAGGGCTCAGTGAATGGAAAATAAGAGGCACGAAAACGCGTTGGCAGTTTATCGACCTCAAAGAACGCTTTAAAGAACGCATCTAATACACCCTTCAAATCAGCAAACGTCACATCCGTATCGACCATCAAGCCTTCAACCTGATGGAACATTGGACTGTGGGTAATATCGGAGTCACAGCGATACACACGACCTGGCGCAATCACACGATATGGCGGTTCATTGTTTTCCATGGTGCGAACCTGAACCGGTGACGTATGGGTACGTAACAACAAACCATCATCAAAATAGAAAGTATCGTGCATCGCACGCGCGGGATGATGTTCCGGTACGTTTAGCGCGGTGAAATTATGGAAGTCATCTTCAATTTCCGGGCCTTCAACCACATCAAAACCAAGCTGGGCGAAGATTGCTTCAACTCGCTTAATCGTTTGTGTGATTGGATGCAGGCTTCCGGTTTCAGAACCGCCACGACCAGGCAAAGTAACGTCAACACTCTCAGCAACAAGACGCTCATTAAGCGCGGCCTCTTGTAGCGCCCCCTTGCGCGCATCCAGCGCAGCTGAAAGCTCTTGTTTAACTTTGTTGATTTCCTGACCTGCTTCGCGTCGCTCTTCTGGCGGTAACTGACCCAACTGCTTCAACTGATCAGTAAGAACCCCTTTTTTGCCCATGTATCTCACACGCACTTCATCCAGTGCGTTTAAGTCCGCTGCTGAAGAAACCTCTTCAAGTGCTTGCCCCACGAGTTCCAGTAATTGTTTCACAGAAAAACTCCAGTCACTTCCATTTGATGCAAAGAAATTCATCAAGATATCTTTGCTTAAAAAATATAGTTCAAATATTTAAATCATAAATGCAAAAACAAAAAAGCGGGGAAAGGCATCAACCTTTCCCCGCTTTAATCATTGTTTTAAGCTAATGATTCAGGCCATCGTTTTGACGACCTTAGATCCAATGAAGTTGAATCAAGCAGCGAGGGCGGCTTTTGCCTGCTCTGCTACCTTCTCAAATGCATCGATATCATGCACTGCTAAATCAGCCAGCATCTTACGGTCAACTTCAATACCTGCTTTATGAATACCGTTCATTAAACGGCTATAAGAGATATCGAACATACGGGCTGCCGCATTGATACGCACGATCCATAGTCTACGGAATTGACGTTTCTTCTGACGACGGTCACGGTATGCGTACTGACCCGCTTTGGTTACTGCTTGCGTCGCAACACGATAGACACGACTTCTCGCGCCATAGTAACCTTTTGCTTTTTTGAGGACTTTCTTGTGCTTTGCACGGGCTGTTACACCACGCTTAACTCTTGCCATGATTCATTCTCCTTATGCGTAGGGCATCATTTTACGAACGGAAGGGGTGTCGCACGCTTCTACGACATCGCCTTTACGCAGGTGACGCTTTCGCTTAGAACTCTTCTTGGTCAAAATATGACGTAAGTGAGACTGCTTACACTTGAACGAGCCATTGGCACGCTTGCGGAAACGCTTTGCAGCGCCGCTGTTGGTTTTCATCTTAGGCATCTTTATCTCCGTTGATAACGGTTAATCAAACATCCTTCAAGAGTGCCTTCCTTGAAAGGATGCGTATAAAAACTACTGTACACCTTTGTCTTTAGTAATGGGCGCCATTACCATAATCATCTGGCGTCCTTCCATCTTTGGAAACTGTTCTACCGTAGCAATCTCAGCCAGATCTGCCTCCACTCGTTTAAGCATGACCATGCCTAAATCGCGATGAGCCATCTCACGACCGCGGAAACGTACCGTTACCTTGGTCTTATCACCTGCTTCAAGAAACTTCGTCATGTTGCGGAGTTTAATATTGTAATCACCAATATCAGTCACCGGACGGAATTTAATTTCTTTAACCTGTGTCTTCTTTTGCTTCTTTTTAGCCACACCTTTTTTCTTACTATTCTCGAACTTGAACTTACCAAAGTCCATAATTCGACAAACCGGAGGCTCAGCGTTAGGTACAATTTCAACCAAATCCAGTGTTAATGCTGCCGCTTGGGCCATTGCATCCGTAAAAGCTACTACGCCTACATTTTCGCCTTCTGCATCAATCAATCTTACCTCAGGTAAGTCAATCTCTTCATTAACACGATTTTTTTTCTGGTTGCGAGCGATACGCTAACCCTCCTAAATAATTAAAAAACAAGCCTTCAAATTTGCAAAAGCGGCTCTAAACAACTTGCGCTTGATTCAAATCACAACGCTGATCGATTTCTTTTTTCATGTGAGAAATTAGCGCATCAACGGTCATTGTTCCAAGATCTTCACCAGTTCGGGTACGAACTGCCACGGAATCCGCTTCCACTTCACGATCACCCACTACTAAGAGATAAGGGATACGTTGTAAAGTGTGCTCGCGGATTTTAAATCCAATCTTCTCATTTCTCAAGTCTGACGTCGCACGAATTCCGGCTTTTTTCAATCTATCTACCGTTAATTGAGCAAAATCTGCCTGAGAGTCAGTTATATTCATAATAACCACTTGCTCAGGAGATAGCCACAACGGGAACCGACCTTCATGGTGTTCGATTAGAATTCCGATAAAACGTTCAAAAGATCCTAAAATTGCACGATGCAACATGACTGGAACCTGACGTGAACCATCCTCAGCAACATACTGCGCATCCAAGCGACCTGGCATTGAGAAATCAACCTGAATCGTACCCAATTGCCAAACACGTCCGATGACATCTCTAAACGAGAATTCAATTTTTGGGCCATAAAAAGCACCCTCACCCGGATTCTCTTGCCATTCCAGATCTTTGGCATCCAGCGCATCGGCCAATGCCTTTTCGGCTTTATCCCAATCCTCATCAGAACCCACACGATTTTCCGGACGAGTCGACAAGCGATAAATGACGTCATCAAAACCAAAGTCACCGTACACATCGTGCAAGAAATCCATAAACTCAGCCACCTCTGACTGAATCTGATCTTCCGTACAAAAGATATGGCCATCATCCTGAACAAAACCACGTACCCGCATCAATCCATGCAGCGCACCTGACATTTCATTACGATGACAAGAACCAAACTCTGACAAACGCATAGGCAGGTCACGGTAGCTCTTTAGGCCTTGGTTAAATACCTGCACGTGACAAGGGCAGTTCATTGGCTTTAATGCAAACTGCTTATCGTCCGACTCCAGCGAGAACATATCTTCACTGTATTTTGCGGCATGGCCCGAACGTTCCCATAAAGAAAAATCCACCAGCTGTGGCGTTTTAATCTCTTTATAATCGCGCAGACGCTGTTGTTCACGCATGTATTGCTCGATAGTTTGGTAAACCGTCCAACCTTTTGGGTGCCAAAATACCTGGCCCGGCGCTTCTTCCTGAATATGGAATAAGTCTAGTTGGCGACTCAAACGACGGTGATCACGCTTTTCCGCTTCCGCAACATTGTGCAGATACGTCTTTAATTCTTTCTTGCTACCCCACGCAGTTCCATAGACGCGCTGTAGCATTTCATTATCTGAATCACCGCGCCAGTACGCACCCGCTAACTTAGTTAGCTTTACCGCTGGAATCTTACCTGTGCTTGGGACATGAGGACCACGACATAAATCAATAAAGTCATCCTGTCGATACAATGATAAGTCCTGATCAACTGGAATCGACTCAATAATTTCTGCCTTATATTCTTCACCCATGTCTCGGAAGAATTTCACAGCCGAATCGCGATCCATTACCTCACGAGATACCGGAATATCCTGTTTGATCAAATCCTGCATGCGCTTTTCAATGGCTTCCAAATCTTCCGGCGTGAAAGCACGCTCGTAAGCGAAATCGTAATAAAAACCGTTTTCGATAACCGGGCCGATGGTGACTTGCGCTGTTGGGAACAACTGTTTGACCGCTTGCCCCATTAAATGAGCAGACGAGTGACGAATCACTTCGAGTCCTTCATCATTTTTAGCGGTAACGATACTGAGATTCGCATCATCAGTGATTAGGTGACTCGCATCGACCAATTCATCATTCACTTGACCAGCAAGCGTAGCTTTAGCTAAACCAGGGCCAATATCAAAAGCGACGTCATAGACGGAAACTGGGTTGTCAAAACTACGTTGACTACCATCAGGAAGGGTAATTACAGGCATATCAAATAACTCCAGTGGTGACCGATACCAAGAGCCACGTGCTTTTACCGCCATCTGTTGTGGCGTTGGAAAAATTAAGGCGGTAAGTGTAGCAAGTTATATTGTGCAGAGTAACCGTGGAGAGGGGTTATTTTTTACAAAACTTTCGTGTTTGAACAGGCATTATGATTTTAGAGTTGAAGCCTCTAAAAAAACAGCTATGACGCCTTAATAGTATTAGCCTGATCTTACCTGAAGCGCTCTCGATCATTAAGATTAAGAGCGCCGCAACAGCCTACTTACTTAGGCTTCTTAACAATAGGTAAATCCCAAGCGCCCTGCTCCCAGTCGTCCTCAATCCAGGTAAAGTCACTGTGAAAACAAGGCGGTGTGGAACGTGCCTCACCTATCAAGTCTCCCGCGAGGAAGTTAAGGAAAAACATGTGTGAGCCCGGACAACACACACTGGAATGATAACCCTTCGGCACCATCGCGCAGTCACCGTCATGTCCTGACATCACATCATTGAAGTCACCATCGCGCCAGTTTCGGTGCATCCAAAAACCATTATCAGGCTGGAGTTTAAAGTAGTAGGTTTCCTCCAAATAAGGAGACCCATCTTCTCCATCGTGGCAATGTGGTGCCCAACCAGACCAAGAACCACGCGGTACGTATACTTCAAAAAGAATCAATCGTTCAGCCGGCATTGGCGCAGCAAGAATATGATTTACCTGCCTGAACGCTGCGCCACCACCACGAATTTCCGAGCGCATTTCCTGTGGCTCATGCAGGCGCGTTGGGTAAACACCCTCAGCAGGTGCAGAGCCGATAGCGAAAGTCAGATCGCCGCCTTCTAACAAGTTAATCTGCTCACCGGGATGCACATATAGCACCTGCGGCATTTGTGTGAATACGCTGCTACGAGCAAGGTTATACTGAGTGCCATTGACTTCAAAAGTGCCTGAGCCGCTGATGGGCACGATCGCCGTTTCCTGATTATTACGCTGATCCTGAAAAACAACACCGTCGCTATGGTCGCGAACAGAAAAGCTGAGATACTTCCAGCCTGCGGTTTGTGGTGTAACGGCGAGTTGAACACGCTCGTCTTTATTAGAAGATATATAATTGACGCTCATCGCGTATTTCCCTTTTGATTTCGTAAGACTTGATTTTATTATCAGGTTCTTTTTGTTGTTATGCCAAGATAATTTGCAAAAGAGTTCTTTTTATTACTGAAAGCTGCCACACAAAGTCATTTATGTGGCAGCCTCACTAAGCGCTATCAATATCAACTTAGTGTTTCATATCCATCATACCTTCATGCCCTAAAATTGATGGATCGAGCATGCCAAAAATCATGGCGATATGACCAAACACCAGGAAGATCGCAACACAGGTAGCGTGGACTTTTAGCTTACCCTCACGATCCTTATTCTTATCAACAATCCCAAATTCTTGCAGCGCAATCCAGATCAATGGCAGGCCACCAATAATGTAAGTATAGACCGCGATAACATCGATTATCGTACGCCATTCACCTGCGACAGTGATTGGAATGATCGCCTGAGTAACAATGTAGATAATGATACCGACAAAATAAACACCGACGGCCATACCTGAGTACCGGTTGATGGCGTGAACTACTCCATCAAACTTTCTTGTAAATAAAATATATAGCTCAGTTATGGCTAATGTCTCTGCCAAAATAATGGGAATACCCATGAAAATTATTAAATTCCAGGGTTGATTAACTGCCAATAACTCCATGTAGTGAGTCATGTTCATGATACTTCTCCAAATTTTAATCTGTGGCAAACGCCACTAAAATGATTGTTCTATCCTGCTAAGGCTGAATAGAACTTTGGAGGTCTGTATAAAGATTCAGGCCGAAAAATCGGCTGATTTAAAGAGCGTGAAGCGAAAAATTCTTCACGAGAAAAGCCTGTATCAGGATTCATGGAATCAGGTTTTAACACCACGATAAGACAGCAGGAATACTGATTATCAGGACAATAGTCTTCAACTTCACCATGATCTGCGCCATGCTTCATTGAAGCATGGTGAGCATGTGAGTTTTGCTTAATTTCTCCAACGCCATGGATCATCGGCGAGCCACCCAAGCCCTCAACGGGCATAGCCGCTGCGTGAAGCAGGCTTGCTAATAGGCTAATACAGATGAATAGGGTTAGTTTCATGTGGCAGAAAATTATTAGAGTTTTAATTATTTATTTTATACAGCTATTTGATTACTGAACAGCTGATAAACGGACTTTGTCTTGTAGTGTTTGACTCTATTCACGGGTTTTACCTAGCATTAGCTGGCCAAATGAATCTAATGCAAAAATTAAAGGCCTGAGGTTCTTGGGCTTGATGGCCATTGGTTCACTCATCAGAGGCATCATTTGGCGATGGCTTTAGGAGAAGGTCATTATGGAATGAACCATTAGAAATGGCTGCCTTGAGGGCCTTCTAATAGATACTGGGTAATACACATTCACCGAAACGCTCCAAGGAAGCTTGTATTAATCTCACGCAGTCCTTTCGAGCGAAGCGAGTCGGCGGAGTGAGCTTAATACAAGCTTCCGTATCATCCGCGTTACAAAACCCCTACCAAACAACAACAAATAAGCAGAATTTATAAACTAAATTGATGTCTACAAAAATACCCCAATAAGTTACTGTTACAAGAGGACTCCAAAAATGACGGAACTAAACCCAAACAAGAAGATCCAACCCACCTCATCACTAACCTTACTGCTCCTGGCAGTATTCGCGATGTTCTTCCTAAGCAGCTGCGCCACCTTAAAAAAAGGTGACTGCGTCGAAGGGAACTGGTCAGGCATAGGTTTTAACGATGCTACTGCCGGTTTAAAAGCTGACTCGCAATTCAGAGCGCACACCAAAGCCTGTTCTAAATTTAAAATCTCACCCAACGTCGGTGTGTATAACGCTGGCTATAAAAAAGGACTGGCAACGTTCTGCACCACAACAAATGGTTATTATTACGGTGCTAAAAAATCAGAGTATTATGGTATTTGCCCAGCTGAAACACAGAAAGGCTTCTTGAAAGGTTATTTAGCAGGTCTGGATACTGCAACTGTCGAACTAACTGAAGAGATTTCTAGTTTAAGGCATGCTCGCCGCAGAGCCATTAGAAAGCACCGTGGCACTAAGCGCCACAGCAACCCAGATGCCAAAAAAACAAAAAAAGGGCTTGAACGAATTAACAGCCTGGAGTCAAGAATCGACTCACGACGTGATGATCGCCGAAAACTGCGTCGCTGGCATGATTTTTGGGCAACCAAGCTCCAGTAATATTCATACCCAAACTAATAATATGCAGTAGAATACTGCGCTTAAATAACAAGGATAAACACACTATTTTGAAATATAAAGACCCGCACAAAGCCCGTGAAGCAGAAAATTATGAGCGACCAATCGCCAGCCGCGAGCTAATCCTAAAAGTATTAACGGATAGCACCGCACCAATGGGCTTTGCAGAACTGGCCGAACATCTGGACATACCAGATGGCGAGGACAGAGATTCACTGAAGTATCGGCTGCGCGCGATGGAGCGCGACGGCCAAATACTATTCAACCGCCGCAAGCAATATTTACCGGTGAGCAAAGCTGACCTAATCGCCGGTCGCGTCAGCGGTCACCCCGATGGATTCGGCTTTCTGATTCCTGATGATGGCAGTGACGATCTGTTTCTGCACGGCAAGCAAATGCGTAAGTTGATGCATGGCGATAAGGCCCTGTGCAGCGTGACTGGCGTAGACAAAAAAGGCCGCCGCGAAGGTGCAGTGATCGAAGTACTTGAGCACAATACCGAGCAAGTTGTCGGGCGCTATTTTGTGCGCGGTGGCGTTGGCTTTGTCGAACCCGACAACAAACGCATTGCTGCGGACATTCTGATTCCACCTGAAAATAGCGGCAAAGCCAAGCACAGTCAGATCGTCAGTGCGGCATTAGTTGAGCAGCCATCAAACCGTCAGCTGGCAGTCGGTAAAATCATTGAAATTCTGGGTGAGCATATGGCACCCGGCATGGAAATTGATATTGCACTGCGCTCACATGACCTGCCACACCAGTTCAATGATGAGATTCGCAGAGAAACTGCTTTGCTTGGCAATGAGGCAACAGAAGAAGACAAAGCTGGCCGCGTTGACTATCGACAAATGCCTTTGGTTACGATTGACGGCGAAGATTCACGAGACTTTGATGACGCGGTTTACGTTGAGCGCAAAGGCGATAACTGGAAGTTAGTGGTCGCGATTGCTGATGTGTCTCACTATGTACCCATTGGCGGTGCGTTGGATCAAGAAGCCTGGAACCGTGGCACTTCGGTGTACTTCCCTGCGCAAGTTATCCCGATGTTGCCGGAAGAAATTTCCAATGGACTGTGTTCGCTTAACCCTAAGGTCGATCGTCTGTGCATGGTTTGCGAAGCAATTATTGATAATGACGGTGATATCTTAAGCTACGAGTTTAAAGAAGGCGTAATGCACTCCGCAGCGCGGCTGACGTATACCAAAGTTGCGGCGATGTTGATCGATAAAGATGCTGAGTTAATTGCAGAATACGAAGCACTACTGCCACACCTTGAAGACCTCTATGGTTTATACAAAGTGTTACGCAAAGCGCGTGATGAACGTGGGTCTATTGATTTTGAAACGACTGAAACCAAGATTGTCTTTGGCAAGGATCGTAAGATTCAATCGATCAAACCGACTGAGCGTAACGATGCCCACAAGGTGATCGAAGAGTGCATGATTGCTGCCAATGTCTGCGCAGCACGTTTCCTGAAAAAGAATCGCATCCCTGCTCTGCACCGTGTTCACTCCGAACCGATGTTAGAAAGTCTGGAAAAAGTCCGTGAGTTTTTAAGTGGCATTGGCTTAAGCCTTGCTGGTGGCGCTAAGCCTGAACCTAAGGACTACGCGCGTTTATTAGCGAGTGTTCAAGGGCGCGCGGATGCCACTTTGATTCAAACGGTTATGCTGCGAAGTCTCTCGCGTGCCATGTATAGCCCGGTTAGCCCGGAAAAGCCTGAGGCGGCTCGCCACTTTGGCTTGGCTCAAAAGGACTATGCACACTTTACCTCGCCGATTCGTCGTTACCCCGACCTATTGGTACATCGGGCGATACGCCACTTGGTGCGAGGCAATAAAGCTGATACTTACACCTATTCTCCTACTGATATGGCGGAGTTAGGCGAGCATTGTTCGATGGCAGAGCGACGAGCGGATGATGCCACTCGCGACGTGATGGCTTGGTTAAAGGCTGAGTACATGCTGGACAAAGTCGGTGAAGTCTTCGATGGTTTCATTACCGCAGTTACCGGTTTTGGCCTGTTCGTCGAGCTGACCGATATCTATGTGGAAGGTCTGGTTCATGTCACCTCACTGAAGAGTGATTACTACCGCTTTGACCCAATGCTGCACCGCCTAACCGGCGAAAGCTCTGGACGCAGTTTCCGCTTGGGCGACCCGATTACTATTCAAGTAGCACGCGTTGATTTAGATGATCGTAAGATCGACTTTACCCTACCCGGTGCAGCTGACGATGATGGCAAACGTAAGCCTAAAAAGTCGAATAGCAAGAAATCCAAACCTTCCAAAAAGGCTAAAGCTAAAGTCGGCGTTAAACCGAAAAAAGCTAAAGATAAAAAGGCACCGAAACGTAAGAAACGCAAATCATGAAAACCTTTTTAAATGGGGTGCATTCAGTTCAGAATGCACTTGAACATGATGCGAGTAATATCACTCAACTGTGGGTTGCTGAAAACAAACGCAATCCACGGATTGATAAATTACTGGTACGTGCTGAGAAGCTCGATTTAAAGGTTGAAAGCACCACTACTTCAGCCTTAGACCGCATGACAGGCAGTCGCAAACATCAGGGTATCGTCGCTGAATATTTAGCACAGGATGCAGCCTCTGAAAATGATTTATTTGACATGATTACTAATGCTACCAAGCCACTGTTGCTTCTAGTGCTTGATGGCGTCACTGACCCGCATAACCTTGGGGCCTGCTTGCGTACCGCAGAAGGTGCAGGCGTTGATGCCGTGATTGCTCCTAAAGACAAAGCGGCGGGGTTGACACCCACTGCCCGCAAGGTTGCTTCGGGTGCCGCTGAGACACTACCTTTCGTTCAAGTCACTAACTTGGCGCGAACACTACAGCTTCTGAAAGACTCAGGGGTTTGGGTTACGGGCACTAGTGATAAAACGGATCAAAACCTTTATCAGGCAAACTTTAATGGGGCGACCGCTATTGTAATGGGTGCTGAAGATAAGGGCTTACGCCGCCTCACCGAAGAAGCTTGCGACCATCTCGTCTCAATTCCTATGGCCGGTTCGGTCTCAAGCCTGAATGTTTCGGTTGCAACGGGCGTGGTTTTATATGAGGCTGTGCGCCAACGTAATTCATAACAGACACCACCGCCATGTTAACTCTCTACCAATTCAACTCCTGCCCTTTTTGCTGGAAAGTTCGTTCCCTACTTAATTATGCCAATCAACCCTACGAAACGGTTGACGTTAATCCTATGGAAATGAAGGGCCTTGAGTTTACCGATCATAAAAAAGTGCCGGTGCTTACAGATGGCGATAAGGTCATTGTTGAGTCAGCTACGATTGTTGATTACATCAACGATAACTATGCTCATGCGTCCAAAGATGCCGAGAGCAAGACCTGGACTGACTGGGTTGACCAGACACTAATACACTACCTCACACCGCTTATTCACCCTAATCTTACGACCTCATGGCGCAACTTTGGGCAGATTATGCAAACCGAGCAATACCCTTGGTATAAGGCGATTCTCATTCGCCTCGGTGGCTCTATCGTAATGCCAATGGTGGCAAAACGCCTTAAGAAAAAATATACAATCCAGGATGCTGAAGCCGAATACTTGAGCGCCATCAACCACTGGGCAAGCAATGGCCTAGCGGGAAAATCGTTCTACGGCGGTGATCGACCTGACTTTGTCGACTGTAGTGTATTTGGTGTGCTGCGGTCGGGTGACAAGCTAGGTGTGGTAAAAACCGCAAAAAACTCCAACGCTGATTTCGCTGCGTGGTATGATCGTTGCTACCCCATAATGTCCAGATAAGGTTACCGCCAGACAATATGAATAGTCGCCTGCTGTTGTTTATTTGCCTCATTACTTTTTTTACTTCAGCCTGTGAACGGGTCGATGAAGCAGAAAAAGAGAAAAATCAACAGGCTGAGCTGATCAAAGCCGTCACCACGGTTCCTTCTCAAACATTTGATCAAGACGGTCTATCGTTTGAATACCCGGAAGATTGGGAGATTATCGGGGATGATGTTCAGGACTCGGTTCGTTATATCTTCATTCAGGGGCCAAAGGATGCGGTTGCAATCATCCAACAACATCCACTAGACGAAGCCCTGACACTGGAGGAGTTTTCTACCAGCTATTCGGAAGAAACTCAGGAGATACCTGTTCTGGCCGAAGGTGAAGTTAGCGAAGCCAGCCCGACAGTTGTTGCACAACCCGAATTTATCTACATCAGTCGTGACCTTGAAGGTAAGTCTTACGAATGGGTTGTGGAAAGAGTGCCGGGCAATATTGGCGGAGTTCAGACTAGTGATTACCGCGAGTATTTTCGCAAAGACTCTGAGAAATTCGCGACTTTCCTGATAAATCAGGTGAATAACGATGTGATTTCGGAATTTGAAGGATCGTTTGAGTTGATTTTCAAAACGTTGAAGTCAGAACCTTAGTCTGCACTGATGGTGATTGCGCTTGCTGTACTTAAAATGCGCCATTGAGATAGACGCCATACCCTTTGATGAATTCCAGATTTTCTCTAGCTTTTGACAACTTTAGAGTTTGGTTTTCTCCCGTTACCACCTTTTCAAGCCCCTCTAGCAGAACAACTGCTTGTTGAGTAATTTCCGAAACTTGCTGTCGATCAAACAGCTGAACCACATCGGCTATTATCGCTTTGTCAGCACTCAGTAAGGTTGGAATTAATTCTTTGGACGGAATAAATGCTTCAGCCTCCGATGCACCAGACTCACCGTCATAATGACTATTTAGGAGATCGGCCACTAAATCACATTCCAACAATTTGAAATGCAATGCACGCGCATCGTCTTCTTCCTGAAGTTCTTTAGCCGCCACAGCGTCATTACCTGCGGCACGTTTCACTGATTGCATTGTCAAGACAATTAGTCGCTGCAAGCCCTCTTTAACCGAAGCCTGATCACCCCTTAAACTAGCCGCAACCGTATACAGGCGATCCAACTCTGCCTTAACGGCCAGCACCACTTCTGTATCTTCGCTAGGTTTTAGCGCCACAGCTCGCTCTAAAATGGCTTCAAACTGCTCCGAGAAATTTGCGGCATAAGCCCGATCTTTTTTAATCGCTTCAGCTAATAGTTCATCAGGTTCGCCAAGTAGCTCACTAAACAATTCGGCATGATTAGTACGGCGCAAACACTGACGCTCATAGGCTCCGGGAAATTCGCTGGGTTTAAACGACATCGCTACCTGAATACTGTAATGAATAAGAGTCGCATGCTACCATGCGCATTTGTTTTCTCTACCTACCTTAAGCAATATGAATATTAAACAAGCCATTGCTAGATTGCTCGACAACGCGTCGTTAAACAAACAAGAAATGACCGATGTCATGAACGAAGTTATGACGGGTGTCGCTACAGACGCACAGATTGGTGGCTTTCTGATTGCCCTGCGCGTCAAAGGTGAAAACGTCGATGAAATCACGGCGGCGGCACAGGTCATGAGAAACCTGGCAACACCAGTTGCTATCGAGGCTGATAATCTGGTGGATATCGTTGGTACGGGTGGTGATGGCAGCAGTACTTTTAATATTTCTACGGCAAGCTGTTTTGTTGTTGCCGCGGCGGGTGGGCACGTTGCTAAGCACGGCAATCGTTCGGTTTCCAGTAAATCTGGCGCAGCCGTCGTATTGGAGGCAGCTGGTGTTAATCTTAATATCGGCCCTGACGAAGTTAAGGCCTGCGTTGAAGAGCTAGGCGTTGGTTTTATGTTTGCGCCAATGCATCACAGTGCAATGAAACATGCCATTGGCCCACGTAAAGAAATGGCGGTGCGCACCGTATTTAACGTGCTTGGCC
>ENA-ORXR01002686-ORXR01002686.1-marine-metagenome-genome-assembly--contig:-NODE-2686-length-16667-cov-137.217179_pt1 | contig 16667 bp, 9 predicted proteins | sample MGYA00237866_ERZ511479 | MGnify/ENA metagenome assembly ERZ511479 | reverse complement strand
GGCAAGCCCGAAGCCACCAACGAGGAAGTAATGGAAGCCGCTGAAAAAGCGAATGCTTGGGAGTTTATCAGCACTTTTCCCGAAGCACTCGAAACGATAGTCGGTGAACGCGGTGTCCAACTTTCGGGCGGTCAGCGTCAGCGCATTGCGATAGCACGCGCGATACTTCGCAACCCGTCGATTCTACTGCTCGATGAAGCCACTTCTGCCCTCGATGCCGAATCGGAGCGCGTGGTACAAGATGCCCTCAACGTCCTGATGGAAGGGCGCACGTCTATCATCATCGCTCACCGACTAGCGACTATCCGCGATGTGGATTGTATTTATGTATTGGATAATGGACAAATTATCGAACAAGGTACGCATACTGAATTGTCGCTGGTGGAGGATGGAGCTTATAGTAATTTAGCGCGGCTGCAGTTTGATTTGAATGAGGTGTGAGGACCTACCTAAAGTCCAAAAATACGTGATAGATTTGAATGGGGCTGCCGTCTGTGCGAGTGTGATTTGATTGAAAACTGGTAGCGAGTCCAATACATTTTTTACCGATGAATTTGCCCATATCCGGTGCAGGATGAAATACCTCTACCTTATCTCTCAATTTATCTGTCGTTTTTAGCGGGTCGCTTTTTATGATAAAACTTAACATTGCGGCTTCCTTGTCACCTTCGGCATATATCAGGTGGATGAATTTTTCCATACCGTCAATTTCGTGCTTTCCTTTGACCATTTTGCCATGTATATATCGACCTTCGGCGAAGGATAGCCGCTTACATTCAACGACAAAACGGTGACTATGCCAAGAGCTTATTAACTCAATATCAGTGCGTTGTGTCAGGCTTTTGGTGTAGGCTTGATTTTCAGCGGTGAGGACAATGATTTTGTTTTGGATGTAATCTTTGACTATGGCATTTGTGTTTTTGAAATCCCTAATAAACTCATCTCTAATTTTATTTTCTGTGTAAGTATTGATATTCGGAATGATTTTGACACGCAGATAGCTGTCAAGAATTGCACGCAAATATAGTCCTTCAATCAGACTTTCCGTTGACAGATAGCTTTTGAGAATCGCATCAAATTTTTTGCGTTGTTGTTGGTAAAATGGGTTCATCCGATAGCGGTTTCTTGGACTAAGGTTTTGATTTCTTCATTGGCATCTTTTATGGCTTGGCGTACCGTCCAATCTTTAAAGAAGTGGCTTTTTATCATAAAAAATCGCTCTGATTCATAGACTTTTGTCTTTTGTTCATTGAGTCGGTTGGAATAAAAGGCATCCTCTAATTGAGATTTTTTTATAGCGTGAAAAACATCATCTTCGGTTAGTGTGCTTTCTTTTAAATCCTTGTCGGCAAGTGGGTTTTCTTTAATTTGAAATACCATAAAAGCACCGAGATTTTTGGAGATTTTATAATGCGCTTCTATGGTGTATGAATCTTCAAGTGCTAACTCAAATACTTCTTTGAATTTGTTGAAATAAGCCTTTAAATCCTGCTTATTTACTTTATCTCCTTTACGGTGTACATTTACGTCGTAGAATTCTCTGATGACTGCTTTTTCAAATTCAGTAAGGCCATAGAGGTCGAAAACGAGGTTGTCGATTTGTTGTTCTATCTGATTTCTTTGTAATGTTGATAGTTTTGGATTTTGAGAAATTTCATTGACAAGTTTTGAAATATGATTAACTTGTTGATTATTTCTTTCAAAATTAGGAAAAGGTATATTTTTGATGTCATAAGTTCTCAATACTTCCCGCTTGATCCCCCCTTGCCACTGTGCGGAAGTTTGGAAAAGATAGTAGCCGATGAATGACGAATTTAATACAGCAAGGTAAGGCAGATAATTTTCGATACCTTCTATTTTGCAGTATAAAATATCATTTTTAAATACTATATCATCTTCTATATAAATACATCTGAGTTTGAGATTATCGCTGGGAATTGGGCGGTATGCTATTAAAATTCTTTTATCAATATATAATGCCTCGCTTACTCTTCTCCTTAGTTTCTGATTCCAATTAAACTGTTGCAAGGGAGAAGTGACGATAGTATATGGTTTGAAATCTTTTGAGGTAATTAATTTTCGGAAATAGGGTTTTCCTAATAAGGTTGCATTTTTTTTTGGTTCAAAACCACGACTACAATAGACTTCCCTTTTGTCGTTAGATAATATTTGCGATTTAATCAATTGATAGTCATCCCAACCTCCATTCACAAAGATGCGCCAAAGCAAATCATCTTTTATAAAGTCATCTTGTTTCGCTCTTTTTCTATCAGCTTCAAGAACATGAATAAAACGCAAATTTTCTGATAGCTTGGTTAGTTTTGGAGAAATATACTCAACGATGTTACTATCGTTTGGTAGCATACCACTAAAAAATAAAATTGCTGAAGGTTCGGTGGCTCCAACTTCAACTTTCTTATTATTCACCTTACCAATTGTATTTTTTTTAAAGACTATTTTATTAATATAAGATAACTCGTAAACCTTATCAAGTTTGTAATTGGAAATGAAATCTTTACGAAAATCTTTTGCATTTTCGTTTAATAATACCGAATTATTAACAATCAAAGCTAATTTTGTGCCTTCATGCGTCCATTTTTTTACGCGCAACAAAAACGCCTGTGAACGTTGATAATCGGATACATTCTTATATTCAGGTATAGTTCCAGCTTGTCCTTTTCCGCCTATTGCTGTACGTTCTTTTTGGTTTTCGAGATTATCGTCTTTATCTTTTTGGCTTTCGGGCTTATCCTTTTTTTTTGGTACGCTACCCCAGGGCGGATTCGCCAAAATGCAGTCAAATGTTTTGTCTTTAAATAGGTCATCGTCCGTCAGGGAATTACCGCAAATGAGGTTTTCACCAATTAAACTTGGCAAAATAGGCGTTTGATGTTCGATTTGATATTTGATAAATTCGGGGTCAAGATTTTCTAAAAGCGCGAGATACAGACTAAAAGTAGCGATTTGAAGTGCCTTAGCATCATTGTCCACTCCAAAAATGCGGTTTTTTAAAATGTCTTTCTTTAACTCAAAATCTTTTTCAGCTTTCGCACTTTTTACAATTGCTTTAAAACCTTCCACCAAATACGCACCCGACCCACAGGCAGGGTCAAAAATACTGAGGTGTTTATTGGTTTTAAGTTCGGGTATCAAAGTTTGGGATAGCATAAAATCTACTACAAACTTAGGCGTGTAATAAATTCCCTTTCCTTGTTTCTTCGCATTACTCAAGAATGCTTCGTAAACATTGCTAATGAGTTGAATAGGAATGAAATTGAATTTATAAGGGAATAATCGCCCTTGCTTGAAGCGGTAGTCAGTCTGAAAAAACAAAGCTAACAGAGGCAGATAGCCTTCATGGATAGATTCTTCTGAAAGTGAATCATATTTAAAAATATCGCCATTTATTTTGCTAATTTCCTCAAAAGCCACAAGTAGATTTTTACTTTTACCTGTCTCTAAAATTTTTATTAAATAATCCGGTTCGTAAATGCCTCTATCTTCCAAATATTTGAGAAATAAACATCGTAGTATCAGTAGATGAATGGTATCGTTATCGTCTGAAATTTTCAGTAAATCTTGTCGGAGAGCTATGAGGTTTAACAAGAGGTCTTTATCTACTTCTTGCTCACGATTCTTTTTTCTTTTCTCAATTACGAAATCAAAAAAGTAGCCACCATCCAGTTTTTCCTTTCTCAAAATATCAGGAAAGTCAGAGGATTGATTTTTTAAACCATAATTAAAATCTGCAATTTTAGCGTGTGAAGGTTTATCTTTTTGGGGTTTTACTTTTCCATTGTATATGAACGTAGAATTATCGCCAACTACAATAAAGATATTGACATTATTTCTGTTCCAAATTTCTTCTTGAATTTTGAAAATATCGGCATCATTAGGCAAACAAAAGAAGGGAACAAGAACAGATGTGTTGATATGTTTTTCCGAAGCAAAATTAATGTTGTATTCAAAAACACCTTTTGTAGTACTACGAAAGGTGTTATATCCAAAATTTTTAAGAAATTGAGAAAATGATATGTTTTTGTTTGTATTCACAGGAAAATTATCAGTTATTTGCGTAGGATATAAAACAAATATAAAGCAAATAAAACAAAAAAGTTATACTTTTATTGTTTTTTTACTGATAATTTACAATTTCATGCTACTTGTCGAATAATTTTACTTTCTCTATTAGCCGCAAATTGCAAAGCCGCCAAAATATCCACTTCCTCCAATTCAGGAAAATCATCTATAATTTCAGCATGAGACACGCCTGCGTATCAACTAAAATTTACTCAAATCCACATATTTTACCTCAAAAAATTCCCCATTCAAATGGTTGAAATCTTTATCGGTGGTAATGAGTGTCATATCGTAAGCACTTGCGATGGCAGCTATCCAAAGGTCATTTTTGCCCATATTCCTTGCTGTAAAAGGACTTGTTTTTTCGGAAAATTTACCTTGACTAAAGGCATCAATTTGTCCGTATAAATCTAAAATCTCGCGAATGTTGATATTGATTTTAAAGAGTTTATTGACGAATTGTTCCATTTCATTTTTTCGTTTTTTACCATAATTATTTTGATGCGTCAATGAATTTAATTCGCCGATAGTAACGGCAGAAATGGCAAGATTATGATTACCACCAAATAGTTGAAGTTTGGTTTCTAAGGCATTTGCTAAATTGGCACTTCGGCTGTAAGCCACCAAAATATTTGTATCAAGTAAGTAGTTCAAAGTGAGTTATTTAATTGCAGCCAATAATTCCTCCAAAGAAGTCTCGCCCCAATCCACCTTATCTGCGGCTTCCCGAAATTCTTCGTAAGTACACGGCGTATAATTTTGTTCTGTCATGAGTTGTTTGAGTGTCACGTCTTCACGTATGGGCGTGACGGCTTCCATGAAAGTGGGCGTGTTATCATTTTTACGATGAATAATCTCCAACTCTTGCCGTATCACTTCCAATGCCGTTACATCTTCCACTTTAGTAAGTAGATATTGTATTTCTGACTTGATTTGTTTGGCTATATTCATAGGTCAAATATAGTGATTTTCGACGATGAAAGCAAGATATGATTTATTTTGTAAGTAATTTGGCGAGATTGCAGTTTGATTTGAATGAGGTTTAGGTACGAACTCGTTGCTGAACTTGATTCTTAGCTCTTACTTTAGCGTATAGCTCAACATTCGATTCATGTGATACAGATACAATTATTGAGTAGTCTTGCAGATAATCTTCATCCCTAATCCACCTGTCTTGACAAACTACAACTACACAAAAAGGCGTATTTTCGTCTGCATTTCCAATTTTTCGCTTAAATGTAGCTATTCCTTTTTGATGAACAGATTTTTTTCTGAGGCTTACACCTGGATATAACTTTACTTCATTGACTTTCACTGTCTCGCTAAGTTCCTCGCTTATATCTGTTTCTGCATCTGCTATCTTTATTTTGCCTAGATTATGTTCCAGTGATTCAGGTCTTATGCCTTTATAAAGATGACAATACATAGTACATCCGAGATAGTCAATTCTCGTTTTGCGAGTGGGCGGGTCGTAAACAAGTCTCATTAAAATAGATTTAAATCGGAATGAATCTTACAAAAATACCTCAGAATTTGGTACTTGGATTTTGTAATTTAAGTTTTCTTTTTTGATACTTGGATTTTCTTTTTTTAAATTTACTCATAGTATCATACATTTTTTTCTACCTTGTAATCTATTTTAAAAAAAACCGAAACCATTTTTTCGCAGAGCGAAAAATACGTACACATAATATTACACCAACATACTGATAGACAAATAACTATGTCAAAAATACGAGCCGCTATCACGGGCGTACACGCATGGGTACCTGAATTTAGATTGACGAATGCCAAACTCGAAAAGATAGTTGATACCAACGATGAGTGGATAGTTTCGCGTACGGGTATCAAAGAACGCCGAATCTTGAAAGGAGAGGGTTTGGGAACTTCCGACATCGGCGTGGAGGCGGTCAAGGGTTTATTAGAAAAGACCGGAACAGATGCCAAAGAAATTGATTTTTTACTCTGTGCTACGACGACACCCGACATGCAATTTCCGGCGACAGCTAATGTAATTTGTGACAAAATAGGCGCGATCAATGCTTTTGGTTTTGACCTCAATGCAGCGTGTTCGGGCTTTATATTTGCACTCACAACGGCGTCGAAATTCATAGAATCAGGCACACACAAAAAGATAATCGTAGTAGGAGCGGACAAAATGTCTTCAATTATTGATTATGAAGACAGGCGGACTTGTATCATTTTTGGCGATGGCGGTGGCGCAGTGTTGCTCGAAGCGGCTAAAGATGAAGATGCCATACACGATTCGGCTTTGTACAGCGATGGTTCGGGACGAGCATATTTGTACCAAAAAGCAGGTGGTTCGGTGCATCCGGCTACAGCAGAAACAGTGGCAGCAAAGGAGCATTATGTGTTTCAGGATGGCGCGCCGGTATTTAAGGCGGCGGTGAAGAGCATGTCTTCGGCTATCGAAGCGGTACTCAAAAGAAATGACCTTGATGTTGAAAGTTTGGATTGGCTTGTACCGCATCAAGCTAATAAGCGTATTTTGAGCGCAGTAGGAAGTATGGTTAGCATAAAGCCCGAAAAGGTAGTCATCAATATTGAAAAATACGGAAATACGACAAGCGGTACTATTCCACTTTGCTTGTGGGAATGGGAAGATAAATTTAAAAAAGGCGATAAAATCGTACTTACTGCATTTGGCGGTGGCTTCACTTGGGGGGCAATTTATCTGACTTGGGCGTATTGACTTGACATTTTAACACATAAAAATTTGTCAACTTTCAATTTTTACTTAAAAATAACTTAAATACTTAACAATCAACCATTTGAGCCTTTTTTGTAATTAAGAAAATTATAACACTTTTATTGCTAATTTGCTATGAAGTTTGTTTGAGTACTTGCATTAAGTATTTAAATGTTGTAATTTGGCTCATCGTAAGCCTCAAAAAAGATTATTTCGTCTCGACTTACCAACACAAACTTTTTTATAATAGTTCCATCATTTTATTGAAGGATAGGCAGCTTTCTGTTTAAAAGGCAATTTAGGAAAGGCGAAAGAAATAACCTACCCGTCTGACTTGTTCTTTTTCTTATATGTTTCAATAAATTCTCCTTATCCCGAATGCATTCGGGATAAGGAGAATTTGGTGAAATATAAAGGAAAAAGAACAAATGGACTACTTTTAATCTTATTTTTTAACCAAACGAAAGAAAATAAATAACTTGTGCCATTATGCTTGTTCTTTCTCCTTCTAAAAAGCACAAAAATAATTCCGTCTCGGCTCAGCCGAGATGCAATGATTTTTTTAGAAGGCTTCACTAAAAAGGAATTTTTTAATTAAATTATTATATTAAATTTTTGTATTTGTTTAAATTTAAATAATATAAAAAATTTAATTTTCATAAATTGAACTAAAAAAATCCTTATTTCAGTAGATACTTAGAAGAAAGATTACGGCGCATTATGAAACAATTTATTTAATTTCTTTCAACAAGAATCAATCTATTAAACGTATGAAACATTTTTTATTAGTTTTCGCAATATTGCTGGCAGGCTTTACTACAGTCATGGCGCAGCGTACTGTTACGGGAACAATCACAGATGAAAATGGTGAGTCTTTGCCATTCGTCAACGTTTCTATTGAAGGAACGACTATCGGTACTACCACCGATATTGACGGCAATTACACACTCGAAGCGCCAGCTGAAGGCGGTAATCTTGTGATATCCTACGTTGGGTATCAAGATTACAAACAGGCCATCGGCGATGAAGGAGACATCAGCGCGAGCCTTATTCCGGGAGTTTCTCTCGAAACCGTCACCTTGATAGGTTATGCGCCGCAAAAGCGGAAAGACATCACCGGAGCAGTATCTTCCATATCAGCCGAAGATATCGAAGATGTACCGCTTCCGAGCCTCGAAACTGCTTTGCAGGGAACGGCGGCAGGCGTCAATGTTACTAAAAACTCTGGTAAACCCGGTGGCGGTATTGATGTAAACGTGCGAGGTAGAACCTCCATTTCTGCCTCCAATCAACCGCTTTATGTCGTAGATGGTGTACCGATTATTTCCGGCGACAATTTTGATTTTTCACAAGCTGATATCGGTGGAAGTAATCTTTCTGTTATCTCCGACCTCAATCCGGACGACATCCAATCCATCGAAGTCCTCAAAGATGCCTCTACAGCTGCCATGTACGGTTCGCGAGCTGCCAATGGCGTTGTCCTCATTACGACTAAGCGCGGTAAAGCAGGCGAAACAAAAGTTAACCTCAATGCAGCCTATGGAAATGCTTGGCTGCCACAAAAAATCGACGCGATTACAGGTGATGAATACCAGCAATACTCTGTAGAATTATGGGGACCACTACTCGACCAACTCGGTTTGGAGCGTTCGTGGCAAGCGGTACAAGACAATCTAATCGGACCTATCGGCAACGCGAACTCTGTCTGGCAAGATGAAGTATTCCAAACTGCACCACAGCAAGAATACAGCGTTGGTATTTCCGGTGGTTCAGAGACGACCAAGATATATGCTTCTTTGGGTTTGAAAGATGAAATGGGCATTATCAAAAGTTCAGGCTTTGAGCGTTTCTCTGGGCGTTTGAATGTGGATCACCTGATTTCTGAAAAATTGAGCTTCGGTATGAACATGGGCTACAATCGCTCAAACACCGACCAAGTGCAAAATGACAACAATATTTATGGTGTACTTGGTGCTTCTCTGCTTATTCCTCCTGCCGTTCCTATCAGAAATGACGATGGAAGTTGGGGTTCTGCTTTTGGTATTGAAAATGCAGTTGCTGCGGTGACGGATTATCAAAATAATATCATCAGAGGACGATTTACAGGCAGTGTATTCGGCAAGTGGAATATCACAGATTTCTTGACCTTAAAATCTTCCTTGGGTACGGATTTTATTGACTCAAATGAAAGAATCTACGAACCGCGTACCCTCCAATCTTCTGCTACCGGACGCCGCATAGATGCAGGCATCAAAAACGAACGATTTATCAATGAAAATACTTTAATTTTCAATAAATCCTTCGCTAGAAATAATGTCCAAATTGTTGCAGGAGCAAGTTTTCAGGAAGATGTAATTAACAGCACTTATACTGAAACAGTAGATTTTCCAACGGATGAGTTTACCGGACTTTCTTCGGGAGCTACGCCTGTTACGACCAATGGTGGCTTTACAGGAGATAATATCCAATCCTACTTCGGGAGCTTCAATTATAATTTTTCCAACAAATACTATTTAGCAGGTACTTTCCGTGCCGATGGTTCGTCTAGATTTATCAACAACAAGTGGGGCTTTTTCCCCGGTGTATCCACAGGATGGAATATCTCGGAAGAAAACTTCATGAAAGGCGGTGCCTTTGACCTCCTCAAACTCCGTGTAGGATGGGGACAAACAGGTAATAATACTTTTGGCAATTTTGCCGCCCTCCAATTGTATGGAGGTGGCGCGAATTATCAAGACATACCCGGCACTCGACCATCTCAACTGGGTAATCCTGATCTAAAATGGGAAACAACGACTCAAACAAATGTAGGTTTGGATTTCAGTATTTTGAATGGCAGATTTGGAGGTAGTGTTGACTACTACATCAAGAATACCGAAGATTTGTTATTGAACAAACCCATTCCAACGACTTCAGGTTTCACAACTGTTTTGCAGAATGTCGGTGAAATGAAAAACACCGGAGTAGATTTATCGCTGAACTCTACCAATATTCAGAAAGATAACTTCTCATGGTCCACTACGCTGACAGTAGGCTATTTGAAAAATGAAGTGGTCACACTTGTAGGTGGGATTCCTTTTGACGCAGGTTTTGCCAATAGAATTGCAGAAGGACGCCCACTTGGTAGCTTCTTCGGACACGTCACTGACGGCATTTTCCAAAATCAAGGAGAAATTGACGCCCATGCTACCCAAGCCACTGCCTCGCCCGGCGATATTCGATTCCAAGACATCGGAGGCGGCGTAGGTGAGGATAATATTTTGGGTACTGCCGACGATCTCGGACCCGACAACATTATCAATGATGACGACAGAACGTACATCGGCAAGGCATTGCCTGATTTTACGGGAGGAATTAGAAATCAACTCAATTTCTACGGCGTTGACCTCAACTTCTTCTTCCAATTTGCCACAGGCTTCCAAATCTATAACAACAACCTTGCATTTACAGAAGGGATGAACGGCGTATTCGCGCCCTCACGCAATGCTTGGGAAAACAGATGGCAACAAGATGGCGATCAAACAGATATTCCACGCCTCATTAGAGATGACCCGAACAACAACCGCCGAAATTCTGACCGCTTTGTAGAAGATGGCGATTATATTCGCCTCAAAACCCTCACATTGGGCTACACACTTCCGACAGATATTACTGAAAATATCGGTGTTCGTAGAGCGAGAATTTACATGAGTAGTTTTAATCTATTGACCTTTACAAAATATTCAGGCTTCGACCCCGAAGTCAATATTTTTGATGGTAGCAACACCGCACTCGGTACTGATTTCTTAACCTTCCCACAAGCACGTTCACTAGTGTTGGGGATTAATGTTGGATTCTGACTTTATTGTTTGTACTTCGTTCTAAGTCAACTCGTTAAATGTTTTTAAAATATCAGACGAGTCACGTTTGTTCTTCAATGTAAAAATCAAATAATTACAAACGTATTTTTCATTTATGTAAATGCTAATTATGATATAAAAAACATGCTCTTACCTGACGAACGAAAAACATAGTACAAAGAAGAATGAACTAATATATTTTAATTATCTCAATGTTTTGATTGTATGATATTGCGAAATAACACAATTTTACAATCAAACAATTATAAAACATAATTATGAAAATAAATAATTTTTTAATACTAATTGCGACTATATCACTTAGTCTATTTTCGTGTGCAGATTTGGAAGATATATCTCCCATCAATTCTATTCCGACTGAAACTGCCATCACCACCGAGGCCTCTGCAAAAGCTGCCCTCAATGGTGTATATAGTGAAGTGCAAGATGCTGATTTGGTCTTCGACGGATGGTTGGCATTGCCACAATTTTTCTCTGACGAAGCCAATGCTACGGGTACATTTCCGACTCGTCTGGAATTTGGCAACTTGAACGTTTTTCCTGCTAATAATACGATGGCTACTGTGTTTTCGGACTTGTATGAAGTCATCAATGTTGCCAATAACGTCATCGCGCTCGTACCGGGCGTGAGCGAAGACGGCTTCACGGATGCCGAAAAAAATAACATTGTAGCCGAAGCAAAATTTCTTCGCGCCATGTGTTATCTACATCTGGTGACACTCTGGCAGGATGTTCCGCTTGTACTCGTCCCAACCGTAGATGTCGGAGACGTATTGAATGTAGTGATTAGTTCAAAAGACGAAATTTACAACCAAATCAAAACAGACCTCAATGATGCTGTGACGAATCTCACTGCTCCCAACTCCACTTTTAGAGCGAGCCAGCAATCCGCAAATGCTTTATTGGCGCGCGTTGCCTTGTATCAGGGCAATTGGGCAGAAGCACAATCAAAAGCTGAAAGCGTACTGGGTGCAGGATTTGACCTGACGACCGTGCCTTACCTCAGCGACCAAATTTATTCGCTTAATTTCACTACAAATGATGGTAACTCATTAGGTTTCTTTTATGGCACTGACGATTTGGGCGGTAGATATTCCATTGGTCCTAGTACTGCATTGATAGCTGCCTTTGAGCCAGGTGATGCTCGATTCGCAGCTACGATTGATTCAAGTTCATTTACGCTGCCTTATGGTTTGAAATATCCAAGTTTTGAAGCAGCTAATGCCGGTGTTGCAACTGACCCGATTTATTTTATCCGCCATGCTGAAATGGTCTTAATCGCTGCCGAAGCTGCTGCCGAACAAGGTGATTTTGACACAGCAAGCACCTACTTCAATCAAGTCAGAACTCGCGCTGGATTGGCTGAAATTACATTGGATGCGGACAACTACGTAGATACTATTTTGAAAGAACGTTTTACAGAGTTTGCCTTTGAAGGACCTCAACGTTTGATTGATTTGCGTCGTCGTGGTAAGGCAGAGGAAGTACTCGGACCAATTGGTTACGATGCTTGCGATGCTGTTTGGCCCCTTCCACAGCGAGATGTAGATAGAAATGTTAATTTGCAGCAAAATAATTGTTGTAATTGCTAATTTCAAAACATTTTTGAAGAAAAATAGACGGCTATGGGGTTTTCCGATAGCCGTTTTTTATGTCACTTACTTACCGTTTTCCAAACTTTTATTATTAATTAGTTAATGAAAAGTTAATAAAATCAAAAGAAAGCCTTATTTTTGATGGTCAATGAAAAATAAGGTAGCCATATATGTGATTAGGGAGGAAAAAAAATACTTCGCATTATGGGACATCTTAGGGAAGAGGAAGAAAATAATTTACCCCAAATGAAGTTATTTTTTTATATATTTGGCTAAATTTGACGCGCATAGCCGAGCTACGTAAGGAAGATTTAATGAAAGAAATTAAATAAATTGTTCCATAATGCGCCGTAATTTTTTCTTCTAAAGAATTCAAAAAGTGAAGAAACTTTTTGGAAGATGTACTTAGTTTGACTTTACTATTTTTAAAAGGGCAAAGCCCATTATAAACTCAAGTAAAACAAGTTGTTTTGTATTTGGTCGATTTAATTATTAACAAGGGTTTTTTCACCCATTATCAATAATTAAATGCGGATATTATCAAACACTGTGTTTTGCTTAGGTTTTGAATAAATCCTTATTTGGAAAAGTAGCAAAGTCGAACTAAGTACACTGTTTCACAAATTTATTTACTTTTTTGAGTATTTCTTTTAAAATGACTCTTCACCAAAAAATCCTTAAATACAGTGAGTATTCGCGTCATTTTTGATTCGATTCATTTCAAAATAAACGTCAAAAAATGTGAATAAATTTATAAAACAGTGTACTAAGTATCAGGAATTAAATAAATGTATATTCTTCGCGTCGTTATTTTTTCTTTAGACAAACCAAATTTGACGCGAATACTCACTGTATTTAAGGAAAATTTGGTGAAGTATAAAGGAAAAAGAACAAGTTGAGAATATACATTTATTTTGTTCCTGATACTAAGACATACAAGAACTAAATGTTATATAATTATAAAGTCTTAATTTCTTAATCAAAAATCAATTTAATAACGTATGAAACATCTTACTTTAGTTTTTGCAATGATGCTCATGTGCATAAGTATAGCTTTTGCACAGCGCACCATTTCAGGAACCGTGACAGATGAAAGCGGCTCACCATTGCCGTTTGCTAACGTATTTGTAGAAGGTACTACCGTGGGTACTACTACAGATATTGATGGCAATTACACACTCAAAGTACCGGAAGGTGGAACTACTCTCGTCGTAGCTTACACAGGGTATGGCGATATGAAATTGGCATTGAGTGACTCCAATAGCCTTAATTTTACGATGTCAGAAGGAGAACTCCTTGACGAAGTCATCGTCACTGCCGTAGGGCTTGAAGCCAATAGACGTTCGCTCGGTTATTCGGCGCAAAATGTAGATTCCGACGAAATCTTGGGTTCGAGAGAAACCAACCTTGTAACAGCACTCAGCTCCAAAGTAGCAGGTGTCACAGTAGGTAGCTCTTCGGGTTCACCGGGGGCTTCCGCCAACATTCGCATACGCGGTAGTACTTCTATCAACGGTGGCAACGACCCTCTATTTGTTGTAGATGGTGTACCTATCAGCAATAATGAGTCGGGCAACGATGTAGATGGTGTAGACCAATCTAACCGTGCCATTGATATCAATCCGAATGATATCGAAGATATGACCATACTCAAAGGTGCTGCCGCAACTGCCCTTTATGGTGTACGTGCTGCCAACGGTGCAGTTATCATTACGACCAAAAAAGGAGTATCTGGTGATGCAAGAGTGACCGTTTCGGCTGCTTACTCTATTGACCAAGTCAATAAATTGCCTAGTCGTCAAAGTGAATTTGCACAGGGGCGTCCTTCAGGTGGTGTCAATATCTACCGTGGACCTGAAACCACAGAAGGTTTTAGTTGGGGTCCTGCAATATCATCATTGGAGTATGACGGTAATTCTGACTACTTTTTCAACTCAAATGGTAGCTTAGTACCAGAAGGTACAGGTAATGGTCAGGCTGCTCAGGCATATGATCCATTTACCTTTTTCGATACAGGTAATACTTACGATTTGAATGTCTCTGTACAAGGTGGTTCGGATAAGAATACTTACTACATTTCAGGTGGTCGCTTGTCTTCAAATGGTATCGTACCTAATGCGACTTTCGAGAGAAATACATTCAAATTGACAACCAATTCGAAGATAACAGATAAACTTGACATTGGACTCTCTGCAAACTATATTAATTCAGGCGGTAATCGCATTCAAAGAGGTTCTAACATTCAGGGTGTAATGCTTGGTTTGTTGCGTACTACACCTACATTCGACAATGGCAACGGAAAAGAAGGTAGAGATGCTGCCGATGATGTAGATGCTTATGTCAATCCTGATGGCTCACAGCGTTCTTACCGTGCAGGTGTTTATGACAATCCATATTGGACTGCCAATAAAAACCCATTTAGAGATAATGTAAATCGTATTATTGGTTACGCTTCGGCATCTTACCAATTCACGGATTGGGCTAGAATGAGTTATAAAATAGGTCTTGACCACTATACCGACCGTCGTAACAATGCCTTCGACATCAATCCGGGAAGAAGTCCGGGTGCGGTTTCGCAGTCGTTCCAAGAAAATCGCGACTTGAACTCTGATCTTCTATTGACACTCTCGCCACAGATTTCTGACAAATTTGGAGTAAGTGTTACACTCGGTCAAAACTTGTTTGATTCACGTTCGGCAACCCAGTTTTCAGATGGTACAACACTCGCGGTAAGCGATTTTTACCACATCAGCAATGCTATCGATGTAACTACTGGTGAAAGTTTTGGGCGAAAAAGAATTATTGCAGCTTTTGCTACAGCGGATTTGAGTTATTCTGACTACTTATTCTTGAACCTAACAGGTCGTAATGACTGGTCTTCTACATTGCCTGCGGACAATAATGCTTTTCAATCTTACTCTGCAAGTATGGGTTTTGCATTTACAGAGTTATTGGATTTGCCAAACAACAGTTTCTTACAATACGGTAAATTGAGAGCTTCTTATGGTAAAGTAGGTAACGATGCCTTCATTTATTCTACTATCAATTACTTCAATCCGGCATTCTCTGGTGGTGATGGTTTTATTGGTGGAATAGAATTTCCTGCATTTTCAGTCAGTGGATTTGAGCGTGATGAGCAATTGGGTAACCCCAACATCACTCCTGAAACCACTACCACGCTTGAGTTGGGAGCAGAATTTAAATTCTTTAAAGACCGTTTAGGCTTTGACTTTACTTACTTCGACCAAGAATCTAAAGACCAAATCATTGCGGTACAATTACCTGCAACAACAGGATACACGAGTATTGTTCAAAATGCTGGTGTTATCAGTAGTAAAGGTATCGAGATTGTAGCTTATGGTACACCGGTCAAATTGAGAAACAACGCTTTCCGTTGGGATATTGATTTGAATTTTACGCAAATCGAAAATACAGTAGAAAAACTTGCTGATGGTGTTGAAAATATCTTCTTGGCTGGTTTTACTTCTACTTCTTCTCGTGTAGTAGTTGGGGAGCCTTATGGTGCTATCTTCGGTTCGGGGTATCAACGCAATGATGATGGTGAACTCATTATCGGTGCGAGCGGTTGGCCCTTACAGGCTACGGGTACACAAGTTTACGGTGATCCAAATCCAGATTGGACAGCAGGTCTGCGTAATACGTTTACCATCATGGACGGCTTGAGAATCGGCGCATTGCTCGATATCCGCAAAGGTGGTGATATGTGGTGTGGTACCTGTGGTATCATGAACTACTTCGGTGTTTCTGAATTGACAGGCGAAAAGCGTGATGAAATTGTTGTTTTTGAAGGAGTGACCGAAGAAGGTAAACCTAACAACACTGCGGTTGCTTTGGCAAGTGCCAATGATGGCTTGGGTGCCAACTACTGGGTACGTTACGGATTTGGAGGCTTAAGCGAAGCAAGTATTTATGATACTTCATGGATTCGTTTGAGAGAACTTTCAATAGGCTATGATATACCTTCAAAAATGACAGAAGGATTGCCATTTGAAAACCTTTCATTGACCTTGACAGGTAGAAACCTTTGGTTGACAACTGACTTTCCGGGCATTGACCCTGAAACGAATTTGACAGGTGCTTCAAACGGTATTGGTTTGGAATATTTTAATATGCCAAACACCAAAAGCTATAACATAGCATTGAGAGCTACATTTTAGCAATGAGGGATAAATAAATTAAGTTTTTTGACGTCGTTATTTTTTTCTTTTTTAAAGCGTAAAAACCGCGTATAACGAGTTATATAAGGATTTTTATCCCGGTAGCCATCGGGACAGAAAAAGAGAAAAAGAACAAGTCAAAATCTGAATTTATTTTTGCGTCGTTCCTTAATACACTGTTTCACAAATTTATTTACTTTTTTGAGTATTTCTTTTAAAATGACTCTTCACCAAAAAATCCTTA
>ENA-ORXR01002685-ORXR01002685.1-marine-metagenome-genome-assembly--contig:-NODE-2685-length-16669-cov-2.818648_pt1 | contig 16669 bp, 11 predicted proteins | sample MGYA00237866_ERZ511479 | MGnify/ENA metagenome assembly ERZ511479 | reverse complement strand
GTAAGAATAGCCCGTATAGCTCATGTACTTGTTGGAGCCCATCTTTTTGTAAACCAAGCCTGTTTCGATAGAAAATCGTTTGAATGGCATCTCAAGGTTGAGACCTATACTAGCGACGCCGGGGCCTTCTACCTGATGAACACCATAGCCACCTTCGAGGCCAATAACAAATTTGACGGGTTGCTCGATCACTTCCGGAGCACTTTCTAATAAAGGATCTTGAGCGAATGAAAGCATTGGGATTCCAATGCATAGCGCGAATAATACGAGGAAATTTTTCATAACTTCATTTTTTTTGAAGCACTAGCACTTTTGAGAAAATGTGCTGTTGTACTTTGAGGTTAATTAATCAGAAGTTAAAGTTTTTCCATATTTTGCTTTGATGAAATATAATAAGGTAACAGGGCATTGAAACTACTCAAGTAGCCAATGCAGATTGCGTTTAATTTTTTGTAACTATTAAGCCGCCTTTATTTTAAGCACTGAATCCTAAGATTGGCAAGACTTCCGTCCCGCGAAGCGAGGGACCAAAACTTTGGAAGTCTTTATCCTAGAAAGCTAAAAAACCTTGCTTCCATTTGAAGCTGAACAGTTACAATTTTTTTTAAAAAATAAATCGAATGACCTAACTGAATAAAACAAGATGTATAGATAAGTTAGTAGACACTAAAGAGGAATAGAATAGGTTGTTTAATTTTCATTGCTTTATATTTTTTGCGTTCATTCATATAGACGTCTTCATTTTGCAGAAGGTTGGGCTGAAGGATGGATTTTTTTCTGATTTGTAAAGATTTCCAACATAAATCCTATTTTTACCATTGAAGTTGTTTATGGAAATTTATGACTTCAAGACCTTAGGTGTACTGTAACTGTTGAGTAGTACCTGCTTTAAGAGGGAAGACGGAAGAGGGAAGTCCGAGGTCCGAGGTCCGAAGTCGGAAGAACGAGATGCGAAGCCCCGCGCCTCGGACTTCCGACTTCCGACCTCGGACTAAATTAAAATACCCCTCAACTTGATTAGTTGCCTTAGATGCACCTATTGTGCTTTATTTAGAACCTATTTCTTAAAATAACTTCTTCATGAAAACCATCAATTATCCATTGCTTTGTTATCAGTTTCGGGAGGATGCCGTGCTCGGAGTCCTCGTTGGAACCGATTATCAGATCATGGAAAAAAGTTTGAAGTTGGTAAAAATGCAACTGGCTGATCATCTTCAAAAGGATTATAAAAAAGAAGACTATTATCCATATGTCGATTTGGAAAAGCCGAAACTAAAGATGGTGACGGTCAAAATTCGACCAGCATATAAGGAGCGAACGGGAAGGTATCCGTTGTCAGATGTAATCGAAGTGCCGGTACCTGCTGTTTATGGGGAAACGGAGGAAGGCTATTACGAATGCTATCTGCCGCTATTTGACGAAAATTTCTACTATTATGATTCCAGGCAATTCAATTCATTGGTGCGGCACTTCGCGGCAGATTTGCTAAACGACCTGAGTCCGGAGGAATTGTATAGTCAATTGAACTACCCCAAACCAACGCTTGATCTGGTGCCACTCAGGATTAATGAGAATCGGCGATTCAAAGTTGGTCAATCAAGAGGTGGGCCCGAGCGACGGTATACAATATTGCCTCGTTTAGCTAGTCAATATCCATATCCCAAATCACAACGACAGAAAATTTCTGCTTTTCCAGAAGCGGCCTGGGAGTTGGAAGAGAAGGTGGAAGAAGTGATTGAAAAGATAACACAGAGTAGCGCCAACGTTTTGGTGGTTGGTAATCATGGTGTCGGTAAAAGTGCTGTGTTGCAACAAGCGATGCAAAAGATAAGCGGTAAAAAAAGTAAACAATCTTCCGGACTAAATTTTTGGCAATTGATGCCTCAACGTATTACCGCTAGTTCCAAATACCTGGGAGAGTGGCAGGAGACGGTCGAAGGCATGGTCGAAGAACTACAACAAACACGCGGAGTACTTTGGATATTGGATGTCGTTCGCTTATTGCAAATGGGCGGAGAAGGCCCCGAAAATAGTGTTGCTGCATTTTTGGTTTCATTTCTCCAGTCAGCAGACTTGCAAATCATCGGCGAGGCTACTGAAAAAGAATTGGAAAGCATGCGACGATTGCTGCCCGGTTTTATCGCTTGTTTCCAGATCATAAGGATCTCCGAAATGAAAGAACTGAAGGTACAGCGAGTGATGCAACAGTTTGCCGACTATAGCCAAAATAATCTAAAAGTAACGGTGGAATCGGAAGCACAATCACTGGCTTATCGTTTGTTGTTGCGTTATTATCCTTATCAGTCTTTTCCTGGAAAGGCGGTTAAATTTTTAGGACAATGTGTGAGTGATGCGCAATTGGATGGTCGCGATAAAGTAGATTTTGATACGGTGATCAAACAATTTGTGAATCAAACGGGTTTGCCCGAACTGTTTTTGCGTGATGATATTTTATTGGATAAAAAAGCCTTGCAACAGTTTTTTACTTCTCGTATAATTGGCCAACCCAATGCCATCAAACGTATGACGGGTATCGTCAAAATTTTTAAAGCAGGCCTCAACAATCCAGGAAAGCCTATCTCTACATTGATCTTTGCAGGTCCCACCGGAGTTGGAAAAACAGCTAGTGCAAAAGCCTTGTCGACTTATTTCTTTGGTGAAAATGAACGCAACTCTCCCTTGATCCGAATCGACATGAGTGAATTTAAACACCCTTTCCAAATTGCCAGACTGATCGGTTCAGGTAGAGAAACGGGAAAGTTAATTCAGGAGATTCGTCAACAACCTTTTGCCGTTGTGTTGCTGGATGAAGTTGAAAAAGCAGCACCTACTATTTTTGATGCTTTGATGACGATGCTCGATGAAGGAATGATGGTAGATGCTTTTGGGCGTCGAACCAATTTTAGAAATGCCATAATTATAATGACCACCAACCTGGGAGCTTCCAATCGGGCATCCGTTGGTTTCAAAAATACGACGAGTGGGGAAGATACTTATCATTCGGCGATCCGTTCATTCTTTCGCCCGGAGTTTGTCAATCGGGTAGATGGTGTGGTCATATTTAATACATTGGGGAAAGAGGATATCCGAAAAATATGCATCAAGGAGTTAAGTGAACTGAAATTGCGTGAAGGGTTTGCCAAGCGGAATCTTAGTCTCAGTTTTAGTGAGTCAGTCATTGATTACCTGTCTCGTGTCGGCTTCGATGAAAAGTATGGAGCCCGACCTTTACAACGAGTGATAGAGCAACAAGTGATTAGCCCGATTGCTAATTGGCTCTTGGATCATTCAAAATTAGAACATGCGAATTTGGAAATTGATATGGAAAAAGGCAGGTTGACGGTTCGCAAAAAGTAGGTTCACTAGGTGTTCACAAAACTAAGGTGATGTACTCCGGCGGTATATTTTTTACTCATTGCCTCTATGATCATCTGATAGTGTTTCTTACTGGTCAGAAAGTTGATCTCATCAACATCGATAATCAAAATCGGCGTGCTGGTTTCCGTTCGGAAATATTCGTAATAAGTATTTTGAATGTTTTGTAAATACTCCGGTGTGATTTCCTGTTCGTATTCACGGCCACGATGTTTGATATTGGCCAGAAGGTTGTCGACAGAGCGATGAATGAAAACCAGTAAATCAGGTTTTGGGAAACTGGTATTAAGAATATTAAATAAACGCTGAAAGAGTCGGTACTCCTCATCCTTGAGATTGTTTTTTGCGAACAACAAGGTCTTTAAAAAGAAATAATCGGCAATGACCAAATCCTGAAACAAATCTTGCTGGGGAATATTCTCCTGCAACTGCTTATGCCGTTCAGTCATAAAAAACAATTCTACAGGGAAGGCATAGCGTTCCTGGTTTTCATAAAAGAAGGGTAGGAAAGGATTGTCGGTGAACTGTTCGAGCACAAGACGGCAATTATAGTCTTGCTGCAATTGGTGGCAAAGTGTCGTCTTACCGGCGCCAATATTTCCCTCTATGGCAATGAATCGGTATGGAAAATTATTTGTCATTCTTTCTCTAGCATTATTACTTCAAGTGTGTCGTTGCAACGAAAGTACAACTCTTCTATGGTTTCACCCAATTCAGGATGCATGAATTCTGGAGCAATTTCCAAAAGTGGAATTAAGACGAAATTACGATCCTGTAAATGTGGATGTGGAACGGTCAGTTCTTCCGTTTGAATTTTTTGATTGGCATAAAAAATCAAATCGATGTCGATATTTCGTGCAGCCCATTTTTCAGTCCTGGTCCGCCCCATTGATGCTTCTATTTGATGAATCTTTTGTAACACAATCTCGGGAACCAGTGTCGTCTTTACCTCCAATGCCTGATTGAAAAAGTTGGGTTGATTTGGTAATCCCCAGGGTTCTGTTTCGTATACACTTGATTGTTGTGTGACCGTTCCAATCTGCTCCTCAATATGTTGGATGGCTTCTTTTAGCTGATGAGCTGGGTCACCCATATTGCTGCCGGTGTGGAGATAGATTGTTTGCATTTTACTCATGGGGTAAAGATAGGGTATTGAATTGGAATCGAAATCAAAATCGAAATCAAAATTCTCGCAGTATCACGCTTATTTGGGGCTTAGCTCCAGATACAGCATGTAAGCCCCATTTGAACCAAATTTCAATTTAAACGTTAAATAATTAGGAAAAAAAGACCGATTGGTTTATTTTTGAGAAACAAAATTCAAAAGAGTATGAAAACAGTAAGTCTGCCTTAAAGGAATCTTTCGAAAAAGTAAAAGTCGAGCTAAAGGCATTACCTAAGCAAGCGTACCATTATAGCCCTATAGATAAGTGGTCATCGGCTGAAAATCTATCACATTTAATCCAATCGGTTTATCCGGTGGCTTCAGGTTTGAACAAGCCAAAAATTATATTTCGAGCCTATGGAATCTCTAAAACTGGCTCCAGGACTTACGAAGAATTAGAGGAAGTTTATAGAGAGGCTATCAAACAACCAATCGATCTGGTTGATACAGATTACGCACCACAAACGGAAGCATTAGAAGATGTGGAGAAGATGCTGAGTAATTGGCAAATGATTGGAGAGAAATTTGAAAACCGAGTGGATAAATGGTCAGAAAAAGATTTGGATAAATATCGGGTGCCACATCCATTAATAGGTAAACTAACGATTCGCGAAATCTTGTTTTTTACCAACTTCCACAACTTAATTCACTTAGATATAATTCAACAAAGACTTAGCGAATATGGGAAAGTCTGAAGAAACCAGAAAAGCAATTATCGAGAAAGCAGCCATTTTGTTTAATCAAAGAGGATTCCATGGAACGTCTATCTCTGATATCATGGAAGCCACCGGATTGACAAAGGGCGGCATCTATGGTAATTTCAAAAGAGAGGGAGTTGATAAAAAAGGCGTTAAAGAAGAAATCGCTTTGGCATCTTTTAAGTTTGCAGTAGAGAAGGTTGCTGAAGAAATCAGAACCAGAACCTCTGTCATCGATAACTCACTGGACAAGCTAAAGACAGTTGTTTATTTCTATAAAGAACGAGTCCTCAACCCACCGGTAGAAGGCGGTTGCCCAATCCTCAACACTTCTATTGAAGCCGACGATAATATGCCAGTACTTCGTAAAAAAGTAGTGGAGGCCATCAACTTTTGGCATCATGGAATTAGTCGAACAATAGAAAAAGGACAGGAGAAAGGTGAAATCAAAACGGAGGTAGATCCTAAAACATTTGCCTCCCGATTTATAGGGACGCTGGAAGGAGGAATCATGCTTTCCAGAATCCATAAAGATGTAAAAGCTTTCAATCCAATGGCCAGCCTTTTGTTGGAGATGATTGATAGTATCAAGGCTAGTTAAAAAAAATCTATGTCAACGACAAACGTAATTCAATTACCACCAAATAAAAAGAAGGCAGTCAAACGACTAAAACCCAAAGAACCTTTTATATTAAAATTAGCGCGATTTGGTTTTTCCACCTTAGGAGTACTGTTCCCAAAGCGAGCCGCTCGACTTGCGTACAAACTTTTCTCTACACCTCAAATACGAGCTAAGCACAAAAAGTCAGATGTCATTCTGGAGAAAGCTAAAGTGTTTGACTTTATGTACGCTGGACGAATATTGAAAGGTTATGAATGGGGGAGTGGCGAGCAAATCGTTTTACTAGTACATGGCTGGGAATCACGTGGTACTGCCTTGAGAAGCTTTGTACCAGGTCTAGTCAAAAAAGGATTTAAAGTGGTCGCTTTTGACGGCCCCGCACATGGCAACTCATACGGTAAGCGAACCAACCTTTTGCATTTTGGTGGTGCCATACGTGCCATCATCAATCAGGTAGGGCCAGTACATAGCTTAATCGCTCATTCCTTTGGTGGCGCATCTACCGTTTTTGCTTTGTCGACATTAGACACTTCCATTCACTTAAATAAACTGGTGCTAATCGCCGTTCCTGCCCGCCTTGAAAAAATAATCGAAGGGTATAAAAAATACATACAGCTTCCTCAAAAAGCGTATAATGAACTGGTACTTATTCTGGAAGGGATCGTTAATCGACGACTGAGTGAGGTTGATGTGAGTCAGGCCAATGATTTGATTGATGTTGACAAAACCTTATTGATTCATGATCGGGAAGATAATGTAGTCCCATTTTCATCCAGTGAAATAATTGCTGATAATTGGACGAATACTTCCTTCTTAATCACGGAAGGTTATGGACATTACAATCTGGTCAAAAACGATATGGTCATACACCAGGTCGTGGAATTTATTTCGGAAGAATAGGATTATTAAGAGATTGGTAAGCTGCACGGGCAGGCATCCGGACTTGTCTAGCAGGCAATAGTTCTGCTAGGTTGCTAAGCTCGGTCTTCAATGATGAATGATTAGATATTAATGATTAATGCCATCTATCGTAGCAGTTGCGGGGTAGAGATTGGTAAGCCGCATTTACCTGGCTATAGACAGGTCTATCTGGCTAGCTAGACAGGCGCGCAGGCATCCTGGTTACAAAGCTCGGTGTTATTCCTAAACAAACGAATTCCCACTTTCGCAAATTTACGAAAGTGGGAAACCGTCAACCGTCAGCAAAGCGTCCGTCAACCGACCTCTTTAAAGACCAACCTTAATAAACTGGCCATACAAATCTCCTTCATTCGTATTGGTAATGCGAATCATATATGGACCCGGTTGTAAGCCACTAATATTATCAAGAGAAACGATAACCAATCCATCATTTACATCCGCCTGACCCGCATATACCTGCACACCAGATAAGTGGTAGATTTCAAAGTCAATTGTTCGTTCATCAAAATCGGTTAGAGAAATATTTAGTTCAGTAGCTACTGGATTAGGGAAAGTCGAAATTTCGAATCCACTACGAATCTCAACAGACCGTATTTCGCTATAAGCATAGCTACCATCAAAATCAGTTTGCTTCAATCGATAGTAGTTCATTCCAGTCGCTGGGTTGCTATCATGTACCATATAGTTTCTTGCCAACTCACTGTCGCCTGCTCCTTGCTCCCGAGTAATCTCAATAAAATCAACGCCATTGCTACTTCGCTCTATTGTAAAATAATCATTGCCTGTTTCTGAAAGTGTAACCCAATAAAGGTCTACTTTCTTACCATCAAATCGAACATCAAATGAAAGCAACTCGATTGGAAGACCACCCACCTTTTCGAAAGGGCCCAAGTCAATAGAAGCACCATCAAAACGTGGATTGATATCGAGGTCAAGATCAATTTGTTCTGTTAGATCACCGTCACCATCCAGATCACATGCATCTGCTGGAATAAACATATTGACACCTTGATTGATCGCTGGTGAGTTTTGCATTAATCTAAAATCAAAATTGGCCGGATCTACAAAATTAGGATCGACATTGTATAGTATATTGGAAATACAATTGACACGTCCAGTAGAACTATGGTGTAATAATGCACAACTAGTCGTATCAACCAATACATTGGTAAGACTAATCTCTGGAAGATTCGTACCACTAAAGTGAAATGTAGGGCCACCTGTAGATCCATTTGTGTTGTCCCAAAAAATGGTATTGAATACATGTACTTCATTGGTGCCATACAAAGATTCGGAAGCATATATTGCTCCTGCATTTTGATCGGCATGGTTTCCGTGGAAAGTATTATTAATAATTTGTGGTTCTACTGTACCAAAATCTGTTGCAATTCCATAGATAGCTCCACCATGTCCAGCTGAGTTATCATAAAATAATGTGTTTACAATTTGTGGACTTGCCTCTCCTGTTGAACCTTTTCCAAAGTTATAAATCGCTCCACCATGATTGTTGATCGGTGTATAGTTATTGGAAAAAATGGTATTAAGAATTGTTGGGCTTGCAATATTGCCATGGCCATTATTGAAAATAGCGCCTCCTTCAATGGAGTTATTATTATCGAAAGCAGAATAAAGAATTTTTGGTGAACTATCGCCATCATTCGTTATGGCACCACCTCTTGCGTCAGACTCATTGTTGGAGAACACACAGTTGATGATGATTGGACTAGCTTCCGAACCTCCTTGGGCCTGATTGTATAAAGCACCTCCAAATTTGTCGGCATAATTGCTGTCAAAGATACAGTTGCGAATAATAGGTGCTGAATTGAATCCACTCAACGTACTTAAGTTGTACCAACCACCGCCTTTTTTGTGACCGGTATGTATAGAAGCACCATCATCTGCAGAACCATGTTCGATAGTAAAACCATCAACTTCAGTTGCTGAAGAAGTGTTGGATGTGAACACAACCGTAAATGAATTGTCTGTGTGGTCACCTTGAGTATTGATATCACCGGATAAAGTAGTGCTATTGTTTTCCCAATTTCGATCTGTAAAAGTTGTGGCTGTGTTTGTAAAACCACCAAATACTTTTATATCATCAGGGATGTCGAAATAAATAGAACGATCAGTTGCGTCAGGAGTGTAAACACCCATTGCGACCCAAATGGAATCACCTGCTACTGCATTAGAAAGTGCAAAATTTAAATCGGAATAAGCGTCTGCCCAACTTGTCCCTGTTTCAGCCCCTACAGCTAAATGGTCAACGTAAATTACTTGTGCAAAAGCAGCTATTGTCATTATGCTAAAAACAGTAACTAGCATTGAATTTTTTAGTCCAGCGTAAAATTTTGTCATGTTGTAAGATTCTTTATTGGAAAATCGATTCCTAAGTGTACTGTGCATTAAGCCTTTTAATGTAAAGCGGGGGAAGAGGGAGAAAGAGAAGAGGGAAAAAAGGGAAACTATCGTGAGAGGAATAATTGTACTACAAAGTTAAGTCAATTAAGGATAGAGTAAATACCTCCGTGTTGGTATTTTAAATATAATATAAAATTGGTTATGTTAAAACAACTTCACTAAAAAACCCGCTGCTCTGTTAGGACGCAGCGGGTTTTACTATTCTCGGGGGCTCATTGGAGTTTTCTACTTAAGTGTTTAATTTTCCACTTTTAATAGCTTCCACATAGCGGTTTATTTCTTTTCTTACGACTGGTGCTAAAAGGAATAGCCCAACCATATTGGGGAAAATCATGGCAAAAACCATGGCATCGGAGAATTTTATAATAGAACCTAGACTTGAGGCGGCTCCGATGACGACAAATATACAAAATAAAATTTTATATGTAGTGTCTGCTATCTTAGTTTTTCCAAATAAATATTTCCATGCCTGCAATCCATAATAAGACCAGGATAACATGGTAGAGAAGGCAAATAATATAACTGCAATGGTTAGTATATATGAAAAGCCTGGAATTACTGAATTAAACGCAGCTGAAGTCAGGTTGACACCACCTAGCCGTGTATCTGTTGCAGTCATTAATACTTCCGAATTGACGACGTCTCCATATACAAAGTGACCATTGGTATTAAAAATAATGATCACCAAAGCAGTCATCGTACATACCACAATAGTATCAATAAAAGGCTCCAATAAAGCTACAACTCCCTCACTCGCAGGATATTTTGTTTTTACCGCCGAATGTGCCACCGATGCAGAACCTACACCAGCCTCGTTGGAAAAAGCAGCTCTTTGGAATCCCTGAATAAGTACACCGATGATACCACCAGCAATACCTGCTCCTGTAAAGGCTCCACTTAAAATTTGTCCAAAAGCATTTGGAATCGCTGTGAAGTTGACAGCTAATATTACGATCGCAGCAAGAATATAAACACCTACCATTGCTGGGACGATTCGTTCTGCTACTTTACCAATTCGTTTGATACCTCCAATAATGACGATACCAACTAGGATGGCGATGACAACTCCGAAACCAAAACCTGCCCAACCTGAATCCGTACCAATCATTGCTGTAAATTGCGCTGCGGCCTGATTAGATTGAAACATATTACCACCTCCAAATGATCCACCGATAAGCATGACGGCATAAATGACAGCTAATACTTTTCCAAAACCTGCCATTCCCTTTTCTTTAAGACCTTTCGAAAGGTAATACATCGGACCTCCATATACAGTACCATCAGCACCAACCTCACGATATTTTACCCCAAGTGTACACTCCGTAAATTTAGAAGCCATTCCTAAAAACCCTGCTAAGATCATCCAGAATGTTGCACCCGGTCCTCCAATCGCAATGGCAATAGCAACGCCTGCTATATTTCCCAATCCAACAGTAGCCGATAAAGCTGCCGTCAAAGCCTGGAAGGGAGTAACCTCTCCATCCAAATCTTCTCTTCTAATGGTGTCTGGGATATCTCCTTTCCTTGTGATTAGGTCATCATCTCCACCAGATTTGGTGTTGTCGAATTTGCCGCGAACAACATTTATGGCTAGTTTGAAGTATTGGATATTAGGAAACTTAAAGTAAAAGGTAAAATAGGTAGCTCCCACTAATAATAAAATTAAGACAATAGGGATTTCCAATCCATTACCAACAGGAATGGCAGTAAATACAAAATCGAAAATGGCATCAGCTATCGGTTGTACCGCTGCATTTATTCGATCATCAATTCCCATTTCAACAGTCTCCTGTGCAAAAGAAAAAACAGGAATCAGTCCTCCTAGAAATAAAGTTAGTAGTCGTTTTTTTATCATAATAGTATGATTAGTTTGGTTTTGATTTGAGTATGTAACAAATAGAATGCAAAGGAAATTCTGCGTAGTGAAAAGGCACTCAATATGTAGATACTCTTTTGATTTTTAAATATAGAATGTGTTGATAATGGGATTAATCGACTGTTAAGGTATTTACTTATTTCTTTTTATTCAAAAATTACATTCTTTAAATATTATTTGTACTTGATTTCTGCTTAGAAATTCCTATAAAAAAGTATTTTTGAGGCATAATGGTCGGCTATCTTCCGCGAAATGGCTGATACTTCATCATACAAGTACTTTACAATAATACAATCTAAAATCATCCATCTATGCCTACCAACACTTTCCAAACCTTCTTAAGAGGTGGAGAATTCTTAATCAAAGATACCACTGCTGAAAACCTGTTCATTCCTGAAGAGTTTACTGAAGAGCAAGTGATGGTCATCAATATGGTCAAGGAATTTATCAAAACCAGAGTGGCTCCCAATCGAGAAAGAATCGAAGGACTAGATATTGAGTTTACCAAACAGCTTTTAAAAGAAACTGGAGAGTTGGGGATTACCGGAATACCCTTTCCTGAAGAATACGGTGGATCGGATATGGATTTCATAACCAATCTCGTTTTGTCCGAATTAATGGCCGAGACAGGTTCTTTCTCCCTCTCCTTTGGTGCACACACAGGTATCGGTATGCTACCGTTATTGTATTTTGGAACGAAGGAGCAAAAAGAAAAATATCTGCCGGGCTTAGTCTCCGGAGAAAAATACGCAGCCTATTGCCTCACCGAGCCAGGTAGTGGTTCTGATGCTCTGAATGCAAAATCAACGGCAGTGCTTTCTGATGATGGGCAACACTATACCCTCAACGGACAAAAAATGTGGATTACTAATGCTGGCTTCGCAGATATATTTACCGTATTTGCAAAGATAGATGGCCAACAATTTACCGGCTTTCTGGTTGAGCGAACCTGGGAAGGTGTAACCCTTGGAGCTGAAGAGAAGAAGTTGGGTATAAAAGGATCTTCCACCCGACAAGTCTTTTTTGAAAACGTAAAAGTCCCGGTGAAAAATGTATTAGGTGCAATCGGGAAGGGACATAAAATTGCGTTTAATATTTTGAATATTGGTCGAATTAAATTAGCGGCTGGTGCTTTTGGAGGTTCCAAAGCTATTTGTTCTATTGCTATTCAATATGCCAATGAAAGAAAACAGTTTGGTAAAACTATCGCAACTTTTGGAGCCATCCAGCATAAGATAGCAGAATCGGCCATCAAGATATTTGTAAATGAAACAGCTTCTTATCGCCTAGCCCAGTGTATCAAACTAAAAGAAGAAAGCCTGGTAGAAGAAGGCTTGTCGCTAGGAGATGCATTACTGGGTGCTGCCGAAGCTTATGCCATTGAATGTGCGTTGATGAAAGTACATAGTTCTGAATGTCTTGATTTTGTAGTGGATGAAGGAGTGCAAATTTATGGGGGGATGGGGTACTCGGAAGAGGCACCAATGGCTGCACTCTACAGAGATGCACGGATCAATCGAATCTTTGAAGGTACCAACGAAATCAACAGGATGTTGGCGGTTGACCGATTACTCAAAAATGTCATGAAAGGCCAACTCGATCTGATGACACCAGCCATGGAAGTACAAAAAGAGTTGATGGATAAACCTAAAAAGGTAGCATTAGATCACTCAATTCCATTTGCCAGAGAAAAACATATGATTGCTGGTTTGAAAAAAGCTTTTTTGCTAGTGGCAGGTGCAACGGTTCAGAAATTGATGCAGGCTTTAAGTAAAGAGCAAGAAATATTAATGAACCTCTCGGATATGATGGCTGAAATTTATCTTGCCGAATCAGCTATGTTGCGCGCCGAAAAAATTACCAATCTAAAAGATGAAGCATCCGCTGGTCCTTACGTTGATATGATGCAGGTATATTTAGATGATGCAATGGATCGCTTTCACCATAGCGCCAAAAGAGCAATTACCGGTTGGGCTGATGGAGAACATAAAAAAGTATTGCTTTATGGACTTCGCAAGTTGATCGACTATGAGGGCGTCAACACTAAAGATGCTCGTCGTAGGATTGCTGCGAAGCTAATTGAAAATAATGCTTATTGTTTTTGATTTTTTCAGATGAGCATTAATCGCCTAGCTAATTGTTTTTTTGATGGTATCGAGGCCTTTTTCTTCTATCGATAATTGTTGGAATTGACTACATGCTCATGTCATGAAAATGAATTTGAAATGTTTTTTTGAAAATATATTCAAATTTATAATTCATTTTTCATATGAATGAAAAATGAATTGTTTCTTATTTCTAATATCTACTCTTCTGCAAGTTAAACTATTACAAGGCTGTCTTTTTTCTGATGTGACTCATATTGTTTTCAGTGAGAATATGACGACTATGTCATAGGGCTACACGTATTATTTTTTTTCATAAAATGAAATTTACTTGGGTACTGTTTTTGGAATATTCTAAATGATTATTTCAATTTATTACACACAATCAATTTTATTGTTATGAAAAACCTTAAGAAAATCAAACAGGATCAGTCCGTAAAAGTAATCAAGAAAGACACTTTAAAGAAGGTAAAAGGTGGAGCCTTAACCAGTGTTATCACTCCAGATGAACCTGTTTTATAAGTAAAATTCTTTGTAACTATTCAGCCGTTTTCTGAATAGACCGAAGATCAGAGACGGAAGACCGAAAGCCTGCCCAGAAGGAGCATCCCTACTGGGCCTTCCCCGAAACCTCGGGGCGCTCCACCATAGTTCCGCAATCGCTTAACGTTAGCGGGAAACTTCGGTCTTCAGTCTTCCGTCTCCGGTCTTAAAGCAGGTACTGCTGAACAGTTGCAATTCTTTTTTTCTGGTCAGCAAAATCCGTGTAGGCTCCCGTTTTTAACAAAGAAACGATCAGCAGATTTGGAGGCATCTGTATCAGGTATTAGCGGAGGAGCATGGTGGGGTTTTATCCTGGCGTCAATGATTAGAGGTCCTTCACAAGCCCAGTGCTTAAAATGAGTATAGCTCTTTACACCATAAATATCATGTGATGGATTGGCTCTCGTGAAAGTAGCCCACAAAAAATTATTGTAGTTGGCTGCCATAAAAGCACTGTCATCTACTACTACAATTAGAGGAATATGATCAAGGTCAAAACGCGCTAAATGATCACTTAAGGTTTTCATTTGTTTGCCAGCCTCTTCCATAGTACTAAACCCTGGCGATTCAATCGCAAGTATTCCTTTCGCTACAAAATTAGGTGTTGAAAAACCATCAGGCAGGCTAAAGTTGTCTGTAAGATCAGTACGTAGTTCTCTTCGTTTTTCTCCTCTGCAAGCAATTACGACTTTCGATCCCGCATTCCATCCCGAGCCAGAATAATCCAATGTGTCGATGGTCGTTTTTGTCTGAAAATGCAAGTCTCTATTCCAATCAACCCGATGTAATACATGTTGAAAAAATTGTGGAATATCATTAATGTCTAACTTGGGATCGTCGTCATCCGCAGCAATGATTAGAAACTTAGCTAATGACGTTTGACCACTTCCCAAAATTCGATTAGCAATCGTCAGAATTTCTTCTGGTTGTTTTTCCCGAAAGGGCATATATCGTTCACTTCCAATGGCTAGCAACAAAGGATGTACACCCGCAGCATCAACCGCATTGATACTGACCAACCCTGGAAATTCCTGTGCCGTCACCGGGCCCACCAATTTATGAATCAAATGCCCAAAACTGGAATCTTCCTGTGGCGGCCGACCCACTACTGTAAAATGCCAGATAGCATCTTTACGATAATAGACCTTGTCTACTTCCATCACTGGAAAGTCATGTTCCAAACTATAATAACCCAGATGATCTCCAAAAGGACCTTCTGGTTTTTTCTTATTCTTTACGATTTTACCAGTAATACAAAAATCAGCATCGCCTGAAAGATAATGTTGCCCCTTTCTGCCATATCGAAAACGGCGCCCACCTAACATACCTGCAAACGTTAACTCAGAAAGCCCCTCAGGTAGCGGCATGATGGCAGCGAATGCATGAGATGGCGGCCCACCCACAAAAATAGATGCATTAAATTCTTCATCAATCTGGTTGTACGCAGTATGATGCACACCGATACCCCGATGGAGTTGATAATGTAAACCAACTTCTTTGTTCAGCTCGTACTCATTTCCAGATAACTGAATTCGATACATGCCCAGATTGGACTGCATGATATTATGGTTGTTGGGTGGCAAAGTAAATACCTGTGGAAGAGTGATGAAGGCGCCACCGTCATCAGGCCAGGACTTGATTTGCGGCAACTGATCAATCGTAGTTTGCCCGTAGGTAATGGGCATTCCAAAACGTGCTTTCATAGGAAGAGCAGATAAGGCTGTAAAGGGAACGCGCCAATAATGAGCAGGTTGCTTGAGCAAACGAGTAGGGTCAGCTTTAATCTCTATCACTTGCTGAACTCTTTTCAGCGTATCCCTAAAAATATATTCTGTTCTTTCAAAAGTACCATACAGATTGGATACTGCGGGGAATGGACTGCCTTTTACATTGTCAAAAAGTAGTGCAGGGCCACCAGCATCATATATTCTACGATGAATTTCGGCGATTTCAAGATTGGGATCAACTTCTTCTTTGATTCGAATAAGACGACCAGTTCGTTCTAAATCAAGGACGCACTCTTTTAAGCTGGAATATGCCATTTTGTTTTTTGATTTTTGGCAATTTCCTATTGATTACCCAATAGCAAATTAGTTTCAAACACGAATTTATCATTCCTTTGAAACTAAACAAGGTTTTTAGCTGAATGGTTGACTTAAAAGTTTTCAATACCCTCGACCTTAGCATTTTTATAGATATTTGTCTGAAGGCGCTCTTTGAAAGCGTTCATACTTTTGACAGGACCTTGATCGATAACCATATTGACAAGCCAGCTAGGGACACTCCCCGCAGGATTGGATTTTAAATAATAGGTAATTTCTATTTCAGTAGGGGATACGGGTTTGAAAATCCATTTGTTGAAATGTTTTTGAACACGGATGTAGCCATCTGCCTCTTCCATATAATCGGCTCGGCTGCTAGTTTCAGAAGTGACTATTTTTGTTTCAGGATCCTGAGTAATATTAGAATAAACGACTAGGTCGCGATCAGTCATTGGCCAGGGAAAATCCATCTTATAGTAGCAAAAGGATTGTAAATTGGTTTCTTCTTTCAATGAACCTGCATGATCACAGCCATAAACCCATTGAGAGTATGAAGGTACATCCACGAGTAAAGCCACAGCTTGATTCATGGTACTATTAATAGAGGTGGTAAACATAAGCTCCTTTAGATTGGTGCCTCCAACATCACGCGTATACACTTTAATTCCGTACTTATCTTTTTTAAATTCCCAGCCGTCATCTTGAGATGAATGAATTTGTAGGAAAGGAATAAAAAGAAATAGGATTAAAAAATTAGAATAAAAAAAGTCTGGTTTGTTCATTTTGAAAGTAATTTTCCAGTGCATAAAGTTTTGTGACGAGATTGGTTGTAAGTGCCCGTCTGGCCAGCCTGTCTAGCTAGCCAGATAAACCGGACAGGCTTGAGATTCAAGGCGAAGCTTCC
>ENA-ORXR01002683-ORXR01002683.1-marine-metagenome-genome-assembly--contig:-NODE-2683-length-16676-cov-9.398397_pt1 | contig 16676 bp, 9 predicted proteins | sample MGYA00237866_ERZ511479 | MGnify/ENA metagenome assembly ERZ511479 | reverse complement strand
CGCCCGCGCGTGCGCGGCGGCCGCCGCCGCCGCCGCCGCCGCCGCCACCGCCGCCGCCACCGCCCGTCGACCGTCGGCCGCGGGCGGGGGGCGCCGCACCGCGGCGGGGCGCCCCGTCGGCGGGGCGCCGCCCCCGACGGCGCGCCGCCCCGTCGGCGCGCCCGCGCGCGCGCGCGTCGCGGGGGGGCCCGCGGGGCCGCCGCCGCGGCGGGCGCCCCCACCGCCGTCACCGCGGGCGGCGGCGGCGCCACGGCGGCCGCCCCGGGGGCTCCCGCCGCCGCCGGCGCCCGCCAAGGAGGGGGAGGGCCCCCCCCCGGCCCGCCCCGACGCGGCGGGCGCCACGGCGCCCGCGCGGCGCCCCGCGACCGGCGCGGGGTGGCCACGGCGACGGCGCCCGCGCGGGGGGGGGCCGCCGCACCCGACGGCGCGGCGGCCGCCCGGGTCGCGCCCGCCGCCGCGCGCCGCCGTGCGCGCGCGCGCCGGCGGCGGGCGGGCGCCGCGCCCGACGCGCCGCGGGCGGCGGCCGGGCGGCGGCCCGCCGCCCGCGCGGCGGGCCGCCCGCCCCGCCCCGGCCACCGGCCCCGCGCGTGGTCGGAAGATGGGGCCTTTGATCTCACAGCCACCACCCAGGCGGCGCGCGCACCGCGGCCGGGTCGACGCCGCCCGCCGCCGCCGGCAGCGGGCCGCGCCTGGCGCTGGCGGGCTCTGCTGGAGGGAACGAGACAGACAGGGACGGGCACGGCGGGATGCCCCTCATCCCTCAACCAAAAGGTGTGAAAAAGACGCGATTTGCGTGTGGTCGTCACACACTTTCGTGGGTGACAGCGACACAGGAACTTTTCCAATGTGCAAGCGAGCAAGTGCCTAGAGGCGGAGAATTATGACGATTTGTCAATGGTCAATGAAGTATCTCCACCGTTGGGCGGTGAGGGACCGTCTACGTCGTGGTCCTGGCTGCGCTCCACACCACCCCCCCGTGACGTGCCCACCGTTTCCGTGGGTGGCTGTCCTCCGTGGATGGGTTCCTGACGCAGATGCTTCTTCCAGAAACTCTAGGAGCGTACGACCAAGCACTGGCGGCACGAGGCGCGGCATCGCGATCAACTGACGGTGGTGCGTAGCTGGGTGGGTGTGAATTGACCGGCATGGAGCGCAGGGCAACTCATCGTAGACGGCCCCACCATGGGCGGGGCTCATGCACGGTGCGCATGAACCTACGTATGCCGGGCGGCGCGGATCAGCCGAGCCCCTTTGCCAGGCTCAACGGCCGGCAGGTCTCCTGAGGCTGTGCGTGCGCTGCCACTGGATAGTTTGAATGGTGCCTGGGCGCACACCGCATCTACGTTGACTCTTGACACGCAATGGCTGACGCCAAAAGCAGAAGCCTCGTGCCGAGCCTCGTCGTCGTCCTTCTCCTGACCGTTTCGGGTGGTCTCACAGACCGCGGCTTCTGTGGGGACGGGAGAATCTATCGCTGTATGGACACTCGGCAGACGCACCCCCCGGAGGGGCCGCCGTTCGGACACCGGCCCCGGCGGGGATCTCGACGAGGCGGGGCTCACGCTGCTGCCGTTGGGTGGCCGTTTGGGCACCTGCCGGCCACACCAAAGCTTGGAGACGGAGCGTAGCAGCGTCAGTTGACCGTGCCAAAGTGCTAGTGGGCGGGTGCTACCAGTTTCACGCTTGCCCGTCCTGCCCGAGGGGACAGGCGTTGGCATACGCTGCGACGCGGTTGGGCCAGCGTGATACGTCAGGGCCGCATCGGGCCTCAGCAGACACCCACGCGGGTAGGAGCGGACAGGTCGGCCACACGGGGAGGGGCGATCGGCCTGCGGCCGCTGGGGGCGCAAACGTTCGCGCATTCGGCGGCGAAAGGCGACAGCCTGGTGGCCCGTAGGCAATCGGGGGCGCCGAGGGCCGCCAGCAACACCGCCGCCGTCAAGGCCACCGCATGATCGGGCGGGACGAACCCCTGGGTAGTCATACAAGAGGTTCTCCTCAGGAGGCGAGTCGTCCGCGTTCTCGTTCGTCAGTCCCGCCGTCGCCGTCACGGTGCCCACCTCCGTCATCCCTCCCATCTGGCAGCACCTCTCCATCGCCGCGCGTCCATACGCTGCCGCGTGAGTCGGCGCGTCGCCCACCATGAAGCTCTCCGCCGCCGTCGCGGCCGCTTGCGTCGCGAGCGCGGCGTGGGCGACGACCACCACCGCTCAACAGCTGCCCACGCCGCTTGGCTCCGTCATGCCCGCCCGCGTCGTGCAGGTGGAGGACAAGGTCTTTGCCAAGCGCGGCGAGGCCGAGTGCGAGCTCACCGTCATCGACCCCGAGGTGCAGCAGCCGCGCCTGCCCGCGATGGCCGTGCTCACCAACGAGGAGGACCTCCTCATGGCGTCGGCCGTCATTGGTTCGGTCGCGTCGTGCGAGCTTGGCGACGCCCCGGAGACCCCGTTGCGTGCTGACGCCACCGCGACCATCAAGGTTGAGGAGGGTGTGATCATGGCGTCGTACGGTGCCGAGATGGCGTGCGAGCTGGGCGTTGTGGAGGGCGAGCCGGCGCCGATGCAGCACCGCAACGCCCACGTGTATGTGGAGGAGGGACTGCTGATGGCCAAGGCTGTTATCGTCGACCGCTTCTCGTGCGAGCTGGGCGAGGCCGACCCGGCGCTCAACGGCCCGCCGGTGTATGTGCCGCCGCCCACGATGCCGGGACCGCAGCAGCCGACGTGGCCGCTGCAGCCTGCGCCGCTTCCGCAGCAGGGGCCGCCCCCGCCGCCGATGCAGCCCCAGGTTCCTGGCGTTCCCACTGGTCCTCTCCCTAGCCAGCCGCTTCCGGTGCTGGCGCCGTTCGCACCGCAGCCTGCGTTGCCGGCTGTGGCCGCGTAATTTGCGGGGTCGGTTGGATGGATTGTCACTGGTGACCAAGGCCACGCTCGTCGATGTGCGGGGGATGGGTCTTGTGCGATGTGGGGCTGTCGCGCTGTTGCATTCGTCGATGCGCATGCAACACCGTGCCTGTAGAAGTCTGAAACACGGTGGCGGCGGGGGTAAACAATAAACGTGTGTGTCAGTCTGCCGCTGTTCCCCCAGCAGCATGCCATGTTCTATTGGCGTCGCCAGCGCGACGGTATTACCACGCGCTTGCCTCCTTAGCAAACGCATCCCCACGCGAGACCATGATGTCCAAGTGCCACACTGCACCCCGTGCACTGAACCGCAGACCTCGCGCGGCGGGATGTGGCCGGACTGGTGCGCGCACACCTCGCACCTGTACCTCGATGTCGAGCGCGACGCCACTAACACCCCGCTTCTTGTGCGTGTCCTGCCCAGCCCTCGACATCAGCCGGTGTCACCCAGTTGAGCGCGCGGCCATGAAAGAGGGGCAGTACGTCAGACGGGCAGCGTCCGGCTACAGTCCAACCACCGCGAGTCGCAGCACGTGAAACGCCGGCAATGGTGACTACGCGGCCGCAACAACAGGGAGAAGAATCATCAAGCAGAAGAGCAAAATCACGCGCTGAGGGCTACCAAAGCCTCATGGTTGAACAGGAGAGAAGGGAAGCGGGCAGGGAGCAGGGCGCCCTGCTCGGGCATAGCGAGTGGGGGAGCTGCGCTGGGAAGCAGTGCTGTGCGGGGCAGCGGTTCGACTCACGGCACAGACGGCCGAAAGGTTGGGAATTGTCTCTGTGGTAGCCCAAGTATGCTCAGGGTGCAAATTACGTCCGGCCCACCTCTGTTTCATGAGGCGGTGTCGTTTAGTGGGAGGCGGTTTGGTCGTCCCTTCGCGGGCACCCCAGCTTGTGTGGTTCAAACGGCGCCTTCCACTGCCCGTATGCAAGTGGACATAGTCGACGTTGACCCCACGTTCGAGCTTCTGGCGCATGTGGAATAGTAGAGCGCGTGCCGCCGCTATCGTCTGCGACGTGTCCCGTATGCAACCTGGTCGGCACGTCCGTCACCGATTCGAGCCTGGTTTTCTTTCCTCCCTCATCCTCCCGCCATCAATCCCCCGCCTTTCGCCGCCCCACCACTTACCTGCTCGCCCCCTGTTGCCATGGATAGATTGCAGCTGGCCTTCCAACCGGCGCCCGCCATCGCTGTCCGCGGCGCTCGGTCTGCCTTTTCAGGCGCTCGGCTGTCGCTCCGCCGCCGGTGCGGGGCAGCGACCCACCCGCCACCTCGGAGGTCCCGCCTGCTCCGCTCGGTGCCGACGGCGTCGGCCGACACCCAAGAAAAGTCCACGTCTGGGGACGCAGCCAACGAGACGACGACAGCCGCTGCCAACGGCTCTGCCGATGAAGCAAACACCAATGGTGCGGCGTCGAGGGGCGGGGGCGTCGTGCCGGCGTCCGCCAATGGAGAAGCCGCCGTAGACGCCGAGGTGGTCGAGGACAGCTCCTCCACGGACATCCTGCGATTGGCAGCTGTCGGAGGTGTGTGTTCGGTCATCGCGGCTATCCTTCAACACTCGTGGGTGGCTGACCACCGGGACCAAACGATGACGGTCATTTTTGTGCTCGGTTACGCGGGAATCATCCTCGAGGATCTGCTCGACTTCCACAAGACGGGCGTGGCGCTGCTGATGGGCGTTGGCATCTGGGTGACGCTCATGACCGCGTCCCCCGACCATGCACTGGTTGTAGAGGAGCTGTCCACGCAAGTATCATCCATCTCGGAGATTTTGTTCTTCCTCATTGGCGCGTCGACGATTGTGGAGATTGTAGACGCGCATCAGGGCTTCAAGATCGTCACTGACGCCATCACCAACAACAATCGGCGGGTGCTACTGTGGGCCATTGGCTTCATCACCTTCTTCATGTCCTCGGTTCTCGACAACTTGACATCCACCATCGTCATGGTGTCGCTGCTACGTAAGCTGATCGACGACCCTAAGGAACGCTGGCTGTATGGCGCCGCGGTGGTGATTGCGGCCAATGCCGGTGGGGCGTGGACCCCCATCGGGGATGTGACAACGACCATGCTGTGGATCGGCGGCCAGGTGACAGCCGCGGCGACCATCAAGAGCCTCTTCATCCCATCCCTCGTGTCGCTGGTTGTCACTCTCGGCATCATGTCGCCCCCTCTCAAGGGCGACGTGACTCGGCCCGAAGCCACGGGCAATGACGCGATGGCCCCACGAGGCAAGCTCGTCTTTTGGACGGGCCTCGCCGCGCTGCTGTCCGTCCCCGTCTTCAAGGCTGTCACTGGTCTGCCCCCGTACCTCGGGATGCTATCTGGTCTGGGCGTCGTGTGGCTGGTAACGGACGTTATTCATGCTGGCGAGGAGGATCGTGAGGCGCTGCGTGGCTCCGCCGCCGTCAGCCGTATTGATACCAGCGGCGTACTCTTTTTCCTCGGTATCCTGCTGGCGGTTGCAGGGCTCGAGTCGGCTGGCATCCTCCGGGAGGTGGCCGTCTACCTTGACGCCCACATTTCGAGCCGTGAAGTTATCGCGGCGGTCATTGGGCTAGTGTCGGCGGTGGTCGACAATGTGCCGCTCGTGGCGGCAACGATGGGCATGTACAGCCTTGACACGGTCAAGCCTGACTCGCCATTGTGGCAGCTGATTGCGTTTGCGGCGGGTACAGGAGGCTCCATGCTGATTATCGGGTCGGCGGCGGGAGTGGCGCTCATGGGGTTGGAGAAGGTCGACTTCTTTTGGTACGTCAAGAAGGCGTCCTTTCCCGCATTTGCAGGCTTTGCAGCCGGTATTGCCAGCTACGCGGCTCTCGCGGCGTTGCACGTACCAGCGATTGGGGCGGCAACAGGGATGTAGGTCCCTGCTAGGTGTGGAAGGACGTCTCGGCCATGGCAACGGTACACTGGCTTTTCCTTTGGGGTCGTCTCGGCCCACCTACTGTGGCTTCGCCCGTCCTTCCTTTTCCGTACAGGTGTGGCTGTCTAGCTGTCTGTCGGGTGTCTATAAAACTGTCTATCGACCCGGGTCTGTTTTCACAAGTGCGCTTGTTGCATGTATGTATCTATTCAACAATGCCTCGAGTTGTGTCGCAGCAACGTCAAGCAACAATATACATTGCAGACCCAGGCCAACAATTCCCCCGCGGAGATGAGGTCGTGTATACGACGAAGCGATAGGCCTGCATGTCACTCTACGGCACGCCAGCAGAAGGTGAACATCTACAACCACAAGGAACAATAACATCGGAAGGGATACGAGCACACCACGAACGCATGCACAAACAATAGCACGTGGAGCCCGAATCGGGGGAAGAAAACTTCAGCGGTGTGTCAGAGAACTGCTCTGCGTACGCAGACCTCCGTGGGAACATCACACAAGCACCTCATCAGACGGGTAAACGGCATGTTTTGAAAGACATTATCGCTCATGTGGTTCGGATAACTTCCAAATCATCATCGAGGACTGGGGCGGGGTCACGGAGCCACCAACCTTCCACAGACGCCAGCTGTCCGTGGCGGCCAGCAACAAGATGATCACAACCGAGAGAAGACCAAAAAGGCATACCTGCTTCATGCACGCGCTTGCATCGGCTCAACTCGCAACGTTGCTGTCGCAATAGAAGCCACGGATTCGGGGGGCAGAGGGCGCCCATGTGCGGCGACCAACGAGCAAGGACGGCGACTGCAGTCGCTCAGCTGGTGGTGTAGCCGGCGGCGGCAGCGGCAGCTTCAACCCTTGTTGCAGACTACTTTAGATCCAAAGGCATTCAAATCTGGTTGGGCTCTAAATCCAAACCCACCCATCGGCTGACTTGCCGCGGACGACGTCGGGAGTCTAGAATTCGAAGCCGCATCGCGGCTCTATCAACCCCGCGGCCATGGCACCCACCACCACCGCACGTGCGTACCAGCGGAACGAGCGCACGTCGAAGGCAATGGGGGCATACCGTGCATGCAAGTGGGCTCCTGCGGGGTGACCTGCGCCATGGCCTCCCACGCGACCGCCACTGTATGAATCGGCGGCGTCGCTCGGCTGGACTGCGCGGACGTCATCGCAACTTCCACCGCTGTTACAACACCTGCCGAGGCCTACCCAGTCACCTACGCACAGGTATGCTCGTTGTACTTGCATGCTCGCCTCTGGCGTGCCTGGTATGGTGTTGGCCATGATTAAAACTTGTATTTGCTACTCTTGAGACGGCAGCTGCTATGGCACTGCCGTTGCTGACGACTCACCAAGATCTATGAGCCCACCGCGTAGCGCCTGTGTAGCCTTCGAACGATGGCTATTCTTTTTGTTGCTGCCGTCTGGCTGGGCGGCTGTGTTCAGTTGCCCATGCGATGCCTTTGTGCGTCTGCGCAATGCCATGCAGTGCATGCCAGTTTCTGACGTGGTGCACACGTTGTGCCTGGTGTTTCTTGCGTGAATTTGTTTGCTCATTGTGGCCGCTGTTTGCAGGTGAGAGTGATGACACTTCTTGGCGCAGTACCAGATGACGTCGCTGCTCGGCTTTGAGGGTGAACAGCATTGTCTTTTCATAGTGTCGCCATGGTTTGTGTGTGGAGGCTCGCACCCCGTGTCACAGCCTGCCGTGTTGCTGCGGTCATTCTGTTCTCTTATGGACCGTTACGGGACAGACGCCCGCCTTGGGAAGCGATGCGGTCGTTGCGGCTCGTTGCTGGCTGACGACGCTCTCACTGCCTGTTGAGCGGTGTGTTCTGCCCCTAGGTGTTGGGTGCAGCAAGCTGTTGGTATCATGCTGCCTTGCGGAGTCACCACAGAAGAACTCCAGGCCCCGCATGTTAAAAGCTGTTTCGGTCGTCAACAATAATCCCAATGATGCGTGTCCTCGCTAGTGACCGGCTGTCCATCTGTCGCGATGCGCGCCATGAGTCTCCTGCCAGCATGTACAGGTGTCATGAGCACCTGGTACTGTAGGGCACGCCGATGTAAACTGGTGACAGCACACGGAGAGATGCCTGCACCGTGCTGTTCCCATCCTTCATTAGCAAGCAGCCAGGGCTCAACTGGGATAGCTATTCCCAGTCATAGCACGAATGCAGCTTGGCAAGCAGAAGTACCAGCGCCAGCATGCCTCAGCACGGAGCCGCAAACAAGCCAACGCCCTCAGTCGTTTTGTACAAGGGGTACAAGAACGCAGCAAACGACAACGGCTCGACGAAACCACCCCGCGACATCAAGAAGACTGCATCTGACACCCTCGACGCCAAAGACCGCCCCATGGTTGTGCACACAGATCGTCTCACATCCCACAAGGAGCAGCAAAAAAAAGAGCAGATGGCATGAGTGCCACAAAAAGAAAAGGAGACGGGCCTCGAGCCTGCCGTCTCCTAGCTTTCCCCCGCGCGCACCCACTGGCGCGACCAGTACCAACGCACACACCATGGCAACTCATTTCTGCGGCAGAGTCGACAAGAGCAGCGCACGCACGAAGCGGCCGCGCTGCCGTTGGAGGGGCGTCACGGGCTTGACGGGCGGCTCGGCCGCGGCCGCTGCGACCGGCTCCGCTTCGCTTTCTGCCAACGGCGCGGTCGCCCGCGCACCAGTGCGGTCGCCACGGCGACCGTGGCGCCGCCGGCCGACGTCGGGCAGCCACCCGTCCGCGGCGGCTAGCTCCACGGCCGCCGCCGCAGATGGGGACCCGCTACGGCCAGTCGCCGCGTCCGGGTCGCCCGCCGCCGCGGTCTTGCGCCACCGCCGTTGCTGCCGCAGCGCCGCTGCCGCGGCGGCTGCGGCCGCCTCGACACTGTTGAGCCCGCCTTCGGCCGCGGCCGTGACGCTGGCCCGCCCGCCAGCCCGCCCGCCCAGCCGCGTGGCGTAGTGGCAGAGCAGGTCATACATGGCGGCTTGCTCTTCAGCCATATGCGCGGCCTTCCACCCTTCCGCCACCACCGCATCGTCCTCGTCGGGATGACCATAATAGGCGTCCGCACCGTACCCATCCTCCCCGTCATAGCAGTCTTCGTCCTCCTCCCCGTACTCGTCCACGACATCTTCATCCTCCTCATCCGTGTACAGCCCAGGGTGATGGTGATGGGCCTCCATCTCCGCCGCCTCAGCGCGCAGGTGAGCACGGACGGCCAACTCCGCATCCAGCTCCACGAGATAAGCCTCGTCTTCCTCATCGTCCCCAGAGATATCCTCGCCATCGGGGTCGTCGGCCGCATTGCTGTCGTCACCCGAGCGGTCATCATGGACTGCTCGCCCGGCTGTATCGCCACGTACGCGGCCGCCGCCGCTGCTGGCGCCACCATCGCTGGCACCGCCATCGCTTCCGCCGCCGCCGCCACCACGGCCACTGCCTGGGCGTTCAACGCGGTCGCTGCCGCTATCCCCATTCCCGCTGTTGGCATTGTCGCTAGCGCTGGCTCCGTCCAACTCCACGCCGCTGCCGCCATCGCTGTCGCCGACGCGCAACCGAGGCAAGTCCTTGGTCGGCGGCCCGCTGAGCACAGGGTCGTCCGTCGTTGCGCTCCCCGCCACATCATGGCAACAAACGTGCCATTGCTGCTCCCCGTCCGCGGGATGGTCCCAAACATCCGCCATGGCTGCGACACGGCGGCGGCGGCGGACCGCAATAGCTGCGGCGCCGTTCTCCATGGCGAACTATGCTGGGGCGGACGGCGAGCAATGTGTGGAGCAACCGCCGCCGTCTTCCGAGGAGCTTCGAACCTATTGGGCGGGGAATAGACCGAGGGGGGTGGCCGCTCTTCGGGATGCACAGTCGAGCGAGGCACAGCCACAACCCAAGGTAGCAGCCGCCTTCCCTTGCTCCGTGCCCAAACAAGCGCACAAGGTCCACACTCAAAGGAAGCAACACGCAGACGAGAGCGACCCAGGAGAGGCCCGCAATCACCTCGCAAGTTGGCAGTAGCGGAGGAGCATGAGCCGGGTGGCACACGTGCAGCGGCAGGGGGGCGGCGGAGACAAGGATATACGGGCACGGTGACACCCGCGTACTACCACAAGCGGTCCGCAACGACAACGACCGGTGCGAGCTACTGTCCACGACGACGGCGACGCCACTCTGAGTGATGGCCACAGACGGGCGGGTGGCGGAACTGGCGGGCGTGCAGGCGGTGCTCCGCGGCGGTAGCGACTCGGTGGTTGGACAGCGCGAGGCTGGCGGGCGCCACGTCCACGGCACCCAGTCTCAGTGCAACAGCGTGCGAGGGCACTGTCGTGGGTGGTGGGCGTGACGCAGCGCTCAGTCCACGCCCTGCGGAGCCCCGTCTCAAGCCTGTTCTGGTGTGGCCCTGCAGGTCGAGGCATCCAGGTGTCAGGTGTCCACGTGGAGAAAGATAATTTCCAGGAAACGGTGAAGACCCAATCGAACGTTGCATCCGTCTTGAACAATTTTACGTAGTTGTGATAGATCAAATACTGCGATGCATTCTGGTTGAGATCGCCGAGCGTGGCCGCCGCGACGCCTATCGACTCCTTCGCTCGGAATGCGGGCTGGCTCTTCGTGGTGCTCCCGGGCGTTGCCAGCCAGGAGGTTGCCGCCTTTCCTCCTCGCCTAGGGTTCGTCGCCGACCCGCGCCAGCGCTTCCAACGTTTCCTCCCTCTTGCGGCATCCGTGGGCTTGGTGGCTTCCGATATCCTGTCATCATGGCGGTCGGCGCGTTATCCTCCTCTGCGCCGGTGGTCGTCGCGAGCATCGGCGCGTGCGGCAGCGGCGGCAGCACGCTGCTCAACGAGCTCTTCCGCACCGATTTGCCGGTGGCACCCCGCCGGGGGGTGCAGACCACCCTCGGGGTTGTGGAGGCCGAAGTGCCGTCTCTCCCGGCGGTTGTGCTGGATGTAGAGGGCTTTGATTCCAGGTTCGTTCTGCTGGGAAACGCAAGAACTGAGAGTGGGTCTGTCGTGCTTCTTTGTTGCTTCCGAGCCAGGGTCACACAGTTGGGCTCCGCTTCCTAAGTGATGTCTGGGTGTTCATCCAGGATGTACGGCCCCTGGTTTGCAAGCTATGGCTGTTGACCTGACTGGGCTGCTACTTGGTATCCGTTTTTGTCCTTGTCTTGTTGGCTGCTCTTTTCTGTATGTACATCTTCTTTGGTGATACCTCTCCTGTTGTCATTCTCAGGGATCGGAGCCGCGCTGAGGACCAGGCTCGGTCCATGAAGTGGGCGTTTTGCGTGGCCGACATGGTCATTTACAACATCCGCTTCACGGATCTGGGCCGCTCCGACGGCCTCCCCGTCGCCGGCTTGGGCGCGTGCGTGGAGGAGGAGCTTCGCGTCCGCGCGTCGGGGGTGCTCCCCTCTGGCTCGGCTCCCAAACTGCTCCTCGTTGCTGTCCGCGACTGGGACGGCGTGGGCCTCTCTCGGGAGGAACTCGTGGAGGCCTACACCGGTGCGCTTGAGAGCATGCTCCAAGCCGTGCCCCTCCCTGAGGGAGTCTCCACACCGCCCCTGGCCGACCTCTTTGACGTCCACTATGTGCTACTGCCGCACCGGCAGCTGTGCCGGTCGCAGTGGGATGACAGCCTCGTCGACGTGGTTGGCCTGCTCGAGCGGGAGGTAGGCGCCGCTGCCTCTGCCGCTCGGGCGGGAGGCCACGGGGACGCGGCCGCCGCCGTCTGGACCGCCCTCTCCGAGGGAGAGAGCGACGCCTTGTCGGGAGCGGTGGAGGTGCCGCCAGAGGCGGAGCTCGCCGCCACCTACGCGTGCGAGGCGACGATGAAGGCCGTCGAGGCGCGCTACCTCCGCAACGTCCAACCGTGGAAGGTCGACACGGGCGCGGGGCGGTTGGTGCGGGACTTTGGGCGGCAGGCTGGTGAGACGCTCGAGCAGACGCTCGACGCCTTTGCGGCGGACGCGTCGGCGCACGGCTCGACAGAGGCGGTTGAGCGCAAGCGGGAGGAGCTCCGCTCCACCGTCCTCACCGACCTTCACGGGCTGTACGCCAAGCAGCTGGTCAAGCTGCGGGAGCTCGCGTATGAGGTGTTTCGTGACAACCTCGCGCGCATCCGCATCTCCTCGTCGGTGGAGAAGGATGTGGACGGGGCGATCAAGGTTGCTGAAAAGTTCTTTGTGTCCAAAGCCAACGACCTGGTCGTGCCGGGCTCGGGCTGGCGCTACGACGCGCTCCGGTCCGAGCTGGTCAAGCACATGCGCGAAGACGCAACGGAGCGGCTGCAGTCGGCCCGCCTGTCGGGCGTGTACACCAAGCCCGTGCGGTTCCCGGTGGCGCTCAGCCTCCACTACCTGGCCGCGTCCGTGGCAGGGTTTGTCGACTCGCGGTTGCCCCAAAAGCAACCGACCGAGGACGTGACGCTGACGGACCCGAACCGGCCCAAGCTCGCCGACATCTCCCGCCTGTACCCGCACTCCCTGCCCGGGGCGGCGTACACGGTCGGGGCGGATTCGCTGCCCGACCTGTCCAAGGTGCCGGATTTGGGGCCGGGGGTGGTCGACGACTGAGCGGCGTCGTCGCGGAGCGCGCCTGCCGTTGCATCATGTTTGTGTATCCCCCTGGTTGGCCATCCCCGTGTGCCCGTGTGTACCGTTGTCGTTCCCTTTTCGGACGTCGCTGCGTTTTGTTGCTCGCTGGCAGCAGAAAACTATGAGTCTATTTTGCTGTTGGGTTTCTCACGCCCACACTCGCCAGTGGCGGTTCATATCGATAGCTACCCTACGCAGCTACGTTGCGTGGAGTACACATCGCGGGCAACGGCCAGCGCGCGGACTCGTTGCAACCGAGCCCGGCCAGCGCGCGGACTCGGTGCAACCGAGCCAAAGCAGCCAACCAACGTCTAGGTCGAGGGCGGAGGCCCGAGGCCTGCGCCTCGACGAACCTCAAACCCCGTCGCCCGCAGCACGTGCGCGACTGTCACGCACTCGCGCCACAGCCACGGGCGAGGCACTGCGCGGACGAGACACTGCGCCCCGCCGCAGGGGCGTACGCACCCAACACAACAGCAAAAGAGAAGGACCACCATCAACAAGTCCACGCGTATCCCCCCACGACCGCCCCTAGTGGGGTGGACCGCCCCCGGCAGCGCCACTCGGTGGCGCGCCCGCCGCGACTGGCGGCGGCGCCGCCACTCCCCCCCCCGCGTCGGGCGCCGCCGACGCCAATCCCGCCGCCGACGCTGGCCGCGCGCGCTTGGCCGGCGGCTCCCCCGACGCGGCGCCCGACGGCGACGGGGCGGGCGCCCCCCCCCCCGCCCCACCCGCCGCCGCGGGCGGCGAATCACGTCGGCCGAGGCATATCTGTGGCCGGTGCGAAAACGACCAAACCTGCATGTGCTGTGCGATGCCGAAGTTGAGGCGGTCGTGACCGCGAACCGGGTCGCTCGTGGCGTCCGGCTGACCAACGGCACCACGCTCAAAGCTGACCGGGTCATTCTGGCTGCCGGTGCGATCCACTCCCCTGCGCTGCTGTTGCGGTCGGGCATCGATACAGCCGGCATCGGCCACGGCTTGCAAGATCACCCCTCGGCCGTGCTCACACTGCAACTTCGCACCGACGTAGCTCAGGACACCGCTGGCCTACCGATCGCCACTGCCCTCCACGCCCAGCTTCGCACCCATCTGGTTCAGCTCCTGCCGCTTGATCACCTCGGGCCCGATGCGCCCGGACTCGCTGCGCTCATGGCTGCGCTGATGAACCCAACCGGACGGTCAGGAACCGTGACGATCGACGGAAACGGCCAGCCAATCGTCGACTTCGACCTCCTGGCCGACGACCGCGACCTGCAAGGATTGACTGCTGCGACCACATTGGCGGTTGACATCTCGCAGCGACCTGCGTTTACCGATGTCGTCGAACAAACCTTCATCGACGACGTCGGCACAACAATCGACGCACTGGGCAACGACCGGGCTATTGGCTTGTGGCTGCGCGAGCGCTGCGGAGATTACGTGCATGCATCGAGCACCTGCGCAATGGGCACCGTCGTCGGCGAAGACGGCGCGGTCAAGGGCTATCGCGGACTCAACGTGTGCGACGCATCGGTGTTCCCCACCATTCCCGATGCCAATATCCACTTCCCGACAACCATGCTTGCCGAGCTACTGAGCGAGCGAATGATCGAGTAACAAGAGTCACCGACACAGGTCACGAGGAGGCGACACCCCGGTCGCACAGATAGCCTCGTTCCGGTGTTGACGGCGTCGAATCTCGGAATCTCGTTTGGCGCACGACTCCTGTTCAAAGACGTGACGCTCGAGCTGCGTCCTGGGCGCCGAATTGCGCTCGTGGGCGGCAACGGGGCCGGCAAGACCACCCTGATCGGCATGCTGATGGGCGAGGTTGATCCCGACGAGGGTGCAGTGCATCACCCATCTGGCCTGCAGATCGGCTACCTACCTCAAGACCTTGCCGACGACCCCCAGGGAACCGTCCTCGAAGAGGCCATGGCTGGCGACGAACGAATGCAAAAAGCCCGTAGCCGCTTGGCCAAGCTCGAAAAGCGACTGACCGAGTCAAGCGGCGACGACCCAGAACTGATCCAGTCTTACAGCGATGCGCAAGCGCTGTTCGACCAACTGGGTGGCTATTCGGCTGAAGCCGACGCGCATCGAGTGCTGGCTGGCCTTGGCTTCAAAGGAACCGACGGTGACAAACCGCTCCGCGAGCTGTCCGGTGGCTGGCGCATGCGGGCCGCTCTCGCCCGGCTGCTCGTGGCAAAGCCCGATGTGCTCATTCTTGATGAGCCGACCAACCATCTCGACGTGGACAGCGTGTCTTGGCTCGAGCGTCAGCTGGCCGCATGGCCGTCGGCGCTGCTGTTCGTCTCGCACGATCGCGACTTCATAGATGCGGTCGCAGAACGTGTCGTCGAACTCTCTGGCGGAACAACAACTGAGTACATTGGCGGCTTCGCCGAGTTCGTCGTCGCACGCGAAGAACGCATCGCAGCAATCGAAGCGTCGGCCGCCAACCAGGCCCGCAAGGTTGCCCAGGTCGAGCAGTTCGTCGAACGCTTCCGGTACAAGGCCACCAAAGCTCGTCAGGTCCAGAGCCGGATCAAGACGCTCGAAAAGCTCGAACGCATTCAGGTGCCGACCCGCGAAGCTGTCAAGGCAAAGTTCTCCTTCCCCGAGCCCCAGCGATCAGCCCGAGTCGTAGTCGAGTTGGACAACGTCACCGCTGGCTATGACGGCAAGGCAATCGTGAGTAACGTCGATCTCGTGGTCGAAAGAGGCAGCAAGGTTGCCTTCATTGGACCCAACGGGGCAGGCAAGACCACGCTCGTGCGGATGATGCTCGGCGAACTGGAACCTATGGACGGCACCGTCACGATCGGCAACAACGTCGATATTGCAACGTTTGCCCAACACCAGACCGAAGTCCTGGTCGAATCGCGCTCGCCGTTCGAAGAACTATCGGCCACGATGGGCGACCTTGGCACGCGCAACTCGAGGACGATCTTGGGGAGCTTCGGGTTCAGCGGCGAGGCTGCGGATCGCAAGATCGCCGATCTGAGCGGCGGCGAGCGGACCCGGCTGGCGTTGGCGAAGACAATGGTTCATCCCGTGAACTTGTTGGTGCTCGACGAGCCCACCAACCATCTTGACCTGCCTTCGTGCGACCTGCTCGAAGAAGCACTCCAGGCCTACCCCGGCACCGTCATTTTGGTCACCCACGATCGACACCTGATTCGCAACGTTGCCGAAACGTTGGTCGAAGTGCGTGATGGACAAGTCCACGTTCACGACGGCGTCGACGAACAACTCCTGATGCCCGGCGACACCATCGCCGGCAAGCTCTCGTCGTCGGGTTCAGCAAAGGCACGTACCTCGTCCAAAGGCAAGATCCAGGGCAACGGCAAGGACCAGCGCAAGAATCAGGGCAAGAACCGCACCCGGCATGAAAAAACGGGTTCAGCTGCTAGTGGCGGTTCTTCGAAGAAGGACGACAAACGTCAACAGGCCGAACAACGCAACCAACTGCATCAGAACACCAAAGAGCTCCGCATCGAGCTGCGCAAAGCCGAAAAGGCGTGGGAAAAAGCCGAGCACAAGGTTGCGCAGCTGCAGGCCGAACTTGCCGACCCCGACATCTATGACGATGGCGAACAGGTGGCGAAGCTGGCCATCAACTTTGACAAGGCAAAAGACAACGCAGCATTACTTTCTGCGCGCTGGGAAGACCTCGCAAGCAAGCTCGAGCGAATCAAGAACAGCTGAGTGTCACGCGCTACCGGCGCGTGACTACAGCGGGCAGTTCTCGTTGATCAGCGTTCGCAGCGCGGCAGGATCCACAAACCCGGTGCGCTGGGGCTGATCAGGCTGTGGGCCGTAGATCGCGACCGCATCTTTGGAGAGTTGCAAGACCTGGAGCGATACTGGGTCGACCTTCCATGTCAAGCAGAACAGCGTCGTCAGGTCGGTGCCATTCCAAGTCTCGTGGCCAATCAGAGCGATGCGCCACCGGGCATCGCCATCGTCGGCGTCGATCTGTCGATCGATCGGGAACACGAAGCCCTGACGCAACGGGCGCCACCCATTGATGAATTGCTCGTCGGTATAGGTCTGCTTGCTGGGTTCGACCTGGCGCACGAGCGGCCATTGCTCGTTTGCATAGGCGTTGCTGAGTTGTTGCATCGAGAGCAGCTCGGCGATCGCGGGCGACACGGCAGATTCTGAATTCGCGGGGTCGATGTCGCGTCGCAGCGACGGGCACCCCCAATCCGGCGAAACCAACGAGCTGAGCGAAGCGAACTGTGCGACCGGGATGATTTCGATACGTCCGGCATCGACGCTGGCGACACCTACCAACTCGCCGT
>ENA-ORXR01002682-ORXR01002682.1-marine-metagenome-genome-assembly--contig:-NODE-2682-length-16677-cov-11.233554_pt1 | contig 16677 bp, 9 predicted proteins | sample MGYA00237866_ERZ511479 | MGnify/ENA metagenome assembly ERZ511479 | reverse complement strand
CAACTCGAAGGCGGCATCATCGAATATACGCGACAGGTCGAAAAATTGGGTTTAGATAATAAATTTAAGGGAAAAAACTTCGTATTTGACGACAGATTAGGCGAGCGAATCAGCACCGAAATCATCAGCCAGTGCCATCAATGTGGCAATCCTTGCGATACCCACGTCAACTGCGCCAATGAGGCTTGCCACCACCTATTCATACAATGCCAAGCCTGCGCCACCAAGTACGCCCAATGCTGCACCGAAGCCTGCCAAGCCTACAATTCACTCCCCGAAGAAACCCGTAAAGAACTCCGAAAAGGCATCGTCACACACAAAAAACAATACGTAAAAGCCCGAACTTCACCTTTCTTAGAAAACAAAGAAATACAAGAGAAAGTGTGGGAATTGGTGGGGGGAAATAAGGATATTTAAATGTAAAATTTAAAATAATAAATGTAAAATGTAAAAGGGTGTAGTGCGAATAATTTTAAATAATTTTTTTCATCCCTAAGAGCAGACACGATTTCATTATACTACCGATTCAGGAAGTTGCTCATATTCTCGCTGATGCTTTCGTCTTTTTATTTCCTCATCTCTATTTTTATCGGCTTCTATGGCATCTGTGACAAACTTTATACCTGCTAAGATAAATAGAATCAAAGCTATCCCCCCAATTGCATATTTGATGCTTTCAAATATCAAATTCGGAGACTTATAGTTTAGGGGATATACTGGCTCATCTATGGATACAAGGTAAGGAGTTTCTCTTTGTAAAGTAAAATTTAAAACTTCTACGCTCCTAACCAATTCGAGGTATATGGCATTGAGGACTTCCACGCCTCTTCTAAGACGGATGTCTTCTATTAAAGCTCGCGCCGAAATGAGGTTTTTGTTAGCATCTTGAAACTTAGCATAGCGTACTTCGGCAATTTTGAGCTCGGCACCAATGGAGTCTTTGCGATACTCCATTTGTCGAAAGTTTGTGAGATTTTTTTCGTTTAATTTTTCTTTATAAAAATAAGCTAATTCTGTATAAAGGACTTTGATAAATTCGACAGCAAATGGCTGTGAACTGCAAGCCATACTCATCTCTATGATACCCGAACCCTCAATTTCTGTTTTCAAATGTCTATTACTGATTTTACTCCATATAGCATTTAAGACTACATTTTCGCGGGGGGTGAAGTTGGAAACATCACTGTGTGTAAACCAGAAGTCCATAAAATTTACAGCTTCTTTTTCTTCCCAAGTTTCAAATAGCTTAAATTCTCTGATGTAATGATTGGCATAATAGTCTTCTATACCATTGATAGTACCTTTTTGGAGAAGGGCGGATCCCATGATTTTTCGGGTACTAATGAATTCAACGATCCTGTCAAAATCTACATTGTCCAAACCAGTCAGTCCGAATTGTCCTATCAAACTGGATACTGCACCGCCGCCACCGCCGCCTGCTGATTCTTCGTACAGTGTAAAGGTAAGTCTTGACCTAAATTCAGGTGGAGCGGAATAGACTACGTAAAGCCTATATGCACCCAAGGCTAAGGCTACCAGTAGTATTAACCACCATTTACTTAAGAAATAGAGCAAATAACTTTTGATAAATCGAATGACTTGACCTATCGTTATTACATCTTCATCAATATATTGTTCTCTCATAATTTGAGAATTCATTTAATACATGAACATTATGTTTTAGACTGTGGATATCACGTCAGGTATCACATTTTTTTATAATTTACTATGGATTATCAAATGTCCTGTCTGCTAATATAATGAGTGTTAGTACAGCAGTAGCTTGAGAGACTACAGTGGTGAATAAATCTGACCACTCTCTTCTGTCTTGTTGATCGCCGTCTCTCATTTCTTTATCTTTCTTCATCTTAGAATCGACTCTTACTATTGCGCCTTCATCTACTTTTGGGTAGATTTTGAATAAGCCGTAATTTTTGGTTTTTTGCACATAGCCATTGGGGTTGATGACGGTAATCATGTGTTTTCGACCTCTTTTGATTTTTCTATCTACACCTGCTCCATACTTATTGACGTAAAACTTAGCTCTGCGTCCTTTGTGGTAAGGCGCACTAATTTTTCCTACCTCTCCTATATTAGGGTAGCGTATTGCTCCTGATATAGAAACCAAGTCCTTGACTTTAGGTATCCTGATAACATCTCCTTCTTTAAGGACATAATTATATCGAGAACTGGGATTTTTGATGACCCTATCCAAATTTAGAATGACTTGTCCGAGACTATCTTCTGTACGAATTAGAGTAGCTCCCTTCGGGAAGGCTGCGTCTGTGAGTCCACCAGCACGTTGGATAACACTGAGTAATGTTTCTCTTTTGTCAGTCAATGTGTAAGAACCCGGATATACGACTTCACCCATGAGTCGTATGTTTTGTTGTACTTCAAATTCGGGTGCTTCGCGCACGAATATCTGGTCATAGGGAGCTATTTTAAATTCTGCTTCTTTGCCTTCGAGTACAAGATTTCTATCAACACCAACTGTTGCGATGACGACTTCTGTTTTTTTATTTTGGTCAATATTGAGACGAGAGACTTCTATGCGCCCCTCAGCAGCTTCTTCTCGCAAACCACCTGCGAGGTAAACCACATCAGAGAGTGTCATATTGGGACTATATTTGAAATCTCCGGGTATGCGGACAGCTCCCATAATACTGGTACTGAGTTCTTTGTCTTCAAATCTGTCTTTCGGAAAGATAACAAGAACATCATTGGGCATGAGTGTCTGGTTATCAGACGAAGCCGGATTGTTAATGGCTTCTTCTAAATCTACTCTCAGCCATTTTCTTTTATCATTGCCATCAACACGTTGAATATAACCAAATCGGGCAGCATCTTTCATTCTTCCTTTTGAAAAGAATATGGCATCTCTTACTTTTAGGTCTTCATCATAGGTAAATTCTCCCGGACTACGAACATGACCTTCTACATTATAAGTATAAGCATCCTCAAAATCTGATTTGGAGGCGATACTAATGACATCAAAGGGTTGGAGTTTTATATTGTCCTGTGAAGTTGGGTTGCTGAGTACATCATCCAAATTGACACGGATGTATTTTTTAGATAAATCTTCCTCACGTCTCACGACATAAACTCTGTCTGTACGAGAGTTATCTTTAATACCTGCTTTGCGAATGACATCGCTAACTTTCATGCCACTGGTAAGTTCGTAATCGCCGGGAATTTCTACTTCTCCATCAATTTTTATGAAATTTTCATATTCTTTTTTAATGTCATAGACCTTGATGTGGTCGCCTGTCATTAGGTCTTTATCTTTTCCGGTAGAAAGTAAGTTTTTAAAATCTACATCTACTAATACTTTTTCATCGTCTCCATAACGTTCTATCTGGATGTTGCTTTTGTAAGCCCTTGCACCAAAGCCACCTGCATAATCAATCACATCAAGCATACCTTCTCCCGGTACTACTTCGTATCGCAGAGGGCGTTTGACAGCACCACTGATTCTGACCAATTTTTCAGAATTTGGTACGTGTATGATGTCATTATCTTTGAGGTAAAATTCGTCAGCAATAGACGGATTTTCAAGATATTTATATACATCAAGCACTTTATCTGGCTCACCGGATCTGCGAATAGTGATATTACGTACTGTACCGTTTTCATTAGGTCCACCGGCTGCTGTCAGCGCATTGAAGGCAGAATTAAGAGCAGAGATTTTGTAGCTACCGGGTTGATATACTTCTCCATAAATACCGACGGTAATCATACGAGAGTAATTCAGCGTAATTTCTATTTGAGAATTTTTAAGGTTGAATCTTTTTTCAAAATTACTTCTGATAAGTTCTTCGGCACTTTTGTAGGAAAGTCCTCGCAAGTAAATACGAGTCATACGTGGGGGTTTGATATAGCCGTCTTCATTAATTTCAAATTCACCACTATATTCCGTATCTCCCCATATAGAAATGGAAAACTCATCACCATCACCAAGTACATAAGTATCTGGTGCCTTAAAATCTTCCAATTGATTGAGCAAATTTAAGGTCTTATTTCTGAATATTTTTTTACCGTAAGTATCCTCTTCTTCTTCCTGTACGATGATGAGTTCCTCCTCATCATCATCTACTTTACCTACATCTTCTTCTGCTTTCTTTTCCTCTACCAATTCTTCTGCTTGTTCGAGAATATCCTTTTGCTCCTCTGCTTGCTCCTCTATTTTTTCTTGTGACCTCTCCTTTGCTTGTTCGGCAGCAGGATCGATGAATTCTGTCGAACCTTCCAGATTCATTTTTCTATCTTCGATGGCATCAATGAGTTCGCCACTGGATATTTCTCCAGTACTTATCTTATCCTGAATGGTTTGTTGTTCGATGCCCATATCTTCCAGCTGCTCCATGATTTGGTCTTGATTCGGAACTTGTGCGAATCCGGTTGTGTATGCCAATATGAGCATTAGGCTTGAAAGAAGTATCCTTCTTATTTTCATAAGTATCGCTTTTTGTTTTGTTTTAAAGCTCGTGTATTTTTTAGTAAGGTAGAAGTCTAAAGCGTGAAATGGATTTGATTTTATAAAAATCAAACGCAGATAAAATTTTGCCTACCTACTTATCTTTATAGTCTTGTAATTTTCAATCAAAAACTACAAGGCATATTGTTTGTCGTAATATTCTTTATAATCGCCTGATGTTACATTGTCCAACCAATCCTGATTATTGAGATACCATTCGATGGTTTTTCTCAAACCTGTTTGGAAATCAATAGAAGGTTTCCATCCCAATTCCCGTTCTATTTTGGAGGCATCAATGGCGTAGCGACGGTCATGTCCGGGGCGGTCTGTTACGGTAGTCATCAGCTTGCGTGCTGAGCCGACATCTCTACCGAGTTTTTCGTCCATTATATCACATAATAGGTGAATGAGGTCAATATTCGTCCACTCATTATGTCCGCCTATATTATAAGTCTCACCATGTTTTCCTTTATGAAAAACAGTATCTATCGCAGTGGCGTGGTCTTGTACCCAAAGCCAATCGCGTGTATAAAGCCCATCGCCATATACAGGTAAGGCTTTATTATTTTTAATATTATTAATAAATAGTGGGATTAATTTTTCGGGAAATTGGTACGAACCATAATTATTAGAACAGTTGGAAATAACTATCGGCAAACCGTAAGTATGCTGATAAGCTCTAACGAAATGGTCAGAACTTGCCTTCGCTGCCGAATAAGGCGAACGCGGGTCGTAAGGCGTATCTTCTCTAAAATAAGTATCTTCACCAAGTCGCAAAGCACCATATACTTCATCGGTAGAAATATGGTAAAACAACTTTCCATCCATATCGTCTGCCCAATGCGCCTTTGCAGTGTGGAGTAGATTGAATGTACCCAGAACGTTGGTCTTTAGGAAATTGAGTGGTGCAGTGATAGACCTGTCAACGTGTGTCTCGGCAGCGAGATGAATCACGCTATCAAATTTGTGTGTGGCAAAAAGCTCATGTACAAAATCCGTATCGACTATATCTCCTTTAATGAAGGTATAGTTCGACTTGTCCTCAATATCCCTCAAATTATTCAGATTACCTGCATAAGTCAGTTTATCCAAATTAATTATTTGATAATCAGGATATTTATTAACAAATAATCTAACGACGTGTGAACCTATAAATCCGGCTCCTCCGGTGATAAGTATTTTCATGTTTTGAGTAACGAGTATCAAGTAACGAGTATCGAGTATCAAGTAATGAACTTGACCTTATTTCAATACACTTTTAAAATATTCAAAAGTTCTGCGAAGCCCCTCTTTTCTATCTACTTTGGCTTCCCAACCGAGTATTTGTTTTGCTTTTGTGGTATCAGGTCGTCGTCTTTTAGGGTCGTCTTTTGGAAGGTCTTTATAAATAATATTTAATCCTTTATCTTCTACGAGATTGATGATTTCTTCTGCAAACTCTTTTATTGTAATTTCGTCAGGATTACCAATATTTACCGGGAGATGATAATCGCTCATTAACAGGCGATATATACCTTCTACCAAATCATCAACATAACAAAATGAGCGAGTCTGAGAACCATCACCAAATACCGTCAGGTCCTCACCTCTAATGGCTTGCGATAAAAACGCAGGTAATGCGCGTCCATCATTGGTACGCATACGCGGACCGTAAGTATTAAAAATTCTTACTATACGTGTCTCTAAGCCATGAAAGTTGTGATAAGCCATTGTGATGGCTTCTTGAAAACGTTTGGCTTCATCATATACGCCACGCGGACCGATTGGATTCACATTGCCCCAGTATTCTTCCGTCTGTGGATGCACTTCGGGGTCGCCATAGACTTCTGAAGTAGAAGCAACCAGGATTCGCGCATTTTTAGCCTTTGCCAAACCGAGTAAATTATGTGTACCCAAAGAACCGACCTTCATCGTCTGAATAGGCATTTGGAGATAGTCAATCGGACTTGCAGGTGAAGCAAAATGCAGGATGTAATGCAATTCGCCTGGTACATGAACAAATTTGGAGACATCGTGGTGATAAAATTCAAAATGTTCGTGTGAAAACAAGTGTTCGATATTTTTCAAACTACCTGTTATCAAATTATCCATTCCAATGACATGAAAGCCCTCTTTGATGAATCTATCGGATAAATGAGAACCAAGAAAACCCGCCGCACCGGTTATGAGAACTTTTTTCATACGTTTACTTCTTTTTCTATATTCACAATGTCTCTGCCGATACTTTCATAGTAAAATCCATGTTGACGCATTTGTTCCGCTCCATATAGATTGCGTCCATCAAAAACGACTTTATTACCTGTGAGAAGCGTTTTCATTTTGTCAAAATCAGGTGTTCTGAATACACTCCATTCGGTGATGATGGCAAGTGCATCTACATTTTTGATCGCCTCATATTGTGTTTCGACTAAATCAATTTTATCACTATACAGCTCTGCTACATTTTCCATCGCTTCGGGGTCATAAGCCTTGATTTTGGCACCTGCTTCGAGTAATTCATCAATAATATACAAGGCGGGGGCTTCTCGTATATCATCTGTATTGGGCTTGAATGCTAATCCCCAAATTCCGATGGTTTTGCCAGTAAGGTCATCACCAAAATAGTTTTTTATTTTTTTGACCAAGACACTTTTTTGTATGCGATTGACACGCATAACGGATTTTAGTATTTTAAAATCGTAGTCATTGGCTTCTGCGGTTTTGGCAAGTGCCTGTACATCTTTGGGGAAGCAACTGCCTCCATAACCAACTCCCGGAAACAGGAATCGTTTACCGATACGGTTGTCGCTGCCCATGCCCTTACGTACCATGCTTACATCTGCACCAACTTTTTCACAAAGATTAGCGATTTCATTCATGAAAGAAATACGAGCTGCGAGGTAGGAATTGGCAGCGTATTTGGTCAGTTCGGCAGAACGCTCATCCATAAAAATAACAGGATTGCCTTGTCTGACGAATGGAGCATACAAGCGTTCCATTGTTTTTTTTGCTTTTTCAGAACTCGTACCAATAACGACTCTATCGGGCTTCATAAAATCATCAACGGCTACACCTTCTCGTAAGAATTCGGGATTCGAAACGACATCAAATAGGGATTCGTCAATTCCGGCAGCGAGTTCGGCATGTACTTTTTCGGCTGTACCTACTGGCACTGTGCTTTTATCCACGATGACTTTATAATCTTTGATTAATACACTCAATTGGCGTGCAACACCGAGTATATAGGAAAGGTCGGCAGAACCATCTTCGCCGGGGGGCGTAGGCAATGCAAGAAAGATAATGGCTGCATCTTTTATGGCTTCGGCAAGGTCGGTGGTAAATTTGAGCCTACCCTGACTTGTGTTTCTGTCAAAAAGAAGGTTGAGTCCGGGTTCAAAGATTGGAACGATTCCCGACTGCATTTTTTTGACCTTTTTTTGGTTAATGTCAACGCAAGTGACATTGTTACCTGTTTCTGCAAAGCAAGTCCCTGTGACAAGACCAACATAACCGGTACCTACTACGGCGATATTCATATTATCTGATTTTTATTTCAAAGTTTTTAGGCTGTTTTTATAGCCAATTTTACCCTACGGGAAATTAGACGCAAAAAACAGAGAAAGGAACAGGGCTTATGGTTTGATTTTAAGGCTGCAAAGGTAAGGATAAGTATTGAAATAGTGTAGTTTTAATAGAGAATCACCGTTTTAATATGAGTATTAGCAGAGATGAAATAAATATAATTCAAAGAACTTTGAAATGCAAAGTTAGTTCAAAGTTCATTTATTCACAAATTCGATGCCATGAAATTTCATGGTTTTAACATTTTTTTCAATCAAATATCATTCGTTTGTAGCTTTATTAATCAATTTTGATAATACTTAAGCTGCTCATGAAAACGATAAACGTCTCATAATGAACAACTTTTTTATTAAAAAATGTCTAATTTGTAAAAAGTGACCAAACCGTTCCTTTTTTTATTCTATCAATTTCCACATCTTTGTATTAAGTAAAAAAATAGATAGATGGTTTTTTAATTAGTGTGAACTTGCCGGAAAAGTCCGGCAGGTGCTTTTTTTAAAATCTATCCGTATTTTGTAATTCATTTTCAATAAAAAAATATAACCATGAGACTGATTATTTTATTCTTTTTCATTTTTTCATTTTTCTGTTTAAATGCACAAGATTGTCCGCCGGGAAGTGTGACGATTACTTCACAAGCTGAAATGGATGTTTTTGCTGCTACATATCCTAATTGTACACAGATTAACGGTCATCTCACACTTAATGGAGAAGATGATTACAGTAGTATTTATCCTAATCTTCCTGTTTTGAAGAGAATAACAGGTTCACTTGCATTTTATGCCAATAGTAGTGCGAGTGGTTTTCCTAACTTGGAGTATGTTGGAGGTATATCAGATTCTTATGGTACAGTTGGAACTTTTCCGGTTTTAGATACGATTGGAGGAGCTGGGGTATGGATGAGTGAACCTTATGGAGGACTTGGCTTTCCTTCTTGTCCTCAATTAAAGTACATCGGAGGTAGCATACAGGTATCCAGCATTGAGGGAGGGCGTATTAATTCTAACAACTTTCCGAATGTAGAATATATTGGGGGGGATATAAGGGATTACTCTGACTGGGCAGATTCGGACTTTAGCGGCTTTTCAAATCTTCGATATGTTGGAGGAAATATAGATATTGAAGAAGGAGAGGTTGATTTTTTCAATACCTTAGATACCATAGGCGGTGACCTTATATTTCGGCAATATGAGTTTAGCTCTTCTCCTCTGTATATTGAAATTACAGGACTTAACCAGCTTGAATATATTGGTGGTAACTTTAGGTTATTAGGCTATGAAGATATATGTGCACAAGACCTTAGCGGGCTCTCTCAATTGAATTATATTGGCGGTGATTTTGAGTTTTATTGGCAATATCAAGGCAGTGGTGGCGGAGACGGCTGCCCGAATGGTATTACCAATCTTGATGGTTTGCAGGAACTCGAACACATAGGCGGCAAAGTAAGAATCGGACAAAACGACATACTCGATCTTGATTTTCTGACATCACTGGAAAGTGTAGGCGGTAATCTTGAAATAACGTATAATGGCTTGCAGAACATCGAAGGGCTGAATCATGTGATTGATATTGGCGGAGAATTGATGATTGAAGGCAATTCCAATCTCTCCGAGTGTGCCGTACAAGCTGTATGTGACTATATCAATAGTAACGGAGTTACTATAATTGCCGATAATATGGTAGGTTGTAACAGTGTGCAAGAGGTAGAAGCCTTCTGCAATGTCTGTACAAGCAATTTCGTTTTTACAACACAACAGGAGATTGACAATTTTCCTGTTAATTACCCGGAGTGTATCCATATTGAAGGAAATGTCACCATCAACGGCATCACGTCCACCGAAATTAATAATCTGGACGGTTTGAGTGAAATCCTTTCTGTCAGTGATACGATATTCATTATTGATAATCAAGCACTAATAGATATTTCGGGTTTAGAAAATATAGACCATGCAGAACTCAATCATGTCCAAATATCCGGCAATAGCATGTTATCTTCCTGTAGCATTAAAAGTCTTTGCAAGTTTATTGGGGGGGAGGGGACTACATCAATCTATGATAACAGCGGAAATTGCAACAGTGAAACCGAAATACTTGACAATTGCGCGGTATGTCCCGATGGACCTATTTACTTGTATTCGCAAGCAGAAGTAGATGAATTTCCAATTTTATATCCTAATTGTAATAATATTCTTTATCCAATCGAAATAAAAGGTAATAATATCAACAATTTGAACAGTCTTATTCAAATCAAGCAAATGGAAGATTGTCTCACGGTAAGAGATTGCCCTGCTTTGACCAACTTATCGGGCTTGGATAATCTTGAAAGTGCCGATTGTCTCACCTTAAGAGATAATGGACTTACAGATATATCGGCGCTCTCCAATCTGACTACCGTACAAAATGCATTTCGGCTTTGGAATAACAGCGTTGATTTAGCAGTTTTAGAAAACTTGCGATACGCAGGAGATTTTTCAATACGTAATAACTCTATATTAACGGATCTTAGCGCATTATCTTCTCTCGACAGCCTTGGGAATATTTATTTATATGACAATGATAACCTCGTTAGTTTAAATGGGCTACAGAGTTTTACAGAGATGGGAGATATCACCCTCAGAAATAATACTGCTTTGACAAGCCTGAATGGTCTTAATAATATAACTCGTGCCGATGGTGTCAAAATTGAAAGTAATGTATCCATACAATCGCTTGAAGGATTCAACAATTTGACCGAAGTATCATATCTGTCTATCGGTAGCTACGGTAGCTACGGCAATACGACTCTCCAGAGTCTTTCCGGTCTTGATAATCTGGAGACTATTAACGGAAGTTTACATATTGGTAGAAGTGAACAATTGAATAATCTTGAAGGTTTGAATAGCCTGACAAGTATCGGAGGAGGGTTTACAATATTCGATAACAGTGCTTTGAATAACCTAAGTGGTTTGGAGAACTTGATTGCTGTCGGGGGTAATTTGACTATGGTGTACAACTATGCACTCGCAAGTTTGGAAGGTCTAAATAACCTCGAAGCCATTGATGGTGATTTAAAGATAGGGTATGAAACAGCGGGAATAGGAGGTGGAGAGGCTGGAAATTCAGTGCAGGATATCAGCGCATTATCTTCACTCACAAGTATTAATGGGGAATTACATATTGTAGATAATGACAACCTAACTACACTCAATTTTGAGAACCTTAATCATAATACAATAACGCACCTCATTATCAGTTGGAATGCCAACCTATCCATGTGCCATGCACCAGTTATATGTGATTATTTAAATGCAGGAGGAAGTAGCAGTATATTTTGGAATGACTTGGGTTGCTACAATGAAGCGGAAGTAGAAACATCCTGCGGTGCACTTCCCATCGAAATGACAGACCCACTCCGCGTTCATCTCAACAATAAAACTGCCATTCTGCAATGGCGCACCGCTACCGAAATGAATAATTCGGGTTTTGAAATACAACGCAGCAAAGATGGCATAGAGTGGGAAAGAATCGGCTGGCAGGAAGGACAAGGCAATACGACCACACCACAGACCTATTCGTATAGAGACCCAAACCCAATTTTCGGTACATCTTATTACCGACTCAAACAAGTAGATTTTAATGGTGACGCAGAGTATTCCAATGTCGTTAGTTTGCGATACATCCGCAATGGAGTCACCGTATATCCGAATCCCGTCAAAGAGCGATTAAGCTTACACACTGACTACGGTGCGATACAACAAATCGTCATATATGATTCAACAGGCAGACAAGTTAATCAAATCGCAAAACCCCTTAACAACATTGATGTATCAATATTGCCAAAAGGCATTTATATCATAAAAATTACACTTGAAGATGAAGACTTTTATGAAAAGATTATTGTAGAGTAGAAACAAACAACCCTTTCTTAGAAGCCCTTTGAAGCTGTGCTTCAAGGGGCTTTCTTTTTAAATAGATAATCAGAGTGAGGCTCGGAAGATTCAAGTGGATTAATTGAAAAACAATGCGAATAATTTAAATGAAACTCTTGTGACTTCTCTTCAAATTTGGAGTCAAAAAGTGGCTTTTTTATCTTACAAATACTTGCTTTTCAATTCTTTTTAAATTATCTTATTTATAAATAATTGAAAATCAAGACCTAACTTAATTAGATATTTATCATGCTATATTCAGAGTTGCTTTCCCTTTTGTTCACACACACGATTGGTATCATTGCGGGTTATTTTATTGGACGTTATTTTAAGAAAAAAAATGATACTGTATGGCAAGAAAAATACGAAGCCACACAAGCCGAATTAACAGAACTGAATAAGGTATATAAAAAAGAAAAAAAGCAAATTAATCGCTTAGAACAAGATCGCGATTCGTGGAAACATAAATACAAGACACTAAGTGCCGAACACGATACCCTGAATGAAAATCTTACTACGGTAAATGGAACAATAGCAGAAAAACAAAATACCTGTGACGAACTCACCACAGAATTGGAACGTCTTAGAAATCGTCATGAAAATCTGGAAAAAGAACACGAAAGGCTCAAAGAAAGATATGCCACTGACATGCACGATAGCAAAAACTGGAAATCCAAACGAACTACCCTCGAAAAAGAGGTAGAAACTTACAAGGGCAAGTGGATGAGAAGCGAACAAGAAAAAGCCAAAGTGCAAGCCCGCTTAAATGATTACCTCAAGCAAATCAACGATTACGAAGCCCTCAAAAAAAGCTATCGCCACCTCACAATCGAACATAAAAAAGCGCAAAGCGATCTCAAATATTGGGAAAACCAACATTATGATGTTCACCAAGAACTGAAAGTAGCTATGGAGACGATTGAGATTCAAAGAGCCGAAAATCTCGAATTCAAACAACTCCTGCAAGGCGCAGAAATCAAGGAGCAGAACCTACTCAAACAAATCGGCAATTTTAAAACAAAATTCGTCGATGTCCATAACAAATATCAGGCATTGGTTAAAAACTAATATTGTTCAATTTGGAGGACGAACTAATTAACTCATGCGTTTCGGCATAACCAAAAGGGATATTCATACTCACACCGCCCTGGTAGTTTTCAGTGTTCCGTCCAATTTAATGTCCGACTTTTTATTTTTCAACAAGTTACTTATTTTCATCCCTAAGTAGTAAGTCAATCAAAACTTTTTTGAATTAACGAATTCATACAGAAATATCTATGAAAAAATATTTTTAAGTATATTTGCGCCTACAAACACCACTTTCACACTCATCAACGCATCGTTCAAAAAGCAAAAGTGTAGAAAATCTATCATTTGGCAAAGTTTTTTCTTTGAAACAAATGTATCATAGTAGTTGAGAAAGAGATAATGAACGAAATCTTTGACAAACAATAAATAGTTTTTGTCTTTATTGTCTATTCATCTACTCAAATCGGAATCAATCACCATAGAACTTGTCTATACTTCTTTAGGGTGAGAATTGGATTTTTTGACGTGAGGGATTTTGTACTTTCCCGATAGCTATCGGGATTGCTTTGAAAGCGGGAGTTTATCGGGATAAGTGACTGATTTCAAAGTGAAAAACAAGAGCAAAAGCCACCGTCAGAAAGTTCAATTATTAACCTAAAGAAGTATAAAACAAGGTCTGAAAACCTGACACAACCATGCGATTAAGTATCATTGTATTCGTATTAGTAGTGTTGTTCTCGCAAGCGAATGCACAGACGGGTAACACACAAATTACCGGAACGATTAAAGGGGCAATCTCAAAAAATCTTACCTTAATATTGAACGAACGACACAAAAGCACGGCGCAACATTCCTTCGATGCCCGACTCAATGAATTTGACGAATTTACTTTTGCCGTCAATATCACCGAACCACAAATTGCACTGCTTCAATACGGGCGCGACATCTATGCACACATCTATATAGAGCCGGGTGATCAACTTCGTGTAGATACTGACGGAGGCGATTTTGTCAAAGCCATAAGCTTTTCAGGTACGGGTGGAGCGAACAATCGCATCCTAAAATTTTACTGGGAGCAATATCCGCAAGTGAAGAGCAAATTTGCAATGAAGCAATATAAAAAAGGCTCATTGTACTACGAAGTCACGCCAGATATAGACAAGAAAATGACCTCACTTGGTTATACCTCTTTTGAAAGTGAAATGAAACAAGTGAAAAGTAATAAAATATCTACAATTGATTCATACCAAAGGAGTTATCCTGAAATTTCGCCAATATTTGCCAACTATTTGCGCTACGAAGCGGAGTACGATTGGGCATATAATATGCTGTTATATGGTTACGCTTTTGGGTATAAAAATGGTGTGCCGGACAGCTATTTTGACTTCACACAAAATGTACTGATTAATGATGATAACCTCGTCAGTAGTGAGAAATATCGTCGTTACATCAGAGGTTTTATGAATTACAAATACGACAAAGGAACAAAAACTGCCACCAATCCTTACATTGGTCAATACGAACTCGCCAAACAAATGTTGACAGGCAAAACACAAGCATGGTTTCAGTCAGATGTGATTACGCGAGGCTTACACAAAAGTGATTTGGCAACTATGATTGACCCTTATAATGAATTTATCAGCACTACTATCTACTACGAATATTCAGAACCGGTAACGGCTAAATTTTATGAAAAAAACATGTACGCCGTAGGTAGTCCTGCGCCCAATTTTACCATGACAGACGTTAATGGTACACCTGTTTCTTTGAGTGATTATGCCGGAAAAATTATTTATATTGATTTCTGGGCAACTTGGTGTTCACCATGTTTGCGTAAATTGAGTATGATAAAAGACGTTGCTAATCAGATTAATAGAAATGACGTTGTCTTTATACATGTCTCTCTTGACCGTACCGAAGATGATTGGCGCAATGCCGTTGCAAGTCGCAATATCAATGGAATCAATCTCTACGCACAAGGTGGTTACAAATCTGAAATTGTCAATAAATTCAATGTCAAAGCCATTCCCGAATACTACATCATCAGTAAAAACGGAACTTTTGTCAATAAGCCAAGCATAGTCAATACTTATTCGATTAAAGAGTGTCTGGAGAAACTGCCTTGATGTAGCTTGCATCGGCGATTTATTTGGTTTATAAATTTCAAAACGTGACATAAAAACCCGAGACAATTGCAAGGCATTTCTTAGTAGTCAGTCAAGTTAATAATGTCAAGTGAATTTGAGTGAAATTTGGTCGAATACGAGGCGGAGGTTATTAGCCATCCGATAGCTATCGGGACGGCTGATGTCCTCCAACAGCCTGTTCCGCAACTTGATTCGGGAAAGTAATCGGGCAAATTTCGCCAAATTACCCGACAGTATTAGCTTGACTTACTACTTAGGGCAAACGCATGAAAATTTAATTTTGATAAAAATACTATATTTGTCAGTATGACAAAAAAAAAGATATTCAAGACGTTATGCTACGGTCTGCAAAATCACTTCTTCAAACAACATTTCTTATATTTCTTCCCACTACCGCAAGGACAAGGCGCATTTCTACCTACTTTTTCAGTTTTTGGTATAGGCTTGGGAGATAAACTCGAAGAGGGTTTATAAGTATGCTGTTCTCGGTAGGCTTCATCATACTTCATTAGGTAGCCATGCCAACTCATAGCATCTTCATATCTATCATAAATGGATTGGGTTACGTCTCTTTTTCCATCTCTATATTCCGGATTTTTAATATCAGCTTCTATGGATTCCATCTCGCCTACAATGCCGTCATAAACAAAGCCTCTTTCGTATAATGCGCTGATTTTTGGTAAAAGTTCGTCCGCTTGAATAGCAATCAAATTCACTACTATGGAAGAAATAACTTCTCCGTCCAATGCGTCATTTTCATCCTCCATTTCCAAAAAAGCATCCAATACAGCACGATACCAATCCAAAATTTCTTGCTCGCGTTCCGGGTGATGCAAAAATATTTGTTCAGCTACGCTAGAAGGAACAATTCTCGAAATCCAGTCTCCCGGAGCCAATAAAACCTCCTTGAGTGCTTCTAATTTATTGTCTGCGAGATGATAATATATTTCCCATAAGCCCTCGCCCACATAATCAACCCACCAATAGCTACTAAAATCGTCATCTTGCTTCAGCAATGTGAGCAGCGTTGGCAGGGCTTCAACTGCCTCTAACTCTACCAAAACCCACAAAGTATGAAACTGAAAAGACCACCATTGGTCTGTATCATCCAAACCTCTAAAGAATTTATCTCGGTTTATGGTATCCATGAGAATGGTTTCCATATCCTTGATGAGCGTTTCGCGAGGCAATTGTAATATTTCCGCTACTTTTTCTTTAGGAATGGATAAATCATGTTCGTAAAAAGCACGAACTTCGGGATGATTGAAATCAGGAAAATCTATATTTAAACTCATAACTAAAATTGAAGTGCCGAAATTACAAAAAATCTGCGAAAATTCGTCAAATCCACGTTCCTCACATCGTAGCTTAACGCCACGTCCTATTACCCACCTAACGCAAGGCACAAGCTGGAAGCATTATGCTACGGTTTTTTCCAAATTGGTTTTTGCAAATTGGTTTTTGGAATTTCAAATTTTGTATCTTTACCGCTGTGAGTAACCTACTGCGTTTATTAGAACGATACCGCGACGACGAGCGAACGGAAAAGATTTGT
>ENA-ORXR01002681-ORXR01002681.1-marine-metagenome-genome-assembly--contig:-NODE-2681-length-16677-cov-12.527711_pt1 | contig 16677 bp, 20 predicted proteins | sample MGYA00237866_ERZ511479 | MGnify/ENA metagenome assembly ERZ511479 | reverse complement strand
GGTGTTGCTCGCACCGAGGTCGCTGCTGTGTGCCGTTGCGGTAGAGGTGGAGAGCTCAAATCGTCTCGACCGGTATTTGGGCACTTGCCGACGCTAAATGTGGGTAAGATGTGGGTATATCCGACGTGGGTCGGCAACCCACATTTTAACCACATTTAATACCCACGCCCGACTTGCCCACGCTCTCTGGTGACGACGCCGTGACGGGCGTGTGCCAGAAGAGCGATAGGAAGACTGTCCTTCTGAGTCCATAAGACTAGGCATCGAAAGCCAACGGATGCCAGCGATTGGCGGAAACTTCAATGTAAGCTACACATGGACTGCTACGTGGCTGCGGTGATTTCAGTCGGTACTGGTTCTTGACGTGGGCCGAAGGGCCTCCTTAGACATAAATGGGATCGAAATGTGGGTCGAAGGCTTAACGTGGCGTGAAACGCGTCCCCGACCCACGCCGTCGACCCACATTTGACATGCCGAAGGTCTCTAGTCGCGGATAGTAACAGTGGTCAGTTCTGACAGTTGGAATCTTCTGAAATTATAGCCGTGGACTGGACGATGTCCCAACGTGGCCCGCTTTTTGAAAATGCGGTCTGTGCAAGCCTCCGAGTTTCAGCTCGCATCACGCGGCGGTCCAGAAATGAAAACATTGTGTGGAGGCACGAGATTATTGCACGTGCGACTTGTGTACATCTCATGTGCGTTTCCTTGCTGACACTGATGCACTTCCAGCAGGACGGATCTGAGGGGCTGATGAAGACCAAGTTGCAAATATTCCGAGAACGACTTAACTGCCATATTGCGGTAATCTGCCGATTTCCAGAACTAAGTGTCTGTGGCTGGGGACGCGAACATGAGAAAATGTGACAGATTCTAGACACGACGGGTTGACGTGCGCCGCTGGGCGAAGGAGCTCGCACGCAGAAGCACCATCCAGTGAAATGTATGTCCGCGCATCTTCGTCCACACACACTGGGATCTCTTTTGATTCGGTGCTGCCTCCACTGTCATCTCCACAATCCATTCACGTCGACTGCACCTGGCGTCCGTTTTTCCGTGCCGAGCCACCCTCCTCTCCCCATCGCACCTTCTCCGACACTTCTCTCCACCTGTCAATCGCCCTTACACCATGTCATCCAACTTCGATATTCAACCAATTTTGTCGGCAGCTCGAGAGGCGGCCGGCCTCGGTGCTGGCCGATCCTCATCTTCGTCGGAGGAGGAGTACAGCGGGTCTGGATCCCACGGTCGGGCGCCTGGGGCCCGTCCCGAGACGGCGAATGCGGAGCACCAACGGCGGACTCCAGCCGACGACGACGTGGCGGACGTCGGTGCCTCGACGGCAAATGCTTGTTCTATGCGTGGGTACCGCCGACGCTTCGGCAACGATGGCCACAACTTTGGCTCATGCGAGGCGAATGTCCTTGAATGCACCGCGAGCCAGAACGTTCCAGCGCCATTCCGGTCTCAGATCTGCACCTGCTCAGCAGCAAAAGCGAAGCGATGCACACTCAATGCACAGTAAGTTAACGATGGGCTGGCCTCTTTCGTATTGTGGTTCACCTCTTTAGTGAGCATGCATGGCCCAACAAGATTCTGACTCGAAGTTCTATCTCCTTGTGTGCCGTGGCGCCATAACAATTTCCACAGTTGCCACTTTTGCCTGCAAAAGAGCCATCTTCCTCATACTCTGTGGCTGTAGAAGGCTTTTGATCTGTCGTTTACCTCAACAGGAACGTTTTCGGTCCTCCGAAAGAAGGGTGTCCGCTGGTGTGCGGAGTGGAAGGTGCGTGGCAAAACTACCGACGCACACCTTCCCCAAGTAGCAGCGCCCGCTTTTCGATCGGCAACGGCGGCCGCCGACGAAGCGCAAGCTGAGGTCGCTCGCTGTCGAGATGCTCTGCAATCGGACGTTTCGGAGCAACCAGATGTGGCTCGCGGAGGCATCTTGGCTCGGGCAGCCGCGGCGCTGTCGGGTCCCAACGCTCGCGCTGCGATGGTGCGCAATCCGCGCGCAGCGTTTTACCACTCGTCGTTGGCGACTGGCCTGTCAGCGGGGATGCCACGTGACGTGGCGCTCCCCTTGTACGCCGGGGCCAGCCAATCAGGGGTTGACTTCGGTGATTCGTTGAGTGGGGACGCCACCAACTCCACTATTTTGCGTCGAGCAGTTCGCAAGCGCTTAGCGGACGCTGCCGCGGAGAAGCGAATCGAACAAGTTCCCAGGATTGAGGGTCGACTCGGCAGTGTGGGCGGGGCCAGCACGTCCATCCGAATGTAAGTCTCCGTTATTTTTCTGTCTGGTGTGCGTTGCGGCGCGCCATATGATATTCTTGGCACATTGTGCCATCTCTCAGCCAGTGTGTGACTTGCCATTCTGACTTTTCTGCCTACCAGTGGTGTTCGTGGTCTTACCCATGACGGATGGTCTTTTATTCGATTGCACAATCTTCAGGCAAGCACTGCACGCTGAAGAAAGCCCCCCTCCGCCCCCTCCGTCGGCAAATGCCGCCGCCGCTTCCGGGCCTGCTGTCCCAGGTGGCGCCGAATCGGTCGCTGACGGGTCACGCGAGGCCGGCTTTCGAAAGCTGGGAGCGGCTGCTATAGCTGAGGACTTGGCTTCGTTTTCTTTCCGGCCTGAGGAGATCCTAGATCGTGCTGCTTTTTTGGAGAAGGCCTGTCGCGGTATGTCGGCCGGTTTCTTGCGTGGTCACACCGTGTGTGGGTCGACCTTGAGTGCAATGGAGGTGGTTGTGTTGATTCTGTCTAAGTGGGGCGACCAAGGTGAGCCGCATCCAGATGTACCGTCCCTCCCGCTGGGACTGCGTGATGTGGTCTTGTCGTGGGTAACGTCCCATAAGTGCTAGTGTCTTGCTGTCATACCCTTCATTCATACTGTGCGTCTAGTGACAACATTTGGGCCCTTTTACCTACGTACGTCAGGCAGAGATGCAAACAGACCTTCCCACGGTCCACCCGGCCCACACAGCTCCGGCACGTTTCGCACAGCCTCTAAGAATCTGTGGTCAGAATGACACGCTATATTTGGCACCGTCAGCTTTGTGAGGGCCACCGCGTGCAGGAGCGCCTCAGGTGAACCAGGATACGAGTGGAGCGCCGGCTTCAGTTGGTGTGAATACTCACTGAACACCTCCTCGATAGGTTGGAACTCGGGGCTTTTCGGGGAAAGCCGGAGAGGAAAGATGCCATTGGCGCCGACAAAAGCGTCCGCCTCCGAGGAGTGGATAGGCGCATTGTCGGCAAGTAGAACACACCGGTCGGGTTGCAACACCCAAGGTAGACAAGGTAGAAACCGGTTCATTGTCGGCAGCAGCCCATTGAGGAATAGTATCCAATCGTCAGCGTTCTGGGACGGGGGAGATGGGGTGGTCACCGAGTGCAAAACCCCGTTTGTGTAGGAAACGGCCATCATAGTGGATGCCCTCAGAATTGCCCGTCGGTCACGCGACTGGCACTCGTAGCGCACACCACGCAGCCACCGACCGCGCCGACGCCACAAATCCCCACCGTCCTTGTGCGTCTCGTCGGCAGAAACGAGGCACCTAAGAGGAACAGCCCAGAGTATTTTAGTGAAAGCCTCTCGTCTTTCTTGGTCCGGTTCACGACACATTCGGTAGAGCTGCTTATACGAGTAGCCCGCCGCCCGCAGCACTCGGTCGAGGGTGGCGATGGAGCACTTGTAGGCGTCGATGTAACCCGGCAGGGTAAACAAAAAGACGTCCTTCATTTCTCCTAGCAACTGCTCCGGGTCCGACAAGACAACGGCGGCCACAGCTTGGACGAAATGCTCATCGAAGAGAATGTTGTCGGCGTGACGATTCCGTATGGCCGGGTCAGGCCACCACTCGCCCGTGTCTTTGTACGCCTTAATCCATGCTGCCACCGTGCTCCGGTTGCAAAGTAGGCGCTTGGCCGCCGTCGTCTTGCTCTCGCCCTCAAACAGGACCCATGATATCGCCAAAAAACGCGCCGCGTCGTCAAACATGGGGACAAAGAGCACGAGACGGGTGCTTGGAGCACACCCACGGGCGGCGAGCTCTGGTCGAAGGCCCCCACTGCGTCTTGTCCAGCACTAGTGACGCAGGCGCTCTGAAAGTAGCCCCTCGGTGTTATCTGAAGACGACTATCGGTCCGTTACTTCACGCGTGTCGTTTGGACTGTCCGGACAGGAATGACTTGTACTCATGCACAATCACAATCAGTGTTATGCTGCTATTACGTAATGGCACGATGCCAGGTCAATAGAGTTAGCATGCAGCACTTTCCACCATCCGTCGCCGAGGTCGAGATGCGTCATGTAAGGGCTCCGCGTGAGCCCCACGGAGGCCTCGTGAAGCACCTGATAGCACAGTTTTGGAACCCAATCGCCCAACTGCAGCGCTGCTGATGGGCGCGCCGCCTCAGCCCCGGCGAACGCCCGGACGAATGCCGCCGGAGCTGCCTGCCCGGCGATCTCCAAGACCAAAAGGCGCCCCATGCGTAGCCTGAAGGGGCCAGGGGCCGCGACGCGGGGCACATGATGAAACGTGTCGTCGATGATCTCGCGCGGCCGTCTTCCTGCTGGCCCCACGCGCGGCGGACCCCTGAAAAGGATAAATGGGGCTAAAGCCTTGAATACGCTACAAGAAGCGACCAGATGTCAGCAACCAGAGGCTCAGTCACGAGAAGTCTGCGCCACATGCTGTCCTGCAAGTGGCGTGCTCCACTGCAGGCAAGCTCTCCGCTGCTGCCGGTGCGTCGTAGCAACCTGCTACGGCGCCTCGGGCTTTGCGACGAAGACGGGGACCCGGGACCGCGGAGGTAGCGGTAGCGGGTCAAGAGGCCAATCGAGGGTTGTAGCGGCCCTGTGTCTGGCCGTCGCCAGCGGTGACCGGCCATCTCGTAGGTGCGGCGATGAGAGCAGTCTAGCACACCGCTAGCTGCCGCCCAGCTCCAGATCGAGACTCGGCGGCGCGGGCACTTCTCTGATTGAGTGATCCAAAGGAGGCGCAGCTGCTCAGGGGTGCGGCCGACCGCTAACGGTTGCACCACGCTGCAGAGGGTCTGGGAGCTCATTGCTGCCCTTCTAACGCCGACCACCAAGAGTCCATCCACGCGGCCGCTCGCCACGTCACTCCTGGGCGGCGCTGTCCCGGGCGAAAGCGGGTGTGGAAATGGCGAGCAAGCCCAATTCCTGGTTTCGGGCGTCACTCGCGGCCACCCCCCTGGCTTCCGCGGAGTCGGCTCGCATCAGTGATGCGACATCGCTAGTATCCATCTACGGAGAAAGTAAATCGTACCGTCCCACAGCCAACGCGGCAGCCGTCGCCCTGCCCGCCACGCGAGTGCGCCGCCATGCGGGGCCGTCATCAATCAGACCGTACAGCGGCGGCGGTGGCGGCATGCAAGCTCTTCTAGCGTGAGGCCGGTGCAGCCACCCCCCGCCAGGCAAGAGCCCTACAATATCCACCTCGGTGTTGGCCAGGCCCACGACAACAAGTCGATACTGTTGCGGTGGTCACGGGTCCAGCTTCGCAATCGTGCTGTTCGACGCGTCAACGCACTGTGCCTACCGTGCCCGGCTGAGACAGCCGCTGCCGACTCGATTAATCGGACATGCGCTTTTCGCGTCAGCGCTACCTGAGCACAGGGTTGCTGAGATAGCCAGCGCGTCATGATGACTCGGCATGGAGACGCAAGCGACGTCACCAATTAGCATGCGGGGTCAACCCGTGCGGCACCAACCCCATCAGTGGGACCCCCGGCGCAAGCAGATAGACTGCAGGGGGGGCGCGCACCCATCAACAGCCAAAAGAGCGCGTCGCGGCCGCCCACCCAGATGCGGCGTGGACCTCAGGAGATCGACTAGCGCACCGCGTGAGGTGTCAGCCGCCGCGGGCTCGCTGCCAGGGAGCCGCTGGGTGACATGCGCTGCTGAAGCATGCGGGGGTGCTCTGCATGCGCACACCAGTGAGGCCGGTGACCAGCAGGGCTTGTCATGGATGTATCCGCGAGGATGATATCCGTGCATTATATCCAAATCCACTCAAGATACGAGCCGGGGACGCATATCCAAAATGCATTATGAGAAAAGCAGGAGAGCATATATTTATCCTGTCCGACAGAAATTGCGAGCTTATATCGGATCCGTATCCCAGATATGAGAGTCAGGATGCAGGGATATATACGGGTATGAGACTTCCCGCGCCTGGAGAGTTCTGATTAAACACAGTCGACCTCTCTTTTCGCGTGCCGACAATCGGGGGATTAATGTCCGAACATTCGGCAGCGACAAGCGGCGATCCAGCCCGACCCGGATGGAAACGTTCAATCACGCGACTCGACCCGATTGCGTTGTTGTCAGAGTGTAAAACGAGATTCAGAACGGTCATTCTGACGTCCGTTTAGACAAACGGCGGGGAACCGCCTCGACGGCGCCCGTTGGGGCGTTGAAATCAAGTGTGGATTTCAAGTCGTACTGCCGTCCATTTAGCACTCGAATAACGGCTGGATGGCGTTCTTCTTGGGCTCTAATTGAGCTGTCCGTCGGACTTGGGGGAATATATTCGGATCCAATAATCGTATCCGGATACGAATATAATCTACTCAAATATCAGGCTCCGGAGGCAGATATCCTGATCCGGATCTCAGCTGAGGGAGTTCTCCGTAATCAGATACGAAGGATCGGCGTGTATCCGTATCCGATTACGGCCCAAAAACCATACCCTGACAACCCCTGTTCGGCACACGAAAGAGTTATGAGCCAGAATGTGCCATTTCGTCCCTCTTGGGCCGAACACGTTCACGTGTGCGAGATTTCTTTTTATATCTCGCACACGTGAACGTGTTCGAAATTCAACTTGAGCTTCCAGTTGCGATCATTTCCGCACTTTTGATTGGTCGAACTGCTGCGATCCCCAAGGTGACTTTCTACCTCTGCGAGCGTGATCTGATCTGCTCATTTTGGCAGCCGATTTTCGAGCACGTCGCGTTCATGCATGCCGTGTTGCAGTGAAGAAAGCAGTGCTCGTGTCACGCCCGTTTTACGGATATGCGTTGCAGTTCACGCCCAATCAAGGGCACGACGGCCAGCCGTCTAGACAAGGCCTCACCAAAGCTCGCGTTACACGACCTGCTTGTCCGTTATTCGCGTTTCGGAACTTTAAGGACCTCCACGCACGTCCGAAGCAGATCCAATCAGATCACGGAGCTGAAGATAGCGAGATTGTCCAAATAAATATCCAGCATTTACGGTATGCAAAGTGGTTCGATTCTGCCCAGCCACAGGAGTCGTTGACATCTCGGGCTCGACGCGCGGTGTCAGGTCTTAAATGTTCAGAGCTTGCATGTAGCCCACGTGGTACCCTTCGGAAAGCAGCGAAGCGCCGGGGCGTCGACGAGACCATCGGTCACACACTCGACAGGCACATGGGCGATTTGTCATGGTGCATGTTCTTGAGGTGGGCTCTCTGAGCACAATCGGGTCCAACCTAAAAATGTTGACAAGTTGGTACGCTTCAGCCAGCAGCGCAGCGCGAGGGCGTCGCCATCACCGTCGATCAAAAGCTCGGCGCGCGGATCGCTGCAGAGGTCATTGTGCATCCCCCGATGAAGGGCCCCCTTGACCTAAGCAGGTGCTACCCAGTCCATCTTTTCAAATCGCGCTATATACTACTTGTGTGTCCTTTGTTCGCGTTTCGGAACAGCCCAATCGCTCAGCTGCACAGGGCCTCGGAATTACAATCGAGGGAGGACCCACATTTTAAGGGCATTCCACGTCCAAACTTTCGAAGAACACGCGAGAGCGGCCCAGATCAATTGCATACAACTTCGTCTCTCAATTGGATTGCGCACATGGGCTACATTGACGAAGAAATGGATTGCGGGACGTGCCAGAATTTCGGCGCCTTTCGCCCACAAACGATTTATGGACCTGCATGCACTTCCGGATCAAATCCGTTCACATCGCAGATCGGCGCAGTGAAAGGGTGTCACATTGATTGCCAGTGCTTCAGCAATGCAGTTTGGTTGGAGTTGGCGTAGCCATAGGATTTGTTGACGTCTGCGGCGCGAAGCGCCGCGTGAGGGCTTGCAGTTTTACTGCGGGCATGTGGCATCGCCGGAACGCTTCGGCGAGCGGCGCGGCGCGAGCGCGTCGGCACATCCGCCGGCCACGAGCTTGGTGGGTACATAGGCGCATGCGGTCTTTGCCTATTCTCCTATGGTGGGCTCACTGAGCCCGAGCGGGTCCGACCTAAGAATGTGCCCTGGGTGACACGCTTCGGCAAGCAGCACAGTGCGAGGGCGTCGACACGACCGTCGGCCACACGTGGAGTCGGCACACATGCGAAAGGGATCACTACGCATCCCCTATGGTGGGTTCTATCAGCGCATGCGGATACTGCATGGGAGGAAGTGTGCGCATACGCCCTTTTTTGATAAACGATTCTAGTAATGCTGGGAAACGTGACTGGAGGAGGGCTCTCGGACCCGGTGCAGGTACTATTTAGTCTCTCCATGTAAAGCTTGCATTGGGCAACATGTTTGTCCGTCTGTATATCTGTCTGTCTGTCTGTGCAGCGCACCAATGAGACTCCCGGGATCGGGTCGCGCACACGGGCTACAATAGAAAACACATGGATTGCGGGCCGGGCCAGAATCTCGGCGCTTTCCGACGACAAACATTCTAAGAACCTGCATGCATGTCCGGGTCAAGTCCATCGAGATCAGCGAGCGGCGCAGCGCGAGGCCGTCAAGATGAGCGCCTGTCTTCCCGCCCAAACTGGTTCGAGGCCGTCGAAATGAACGCCTGTCTATCCGGAATCCAACTTAGTTCGATTCTACCGATTCACATTCATCGTGGAAATTTGAGGAGTGCCGTCCAGTGTGAGGGTGTAAGGTTTGAGCGCCTGTATGCGGCTGCAACAAATAACCCAGATTTGAAGGCATTGCCCGTCCGAGAATTCCAAAGACACGCAGGAGCGGCCCGGATCACTTTCCGACCGGCGCATCATGGAAGAATCGGGGAATGAAATCCTCTGGGGCGCACTTTTTTTTTGTCTTTGACGGCCTGTATCTGCAGAACGGTTGCCCTTCGGACGATACTGAGCAGCGCAAACTGCACGTCATTTTTTGCAAGCTCAGGAATGAGCTGGGTCCCGTAGCCCTCCGACGACTTTGGAGAATCGCACCTGTGGGGCACTTGAGAGCGGCCTCCTCGATCGCTTAATGAGTCAGATTCTTCTGACTTCTTCCAGAATCCGTGAAACTTGCTGACATGTGGGAGTGGAAATCTCTTTGTTGAAGGCGCCGAGTGGGGTGGGGTACGATGGGGTGGGGCGTGTGGGTGGGCATGGGTGGGTGGGGACGGGGATGGGGAGGGTGGGCGCGAGAGGGAGGGCCTCCTTTCCCCTGCCGGCCGTCGGGCGGGGTGGCGTGGGAGGTGGCTTGGGGGGGGTGCCATGCAGAAAAACAGGCGTGTGCGTTGGCGTGGCGAGTGGTCGGATGGGGGTCGCCGCCTCGAGCACGATCAGAAGAATACTCAGAAGGTGCCAAAAGAAAGAGGCTCCATCATGCATTTCGTGACTGGCGTGTCATGAGAAGCGCGTGGTGAGAAGAACGGGCGCCGGATAAGGGTGGGCGCGGGTGGGTAGGGTGCGCATGGGCGCTGGTGCGTGGGGGAGCTGGGTCGGGCGCTTGCGGGGGGGAGGGCCTCTTTCATCCCGCCCGCCCTGTTATGGCGGGTCGTGAGGGCGCATGCCGTGGAGTGGGCTGCAAAGCGGCGGGGTGTGGGGTGGCTGTGCGGGTACAAGAAAGTCGCGCGTGAAAGGTTGACGGAAAACCTCCGGCAAAAGAACCAATTAACTGCAGTTTCGCCGATGGGCCAGAAACGGTCGGGCGGAGAGGTGTTTTGTTGTCACACCCACTAGCCAGCGACCTCTTGCATGCGGCACCGCCTGCGGGCTCCAAGCACCTGTGCGGATACTACCTAGACGCGGTGCGGGGCCGGTGGGGGGGCGGCGGTGGCGGCGATGGCCAAGTGGCCGCAACTGCTGCGGGGCGGCGGCGGCGGCGGTTGTGGCGGCGGCTGGGAGGCGGCAGCGGCGGAGGCGGAGCGGCTGGTGGTGGCGAAGGGCATGTAGCGGGCTGCGGCGGGGCTGGTGGGCGCGAAGGGCCGGTGGCGGGCGGCGGAGGAGTTGGCAGGGTCGTGTACTGAGCAGCGGCCGGGCCGGGGTGGCTGCGACGGCGGTGGTGGCGAGAGCAAGGTGGCAGTGGCGGCGGCGTTTGGGTCAAGTGGCGGGCGGCGGCGGGATCTGTGGGGGCGAGGGGCGGGTGGTGGGCGGCGGCGGAATAGGCGGGGCCGAAGACTGCGCAGTGGCTGGGGAGGGATGGCGGAGGTGGCGGATGTGGCTGGGGCCTGGTGGCGGTGGCGGCGGGTTTTGCTGGAACGGAGGCAGGGCCGCGGCGGCGGAGGGCTTCGCGCCGGTGAGGGGAGGGTTGCAGGCTGCGGCGGCAGGCGGCTGGGCGGCGGCGTGCTGGCGGCTGCGAGCGTGTTCACGGCGGCGGCGGCGGGAGGACGCCGGAGATAGTGGGCGAGGACAGCGGAGGCGAAGAAAGGGGTCGAGACGAAAACCATGGCGGCTGACGCAGCGGTGGTGACCCAGGCAGCGGCGGCGGCGGCAGGGGCGGCAACGTCAGGGTCGACGAAGGGCGTGAGGGCGGAAGCGGGGACGAACGCTGGAGAATGGGCATAGCTGTGGGGGCGATTGTGGGGGAGGGGGCGCCGACGGCGGTGATACAGTCGGCGGTGGGTGCTGGGCGGGTCGGCAGGGGTGCGGGCGACGGCGGGGTCGGGGACCAGGGCGACCGAGGCGGAGACGGGGGCGGCGACACTTGCGGGTTGGCAGCGGGGTGGGCGGGGGCGGGGGGTGGGTCGGCGGCGTTGGAGGGACAGGGACTGCGTTTCAGGGGCTCAGAAAACACGGGCATTCTTCACTGTGGCAGATTGTTGTAGTCCAATGAATAATCCCGGCTTCCGTTTGAGAGGATGAGACTGATGAAAAAATGCTTACCCGACAAACCTCTCTAGAAAGAACAGATCAGGTGCAAGAACGACTAAGTATCAGGCAAAATTGCGCCAGATAGCAATAAAAAATACTTTTCAAGCATCGAATGAAAACATATCGCGCCTCGCGGGCTGTCGGAAGCCAAGCGAGTACTGTCAAAGTGATCGTCCAGGGTGGCCTTGCTGATACTGCGCCTCTCGACGAGCAGCGCGGCGCGAGGGCTTCGTGACGACTTCTCGACTCGGCCTTAGCGGGTACTATTGCTGATTGCCCAACTTTACCCTCATCGGTCAAGACTGTGTCTGCTTTGTAGAACACGCCAGCCATTGGTATATGACAGCGAAAAACAGCAGCTGAGTGCGAATCTGGGACGCGCCATTGGCTTTTCAACCGCCAGGTCCGAGCAGAAACGAGATTCTTCGTTGTCCTGCGACATTCTTCCTTTCCCTTGCTTCTCACCTCATCGGCAAAAGTAGCCCAAAGCAGTCTGATATCGAGATTTTCTTCGAGATTCTCTCATAATTTCACAAAAACGAGTGTGCCGATTGTGCGTGTGCGGGCCGAACGGGCACATTCTGTGAAGATGGGACACGACATGCACCAGTGTCGATCCCCTTGGCCAATAAGAAACGTCCCTGCATAGCTGTTGCACTCCCGTCCTCCGGCGATTCCGAAAAAGCTCAGAGATCAGCAATAGACAGCACGTGAGAAATGCGGTGGGCTTCCAGAGCCCGTGCGGGGCCTGCATAGTCCGTTTACATGAAGCTTGCGGTGGTCCGCAACGTATGTATGTATATACGTATTCACCGTCCACCAATGGGATGCAGGGAATCTTTCTTTGTTTGCGGGCCACGAGGTCAAAGAAATCCATTGCAGGACGGACCAGATTCTAAGCGCAGTCTGCCTCCGAACTCAAGAAGGACACGAACTGACACCTGGATCAGAGCCATAGAGATCAGCCGCGGAATAGAACTGCGCACAATGGCTACCTTGACAATCAAATGGATTGCTGGACAGGCAAGAATTTCGGCGCATTCAGACCACCAACAATCCAAGGACCTACGTGCACGTCCAGATCACATCCTTCGAGATCGGCGAGCGACGCGGCCCGAGGCCGTCGAAAGGCACGCGTGTCTCACTGCATTTTACATTGGTTCCAGTCTACCGAGCGAAAGAATTTGCGGACTTCTGGGGCGCGGGGTTCGGCGTGAGGGCGTCAAAATCGTTCTCAAGCATGATGTGGCTCCGCGGGTACGTTTCGGCGAGCGGGACATCGCGAGGGCTTTGGTACGTCCGGCCACCGCCGGCTCGGCGGGTACATTGGCGCACGTGGTCACTGCGCATCGCTGTATAGAGGGCTATCAGAGCCCAAGTGGATCCCAGTGAGACCCCGTGGAGGCACCCTTTCTGTGCCGTTGATGGTCCGTATCTCCAGAGCGATGGCCCTTCGGACATTTCTGAGCAGTGCGAAACGTACTTCATTTTCGAAATCGATCGAATACGTTAGGTTCCGTGGTCGTGCGACAATTTTTCCCTAGTCGAGATCTGATCTCAGTCCAGCTTACGCTGGGTTTACGGAAGCTTGCACAAGCTTCTTGGACCCTCCATAGGGCCCGGTTTGGGAAGACGCGTGTCTTTCTCACATCTTCCAAGCCCCTCCAGAGGTCCTGATCGGGTGTTCATCAGCCCACGCCCCCCTACAGGAGTCGTTTTGCGTGTGGTTCTCGGACTCCCTGGTCACCCATCCCAGGGGGGTGTCACACGCAACCTCCTCAGCGGCGTGTTACGTTGTTGTTTGCGGCAGGATCCCGGCTCATGCCGGGGTCGGTGTCACCCATGAGAGGACGCTTACCCCGCAGGTCCTCCTCACTGTAGCCCCTCGAGACACCCGCCGGGCCGCCCGGACGGTCGCCTATACCGGAGGACTGCGCGACGCCCGCCGGAGAGCCGAGACGGTCCTCCATGTTTGTGTCCATTTCGACGCCCGCTGGGCCTTCCGGATGTCTTCCGTCGTTATAGTCCCTCTCTGCGACCGGAGGGACGTATTTTGGCCGCCCTCGGAAGACCCCTTTCGCTTTGTGCCACGGGCTCCACGTTTGTCTCGCCATTGTACCAGCAGGACTCTCGCCCTCATCCTATCGGAGGTGGGCACTTGCCCGCGAGCACCGACGACCTACCGAGAAACAGGGCGCTATCGGCGCGACCACCTTCCCACGCTGTGATCATCCCCCCAGCATCCTGGAGAAGCGAGCTATCCGCCAAGCGTGACGGCCGGGACGCTGTCAAGTGGACGCTGACAGCGGCCGTACCGTCGAGCACACCAGTGCCGGTGATTGGTTTTCCCCCGTCGTCGCAGCTGTTTCCGCCGCTGACGCCTCTGGAAGCGATGCCCCCAGCAGTTCACCTTGCGCGGGGGAATGAAGCCCCGCCTCCTTCTCAACAGCTTCCGCAGTCGACGACGCTGGAGGCGGCGCCCCACCCAGTGTATGCTGTGGGCCGGAGCCAAGCTTCGCCTGCGTAGACCTTTGTGATAGTTCCAGCTCGGCCGCAGCGTCCCCCCTCGGGCCCTCTCTACCTCCCGCAGGCGTTCAAGCAGTGCTCTACAACTTGCGAGACTAAATGGGCCCTGGTTAAAGATGGATGCACGAGCACCGCGTGCTGCCAAGCGCGGTGTACCTGGCTGTGAGTGGAGATCCTGTCACGGCGACCGGGCCCTTCAAGGAGCAGCTGTAGGGTGCTATGAAAGAGAAGTGGACCAACGTGATGAATAAGGGTACCTCCCGCGTCAAGAGTAATGTAAGGGCGCCCGAGAAGCAGTTCAAGAGGATCCGCGAGGTCTTGATCACGTTCACGTCGCACTGCCTGCCTGTTAAGAACGGAAAAACAACAGGACGCCTCTCCGAGGAGGACATCATCAGTAGCCCTGTGTCCCGATACTGCTTGCTCGACATCTATGTGGCCATTAGCAACGACCGGGAGAAGTACAGGCGCCAAGGCAAGACGGCGAAGCGGAAGGCTCAACTGGCCCACTATAAGTGGGTGGCGTGCTGCCGGGTGCTCCGGACGTTCGACAAGTATAGTGCCGCCACCAACAGCTCGAGAGGGAAAATGGAGGTGGACGACTCGTCGGACAAAGAGGGCGAGGGCGGCAGCACGAGCAGCACGAACACGGCCAACTTGGCCTACCAGCGCCATCCCGGCGGCATCAAGGCTGCCAAGCAGATGCGGTCTTAGGATGCCTCAATGGAGGAGCAGGTGAAATCCAGCATGACAGTGGTGAAAACGCTCGCTGCGGCGCAGAAGGAGGGCAACGCAATTTGTTCTTTCGACTCTACTGCCGTGCACAACACACCGGAGGCACCCAAGTACATGCAAGCGGTGTTAAAAACGTTGATGAAGTGTGCCTGCATGGTGGCGGCGCCGGAACCGCCTGCCCCGTCGAGCTAGGTACTTTCAATGTGTCTGATGAGATTCACGCTGTGGATGTAGACGTCGGCGTTGCTGCTTGGGCCGCTACCTCTGCCGCCGCGGCTGCAACGTGTTCGGCAATTCCGGTTGCTGGATCTTCCGCAGGAGCTCGTGTGCCACCGGGGTGGGAGCAATCGGTGGCGCCTGTGTCAGAAGGGCCTACTGCGGACCGGAGTCTGGCAATGAAGGCGGCACAACGGTCGGCGTCGAAGACACTGGGCAGCCGGGAGGGTTGCGAGCGACGGGGCACAAAGTCTCAAGCCGCCAAACAGCATGTTGCTTCGAAGGCACTTCAGCAGAATTTGAATACCACGCGCGCCCTTGAACAGAGAAGCGAATCGGAGACAACGACGGTCTGCACATTGGACACTTAATAACGAACAGATTGCGTTTATCCGTGTGCTTGGTACAGTAGCTCTACGTAGCAGCAGCTCGACGACAATGGAGAGGTTTTTTTTCAACCCTATGCGGGGTCTATTTTCCTCCTAATTTGTGCTCTGGCGAGGTCGGGTTCGTCGCTCCCCGCCTTCTCGGACGCGGCAGTGATCACTCACACCCAGCCCAGGGGCCTCCAAAAACTGTGGAGTGTCACCCCCGCCAGCAGAATGCCAACTAGGGCACCTCGCCCCACTCACGGGCTTGCTTTACCACCACCGGCTAGTGCCGGACGTGTTGGAGGGAGCTGACACAGCGTCCTTTCCGTGCCTGTCCTTCCCCGTGCCCGAACCAGCGTCTGGATACGCCAACCTCACTTCTGGCGGGCTCCGCCGCCACCGGTGGCGCTGCATACGGGCCCGCCGACGAAGTGGCCCATCTGGAGCGAAGAATCAATCGCCTTCCTGGTGGCAGCACAAAGAGGGGGGGGTTGTTAATGGGCAGCTGTCCAAAGCCCGCAGGCAATCGCGAAGTGGATTCGTGTCCGTTCGAGAATCGGGATAAGCTACATTTCCCAGAATCATGATCAATGGCACGTGATTTGTTCCCATTGATAAGCTCGAGCGCGTGGTCACGCGTGCCCTCAAAAAGTGCCCAAGACGCCTGTCTCGTGCCAAAAAACTGTCCTGAGTCAATCCTTTCTTGAAACGTTTTTGTTGTGTGTGGTGTTTCTTCACCTTACAGTCGTTCCACAAAAAACCTAGCTCTCCGGCGGGATCAAAAGTGCCCTCGATATCGCACATGTGCCTCATTTTCGATGCAACGCTCTCCATTTTGGACAGGCGCTCTCGAAACTCCCTTGAACGCGACCGATCCACGATTCCAGGAGACGCCCAGCGGTCCCCGGGGACCTTCTCGTGAGGGCTTTGAGATTTCTGAAACAAACGTTTGTTGACAGCCGACGCCGCGCACGACTTCGGCGTCTGTGGCATGTCCATTGCAGACATGGCTTCTCAATGTCGCTCGCGTTAACACGTGGTGTGCACTATTGCGCAGGCCGGCAAATTGTTGCCTCAATACGTCCCACGGCTCTGCGCTCTCATTGGCGCGAGGGTGTACCAGGCACTGCCCACTTTCTCAGTCATCTGATAGACCAATGAGAGAGCGTGAGAGCATCTCCATTGAGAAAAGGCCCTTCAATAGATACCCCACTCGTCACCGGCTCTCGGACAGCGTGGAGGCAAGTCACGCCTCGACCGGTTAGTGCCGTTGGAAGCCTTCACCTTTTTCGGGAATGGGCTCATCAGACGCGGGATGCTCAGACACACGAGGCAGCACATGACAGGAATGAGCCCGCCATCACTCTTTCTGGCTCCTCACATCGTGGAGCCGGACCCATCGGCCATTCTGGCTGGTCTCCCACTCGGGGGCGTCCCAGGGGTCACATGACCCGTTGGAGTTTCAGAGCGCTGAGGCGGGCCCGTCGTCCAATTTGGCTGACCGCCCAGTGCGAGGTAGACAGAGACCAGCAGATCTCCTCGTGCGCGCTATTTTCGGACGATGGCAAGTCCATTGCGAAGTCATCGCAAATTGCAGCATATCTTGATCCTGCTTCGATCCCTGAAAAATGGCCCCACGGTCGAGATCATCGGCCCGTTCTCGGTCGCTCGAAATTGCATCCTGAGAGTTGTGACAAGCCGGGCGCATATGTCTACCGGACGACGGCGTCGCCGATCCGGTCCACGTCGCCGAGTCGCAGTGGCGGCAGTGC
>ENA-ORXR01002680-ORXR01002680.1-marine-metagenome-genome-assembly--contig:-NODE-2680-length-16684-cov-4.468056_pt1 | contig 16684 bp, 11 predicted proteins | sample MGYA00237866_ERZ511479 | MGnify/ENA metagenome assembly ERZ511479 | reverse complement strand
ATTACCCGAAGCCATCCGTTAATTTTATCCAAAAAGCAGCTTTGACACTACGATCTGCAAGGTTGGAAATAGTGAGACTATGAGAAAACTGGGTGCAAATCAAATAGAAAAGCGATAAAACCTTTGAATTGCGAGAAAAAATAATAAATTTGCACTTCTAAAATTCGGGATGTAGCGCAGCCCGGTAGCGCACACGCCTGGGGGGCGTGGGGTCGCAGGTTCAAATCCTGTCATCCCGACTCAAATAACTCGCTGATAATCAAAGAGTTACAACCAAAAAAGCCAATCGTTCTGATTGGCTTTTTTTGATGGTTTCAACATGGTTTCAACAATTGGGGTCAAAAGTTTCATCTTTATCTTTCTTTATTGTTTTGTTGTTTAGGTTGTTATCAATACAGTTCTTTTGAAATGTAAGACTATCAAACTCTTATTTTTTATTATTATCCAAGGAGGCGATTATTTAAGTGTTTAAGATTGTGAATTAGGACTTGGATTTGGCGATGTATGTTTTTGATGAGTAGTGGGGTGGGGTGCTTTGTATTAATCTTAAAAGTGAATTGTTCATTAAAGATCAGCGAGAATATAGGGTTGTAAACTAATACATGGTAACCAAAATGAAAAAGCTTGTATCCAAATTTCGGATAACGAGGGAAAAATAATTACTCAAAAAATTTGAAGTTATGCTAAATATTGATGAGCAGATTAATATGGTAGTAGATAATTTTTTGGATATGGCGATTTGAGATTTTAAGGCTAGGAGTCAGTTATGGACATCCGCCCGTCCACCATCCGACCGGTTTCGTCGACTTTGACATCATAAAATCTCCGGCTTGTACGGTATCGCCTTTTTCCTGCCTATTTTTTGTTTGTGGAGCTGTACCTGCCTTTGCCGGCAGGCAGGTCTACACGAGACCTTGGCTTTTAGCCGAGGCAAGCTGTGTAAACGAGCATCTTTTATTTTTTTTAAACCTTTTATTTTCGTTTTGGCTTGTGGTGTTATAGCGGGGAAAGCAAACAATGTATAGAGTGAGGGATTAAATCTAAGCTAATAGAAAATTACTACTAAAATTTAATTCTTTAATATATTTCTCAGGACTTAATTTAAAAGCTTCTTCTTCTATTACAAGGTTTATTATTGTTTTACCATCTGATGCTTTTACTTCATACCGAGGAACCCCATCTACTAATAAAGTCGATTCTTTGTTTTTCTTTATTTCTAAAAAAGCCCTTCTTATTACTTCTTCTAATTTATCTTTTTCAGTCCAATCGTATAAAAAATCTCGCCATTTCTTCATTAATGCTAAGAGCTTTTTTGTTGGAATTTCCCCTAAATTTTCATCGTAAATCATATCTTCTAAGTTCGACATTTTTTGATAGGAAGTTATATATATTCGTCCTTGACCTCCTCCCCATTCATATTCTCTTAGTTCGCCTCTTATGATTTTTTCTAAATTTGAGATTATATCTTTCGTTGTATATAAATTGCAGTCCTTTAAGTAACCCGAATTGGGTATTAAATCATCACCTAAAGAAAAAAGCACCTTTCTCTTTAAATCTTTTCCAAAAACCACTATAGAAAAATATACCATATCTAATTATTATTATTATTATTATTATTATTATTATTATAACTTAGGAAACGCTGAACCATACTTCTCAGTTAACAAAGGTCCTGATGTCGGAGTTGAAGAATGTCCAGTACCTATATACATATGAATCTCCACATTTCCATCAGTACTCAAACCAAACCACTCATTACTAGTACCTCCAGGATTTGAAGGCGGCACCCACTTACTAGGGGTCAAATCAGCTCTTGCATGGGCAATTTCCTCAATTGTTTTTTGTTTTGTCCAAGTTTCAGGAAACATACTTGCTACCCCTGAAACTGGTACTGATTTTTTCTTTCGCCAGCCTTTTATATAAACTCCCGTAGCTGCATCTAAATCATCTGCCCATACCCAAACTTTGGCTGTATATACTTCTCCTGCATTAGGGGTTGTTCTTGTTCCACTTTCAACTGCTGTATGAAGACCTGAAGTTGGATGAGCAGGCGAAACTGGTATTGGCAAATCATAAATTGGATCTCCATTCGCATTTACTTTACCGCTTGATTGTGGCACAATATCAGTAACTTCTGAAATTGCGTCTTTATGATGTACCCCTGATATTTTATTTAATGTCTCATTCGATCGTAATACTTTATCTCCTGCAAATAAGTGGTCATCAAGCTTACCTCCATTTCTCCTTATAGCTTCTCGTGTTATATCATATGTCTCAATATAATTTGGATTTCCTCGTACGTTAGGAGGCATGTGCGTAATTTCATCCCACACACTAAGCTTAGAAGGATTGTTTCTTAACCAATTTACCAAAGTCGGATTTGCCGCTAAATCGTCGGTTAACTTCGTCAAAGTCGTAATATCTGACTTCAAGCTACTTCCTAACTCCTCCAACACGTCCCACGCCCTAACCTGTTCAGGATTTGTTTTCATGTGAAGGAAAAAATCTGCATCATTCAAATCCCCCTCAAATTTACTAAACTTTGTTGGATCTGTCCACTTATTCACCCCAAACATTAGCTCCAGAGATTCATCACTAGATTCAGCTATTAATTTGGCTAAATTTTCTGTAATAAGGGCAGGATTTTTTTGAGAAAGAGGTATTAAAGTAAAAATGTCATTGGACATTTTTTGTAATTGACTAGGCGATAAATTGGTATTGGCTGCTGCTAGTTTACCAATGGTTTCTGTGTGAAAGGACTTTACTATTTCCTTAAATCTTGGTAAATCTTCATCAAATACTTTAAGAGCCTTAACTTTTTTTGTAGCATAGATATTTCTAATTAATACATCAGTAGATCTAAGTTCTTCACCTTCGTCTAAAAGTTTATAAACTACAGTTCCGTCATTTTCAATTCGTCGAACAGATCTAAATCCTTTCATACCTACTTTTGCCGCTTTATCGAGAGAAAAAGGAATAAAAAACGCTGCGGCGTATTCTACTATCTTACCCTCAGAGTCCGTATTATAGACCATTGAGTAGATAGATCCAGTGACAAGGCCAATTGCATCTGGAATAAAATCTAATCCAATAGGGGATAGTATTAAACTAAATGCGTCAACAGTCCCATAAATGATAGGTTCAAATGTGATTTGATTATGAAAATGCTCTGTGTCATCAAATTCGTAGGTTCCAAAAATTCTCCATATTTCGGCACTTAGATATCCATTATTTTCGTGTACGTGATACAAGGCATATTGATCTTGGAGCGTTTCATTAGACATATAAGATTCGCGAAGTCTTACATTACCAGGCTCTGGCTCAAATATTTCTTGATTTATTCCACTTAAGGCCAAAGCTTCTTCGGTACGAGCAGTTAAAATTAATTCTTGAAGATTAATTCTAAATTCTCTCATTTCATGGAGGTAGTTGACCTTTTGTTGGTTAGTTCCATCCTTGGGGTATTCGGGTGGATTTGCTCTAAAATCACGTATTATTTTATCGTGTTTGGATCGAAATATTTCAAATTGATTGATGGAGGAAAATCCTGAAACCTTAGTTTCTACTTTTTGGTAGAATCTACGAAGGTTACCATTACTTAACATTACGATGAGACACGTATTGATTGGTTTTTCAAAGTTTGAAAAGGCTCGAATTGCTAGGTCAAATACAGAGGTTACTGTGGAGTAATCTTCCTCAGAAAGTAAAGCAGGATTAGAGAGACCTGGGATACCGCAGCTGCTAAGGGTTAATCCTTCGAGAACATTATTATAAGGAACTATGAGTAGCGTAACGTTTTCTTTGTCACTTTCAGGAATTGAGGAAGCCTCAATTATATCTCTTGCATATTGTGCTGCAGTTTCCCTACTTAATTGACTACCTACTTCTTGAAAAAGAACAAAGAATTTATTCTGCGTATGATACTGTAAGAGAAATAATTTTTCGTCCAGCTGTTCCTTGTTACTTTTGGACATCGGTACCTCATTCGCGGAGGTAGTTTCGATATGGTGATATTTCCCCATAGGTCTGATTGCTAGATTTATTGAAGTTCTTGCACTATACATAGCATTTAATTTAAGAACTGCTTGGTCTAAATAATTAGCACTTGGAACAACATCATCAATAGGGATTTCATTACAAATAGTAACCTTGGAGACTACCTCTTCATCTTCTGAATCAGAGCTACCAAAGGAACAACCTAGGGTAGCATTTTCGTAAGTTTTAATGGTGTTCCCATCAAGACTTTGAACAATGGCATTTTCATTTTCTATTTTAACCTTAACTGGATTATTACTTGCAACTGGAGGTTTATCAATAAATAGATCTTGATTTTCGAAAGAGACAAATTTTTGGTAATACTCAATCGTTTCTCCTAATGCTATTGATGCTCCATAATAGACGTTGTCTTTTTTTATGGCGATCAGTGTTCCTTGCCTTTCTGGTGTTTCGTCCGGACCTGCAAAAGCAATCGGGGTTTCAGATACTTCAATTGGGTTACCTTCTATATCCACAAATTGGTAGCCTTCGTTGATTAACTCGGCTGCTACTGCTGGTTTAATGCATTTATAATCTAAGTTTCCTTCGGCAAGATTGGCCCCATCCTCATCATCGTCAAACAATGTCCACGCCTTACTCGGATCATGCATCCCCGCCCACTGATACTGATGCGTAATCGTCCCCGTCGCACTATAATCCAATAAATTCTGCGTTGGATTACCTTCCAGTTGCGGATGCTGCTCAAAGGTATGGTGCAGCACAAAAGCACCGTGGGCCAACTCGTGGGCCAGGGTTTTAACGTAGGGTTCTTGGGTACTTTGAAGCTGCTCGTGATTGACAAAACCAAACTGGCGTTTGCGAGGCATATACCCGAGTTGATCCGAATCGGCGAAGCGGGGGAGGAGGAAAATATAATAAGTGTCGTCGTCCAGGTCGTTGACGTCGTCGTAAGCATTGTAGATATCTTTCATCTCCCCCGTATAACTTTGTAGAAAGCCGGTAGCCACCGCATCTAGCTCATCGTCGAAATCATCCGTGTTAAAATTGAGAGCGATACTAAGCGAAAGGTCAACCAAAGCAGGCTGGAAAATCTTTTGCAGTTCGGTGGCCAGCGCCAGCGAATCAGGAGCAAAAGGATAATTCGTCGCCCCGTTAACCGGGACGATCACCAACTTGATAGGCTTTGGATTATAGCTAACAATATTTAGTTTTCCAGCCAGCTTTACCGTGTCACCCGTTTCCACGGCGTAGATGGGGTAGGCCACCTGATCGCCTACACCTGTAATGGTAAGGCGGGCGACGTTACCATTGATGACGGTCGGGATTTCATTTTTAGCGGCATCTTCAAAGCGGAGCGGGAAAACATTTTCCCACTGATGTGATGACTGGATTTTTGGTAGGTGGTACGATTGGCTGGCTGGTGCCGCATTTGCACCGAGGTAGCAAGAAAGATGATTGGTCGCTTTCACCGGCAGGTAACGGCATTCATTTCAGTCTAAATTTTTGAAGCGTTTTATTTTTATAATTGGCGATATACAACGTTTTATTATTTACTATAAGGTCGGTTGGTTTATTAATACCTTCTTCAATAATTTGGAACAAAGAACCATCGTACTGATACACTAAAACCCGGTCATTTTCAAAATCGGTGACGTATATAAAATCTTCATCCGCAAATATACCAGTCGCGGCGTTCATTTTTTCCGCTTCGCCAATAATCTGTAACGATTTTCCTTCTTTGTCAAAAATTTGAATACGATTATTATAAGCGTCTGCCACCACCATCTTATCCGGCAAAATCTGTACATCCGTTGGATAGTATAACTGCCCTTGCGCTTTTCCTTCTTCCCCAAATGAGATCCAGTCTTCTCCATTAAAATATAGGATACGGTGATTATAGAAATCGGCAATGGCAATTTCTTTTTTATAGAGCGCAACACCTGCCGGCGCATCCAGACTGTCGGGAATTTCTAAAAATTGCCTTTGTCCATTAATAAATTTAATAATCTGGTCAGCGCCAAACTCCGGAATGTACAGCGTTTCTCCCTCGCTATCAATATGCATCGGGCGTTCAAAATCTGAAAAAATTTGCTGTATTTCACCCTTTGCATTTATTTCAACCAGTTGATTATGGTCACCGTCGGCAATCCAGATATGATTATTTTGAAAAGTAAAACCAATCGGTGTAATCTGTCCTAAGTCAATAGTTTCTGCTAGTTGCCACGTTTTTTCTTTTTTCGTACAGGAAAATAAAAACAGTAAAAATACATTTATAAAAAGTATCTGTTTCATTTTATTAATTTTAAGAGGGAACCATATTTTAAGAAGACGATTCCCTATTTATTTTAAATCAAAAGAATCCCTCGGAGCTTGGGAGTTTACCCCAAGTGGAAACGATAGAAAGACTGATTAACCAATGAGCCAATTTTATTGAACTCTTTCGTATTGACAACAACCAGGTAAATTACGGTAGGTTGCAGATTTTGCTTTTACACTTTTTGTATCGTGTCCAGCCAGGGCAACTGCTTTTTCGAGGTCTTCTTTCTGGACGCTTGAAGAAGCTTTGACAGTCAATTGTTTGGTTTCTTTGTCCCATATCGCGCTTTGAACACCATCTAATTTGATTGCTACTTTTTCAATTCGGGCTTTACACATATCGCAATTTCCCGCAACGAAAAACTTAATATTATGCAATTCAGCATCTGCTATATCCAAAGGCTTTTCCTGCTCAGTCGTTTCCATACTACCGTCCATTCTCTTTACGGAAACACGAACCGGGGTATAACCCGCCTTTTCGACTTGCTGTTCTACCCGTTGGATACTTAACCCTTTTTCGCCAGGGTACGAAAAATCCATAACTCCTGTTTCCATTTCTATTTTTACTTCTTTGATACCTTTCAGTTCTTTAAATTTTTTCTCCAGGCCGTAAGCACAAAAAGGGCATCCCAATCCATCTACCTGTACGGTAAATTTATCCATCGTTTCAGATTGAGCATTAACATTGTTATGGATTCCAAAGAGAAAAATTGTGATAAAAATTACTATAATATTTTTCATTATTATTTTTTTTTTGATTAAAAAATGTATCTCGTTCCTAAAAACACGCTCACATTGCGTTTTCTTTCTTCCGAGATTGTTTGAATCAAAGGAAATTGTACGGCCGCTTCTACCGTCAATTGTCCTTTGGCGTATTGAATACCTTGTGCATAAAGTAGCATGTATTCATCAATATCCGTAAACCAACTGCTCTGATACTCAAAATAGAGATTTAGTTTATTGACTGGATAAGCGGGTTTGGTGAGCGGTAAACCAAAACCCAGTTTGTAGCGCAATTCATCCATCTCACCGGACGGTTGCAAATTATAACCTAGCTCATTGGAGATACCGTATTTTAGACTTTCGTACCCGGCTACGACACTCACGTAACTTTGGTAAGTACCCATACTGATATCCATCAAATTGAGGGGATCTCCCGTTGGTAGAACTTGTAAAGTTTTAGCAACCAGGCGAAAGGTTTTACCCATTTGATCTTTGCGGTAAAATTGATATTTCGCCAACAATTCAATATCACCCAAAGACTGTCCCTGCCTGCCGTCGTCAAAGTTAAAATGGACATAGGGTAGATGAACCCCGATCAACGTATTGGCAGTCGGAAGATAATGAACCATCAAAGGTGCTTTGACAAAAGTACCTTCGTTGGTGTTTCTGATTTCGGTGAGGGTTTTAATTACCCAACTATTGGCTCCCAGCATGATCGGTTTATCCGCTGTGATGGGAGGTCCTTGTGCAAAGCTATCGAAGCCGCAACCTAGTAGGATAAGCAAACCCATACACCATTTGGTATAATGCATAGTTTTACGGTATTCAGTTAATGTGAAATAGAGGTTTACCTATCTGACTGGCAAATAGGCAAAACATTACTAAAGGTTACCGCAGTATTTATAAAAGGAAGGACTGAACAAGCACGGGAATGTCTTTATTCAGCAAAGGTGGGATATAATTTAAATGTGGAATAATTACTTTATTCAGATTAGTATATTCTAATAAATATACCTGAACAAAAGCAGTGATAAATTGTATCTGGGTAGGTGAAATTTCTACCGTAGAAATTTTTTTAACTTCGTCGTTACCGTCGATTTGTATCGTTTTATTAGAACAACAATTTTTCTGAGATTGCTCAACTTCATCCTGGTTGACAGAGGCAGCATGACAGGATTTCTTTTTATTCTTACAATGATCTTTGGCAACCTGTTCGTGACAGGATCGGGCTTTACCAGTAAGACTAAATGTTTTAATTTGTCCTTGACAATAATGCAAATCTATAGAAAATCCAGTAGAGGACAAAAGCATCAGCATTGCCATCATCAAGGAGGTTATTCTATTTTTTTTGCTCATTTTCATATTAACTAGTATAACGACTTAATTTGGTATTTGTTATTTTATGCTAAAAACAGATTTTCTTCTGTAATCGCTAAAACATCTTTTATTACTATTAACAATCTTTTATTCAGCAAAGATATAACAAAAATTTAATTAAATACAAGACTGGTAACTCATAAGTATTAAAACTGTATTGCAATTTGATTGCATTTCCTTTTTGCTTACTTTTACGCTTAATGAAATTAGTTATTAATATCTTCACTTTCTATATGCTCGTGCTGTCGTTCGCTCCCTGCGGCGATGGTGGTAAGGGTATGGTGGAGATTGCTAAACATTTCTTCGGAGTTGAACATCAACATACTCCAGATCACGACCAACATTCAAATGGTTGTGGGGATGATACCTGTACACCTTTTTGCGTTTGTGCCTGTTGTTCTATGGCGACAGATGTTCCGGCCAAACTGCCGCTCTTTGTTGAATATCTACCTCCAAAATCTACCAGGCTCCCTTTCTCTTGCTTTGACTTTATTCCTCCGCCTTTTATCCACTCTATTTGGCATCCGCCGATATTTAGCTAAACCATTTTCGTGGGATACCTATGCCCATATGTAATGTAAATTTTTGGTTTAACTAAATTTCAAATACGCTATGTTTGATAAAATTATCGCTTATTCGATCGAGAATAAGTTTGTGATAGGACTACTGGTAGCCGCACTGATCGTCTGGGGTTTATTCTCCTTGCGACAACTACCCATTGACGCTGTTCCTGATATTACCAATAATCAGGTGCAAGTTATCACCACTTCACCGACCCTGGCGACCCAGGAGGTGGAGCAATTCATTACTACTCCCATTGAACTGGCTTTACAGAATATTCAGCAACTGGTAGAGATTCGGTCAACTTCTCGTTTTGGTCTGTCAGTTGTGACGGTTGTCTTTGAGGAGGATATGGACTTATATCTCGCTCGACAATTGGTAAGTGAATATCTAAAAGAGGCAGAGAGTAATATTCCCACTGGTTTAGGCATTCCCGAAATGGCTCCGATTTCTACGGGCCTGGGAGAAATATATCAGTATGTCGTTCATCCTGCGGAGGGCTATGAAGATAAATATTCGTTGACCGAATTACGGACCATTCAAGATTGGATAGTTAGCAGGCAGTTATCAGGAATTGAAGGAGTGGTAGAAGTGAACTCGCTCGGTGGTTTCTTAAAGCAATATGAAGTAGCCGTCAATCCGAATTTACTGAAATCTATGGGTATTAGTATCACTAATATTTATGATGCTTTGCAAAATAGTAACGAAAATACGGGCGGCGCTTATATTGAAAAAAATCCCAATTCCTATTTTATTCGTACCAATGGTATTGCCCAGTCTTTATCGGATATTGAAAAAATAGTGGTGGAGGTCCGTAACGGTAAACCCATTCTAATCGAAGATGTGGCTACGGTTCAATTTGGTAAAGCTCCTCGCTACGGGGCTGCTACTCGTGACGGTAAAGAGGTGATCAATGGAATGGTGATGATGTTGAAAGGTGAAAATTCGGCTGCGGTAACGGAGCGCATCAAAGAGCGCGTGGTACAAATTCAAAAATCGTTACCCGAAGGCGTACTGATCGAACCGTATCTGGTGAGAGATAAATTAATTTCTACGGCCATTGGAACCGTCAAAACCAACTTGCTGGAAGGAGGCTTGATTGTTATTTTTATTTTGGTGCTCATGCTGGGTAATTGGCGGGCGGGGTTGATTGTGGCTTCCGTCATTCCGCTTTCGATGCTCTTTGCCGTTTCCATGATGAATTTATTGGGGATTTCTGCCAACCTCATGAGCCTGGGAGCAATTGATTTTGGACTGATTGTGGACGGAGCAGTGATCATCGTTGAATCGATTGTGCATCGCTTACAGGTCAATTTTGCGGGGCAAAAACTGACGGCTTCCCAAATGAATAATGAAGTTAAAACAGCTTCCCAAAAAATAAGAAGCTCGGCTGCTTTTGGAGAAATTATTATTCTGATGGTTTACATTCCCATTCTGGCACTGGTCGGTATTGAAGGCAAAATGTTTAAGCCAATGGCGCAAACCGTTATGTTGGCAATTGGTGGGGCGTTGATTTTATCGCTGACTTATATACCGATGATGGCCGCTTTGTTTTTAAATAAAAATATTACCAACCAGCGAACCATTGCCGACCGTATCATTTCTTTTTTCCAAAAATCATATAGCCCCATTCTAAATATCGCTTTACGTTTTAAAGCTTTTTTTGTGCTGGCAACCATCCTTTTATTTGCGGTTAGTATATTTGTTTTTAGTCGAATGGGAGGAGAGTTTATCCCAACTTTGGATGAAGGCGATTTGGCCCTGCATCAGATTCTTCCTCCGGGCAGTTCTCTCACTCAGAGTGTGGAAATTTCCAAAATTATTCAGAAAAAACTATTAGCCGAATTTCCGGAAATAGAAGAGGTCGTAACTAAAATCGGTTCTGCCGAAATTCCTACCGACCCGATGCCGGTCGAAACCGGTGATATCATGGTTATTATGAAACCCAAATCAGAATGGACTTCGGCGAGCACTCGTACCGAAATGTTTGAAAAGATGGAAAAAACACTACAATCTATTCCAGGATTGGCGTACGAATTTTCACAACCGATACAAATGCGATTTAACGAATTGATGACGGGTTCGAGAGCCGATATTGCGATCAAATTGTTTGGTGACGATTTAGCGGTGCTATTTGAAAAAGCGAAAGAAATCGAAAAAGTCATTCGGAATATCGAGGGAATAGGAACCATAAAAGTAGAACAAACCGTAGGGATGCCGCAGATTATTGTTGATTTCGATTATAATAAAATGGCGCAATATGGTTTACAAATCAAAGAAATCAATCAGGTCATTCGGACTGCCTTTGCAGGAGAAAAGGCCGGAACAATTTACGAAGGCGACCGTCGATTTGATTTAGTGGTTCGGCTGGATGAGCGGTATCGGAATGATATTAAAAATGTCGAAGATTTATACATCACTTTGGATAATGGTACGCAAGTGCCTTTACAGGCAGTCGCCAGGGTTGAATTGATAGATGCGCCCATGCAAATTTCCAGAGAAAATACCAACCGCAGAATTGTGATCGGGGTCAATGTTGGTAATACCGATGTAGAAACGCTGGTAACCAAAATCCAAAGGGAACTGGATGCAAAAATTGATTTACCCGCCGGGTATTATTTTACGTATGGTGGTCAATTTGAAAACCTGAAAGCAGCCAATGCTCGTTTGATGATTGCCGTACCAATGGCACTGGCTTTAATTTTCATCATGCTCTATTTCACCTTTGGAAGTATCGCACAAGCAGCCCTGATTTTTACGGCCATTCCACTTTCTGCCATTGGCGGGATCTGGGCGCTGGAATTACGAGGAATGCCATTTAGTATTTCCGCAGGCATTGGCTTTATCGCACTTTTTGGAGTGGCCGTCTTGAACGGAATTGTACTGATCGGTTATTTCAATCAATTAAAAAATGAGGGTATGACCAATATTAAAGAGCGTATCATCCAAGGTACAAGCGTTCGATTGCGTCCCGTTTTGCTAACGGCATCCGTAGCTTCGCTGGGTTTCTTGCCAATGGCGCTTTCCAATTCTGGCGGTGCGGAAGTGCAGCGACCTTTGGCAACGGTGGTGATTGGTGGATTGCTAACCGCTACTTTTTTGACCTTGGTAGTTTTACCCATTTTATATAGCTGGCTGGCGCAATGGCAAGAGCGAAAAGGAAATAGCGCGATTGGGTCAACGGCAATCATGATCATTTTACCTTTATTCTTTTTTAGCCTTCCGGCAGCAGCGCAACAGCGTCCAGTCTCCATGAACGAAGCAGTGGACATGGCGCTCCAAAATCATCCTTCTATTCGTGCTGCTGACCTGGAAATTCAACAGGGGCAATCGTTGCAGAATTTGCCTTACACGCTTGGTACAACTGATTTTAGTTATCAGGGAGACGGTCTGTTTAGAGAAAATGGACAACAGGTTAATCAGATCAGGATTGTGCAAAATATCCCAAACCGTTCCGCTCTTCGAGCGCAAAACAGTTGGCAAAATGAACAGGTAGCTCAACGCATTTTGCATAAGCAACTAACGGAAAAAGAATTGCGTTTACAGGTTCAACAAATCTACCTGGATTTACAGCAGCGAAAAGAACTCCGTCAGCTATACAAAAATTTAATCCAGACTTATCAGCAATACACGCAAATAGCAAAGGTACGAACGGAGGTGGGAGCAGCCAATCGTATGGAATTATTAACCATTCAGACTTCCCTGAACGAATACAATTTATTATCCAATCAGGTAAAAATGGAAATTGCTAATCTGGAAAATCAATTAAACGGTTTGCTCAATACCGAAGAAACAGTTACTGCAACGGATAGTCTTATTGTCATTCCATTTGCCAGCACTGATAGCATCAATTCCTTTCGAGTACAATTAGCAAATCAGGATATCGAAATTGAACAGACGTATATGGAGGTACTGCGAGCGAGTAAGAAACCTGATTTTAATCTCGGCTATGCTATTCAAAATTACTTTGAAGATGGTTGGCTGCATGGTTTACAAGCGGGTGTACAGATTCCGCTTTTTAATAAAAGTACCAAGCAAAAAATCACTGCTCAAGGTATGCAAGTTGAGGTGGCCCAAGCCAATTTGGAAACAGCGCGCTTGCGAACAAAACAGGAATTATTATCTATCGAAAATACGATTCAACTCTACGCCGCAGGAGTGAATTACTACCAAGAACAACTGGAAATTATCAATCCTGAAATGGAGCGAATTTCTGAACTGAATTATCAGGCAGGTGAAATTTCCTACCTCGAATTACTCAATACCCTCAACCTGCTTTCTAAAAATAACAAGCAGTATTGGGAGCAGGTATTGGCACACAACAAGGCGGTAGTGCTCTATCAATTTTTGTCAAATCAATAAAACATTTCTAAAATGAAATTTATAAATAAATCAATCCTGGTAATAATTTCAGTAGCCACACTACTACTGATTTTCGCTTGTGGTCACAACCACGCAGATGGGGATGGTCATAATCACGGAACGGAACAACACAGCGAAGAGGATGATCATGGACATGAAGGCGAATCCCATAGCGAGGGAGATGGTCATGATCACGGTGAAGAACACGAAGAGGGAGAAATTCATCTCACCAAAGAACAAATTGAAACGATGAGCATAAAGTTTGGCGATTTCTCGCAAGTCAAGATCAATGATTTTGTGAAAGCAACCGGAACGTTAGGACTTCCACCCAATGCGCTAACTTCCGTTAATGCAAAAGCAGAGGGTTTTGTCAAAGACAGCAAAAAATACGTCGAAGGCAACTACATAAAAAAGGGGGCTATTATGGCCTTTTTGGAAAACCCTGACTTTATTCAACAGCAACAAAAGTATCTCGAAGTGGCCGCCGAGTTGGTCTATGACCACCAGGAACTGGAACGACAGCAAACCCTCTTGGCAGCCAATGCAGGCATTGAAAAAAATGTCCAAAAGTTAAAAGCAGCCGTCGCCATAAAAACAGCTACTTTAAAAGGAGTCGCTAAACAATTGTCTTACCTCGGCATCAACGTAGCCGATTTAACCACCGATAATATTGTGCAACGCATTCCCCTTCCTGCACCGATGTCGGGCTATATCACTTCCATAAATATGCACAATGGAATGTATGTATCCCCACAAGATAAGCTAATGGAAATTGTTAATGAAAAGCACTTGCATCTGGAACTGGATATTTTTGAAAAAGACATTTCAAATATCAAAGAAGGACAAAAAATAAGCTTTACCGTTCCCGCAATGGGCAGTCAGGTTTATGATGGAGAAGTTCACGTTATTGGCAAGGAATTTAATACCGAAAACAAGACGGTTCGGATTCACGGCCATTTGGAAAAGGAGCGTCCAAAATTTATCAAGGACTTATTTGTTGAAGCCAAAATCTGGTTGAATGACCAAACCGTTTCCGCACTTCCCGAAAAGGCAGTCATCAGGGACGGGGATTTTTCCTATATCTACGCAACGGATAATTCGTCCACGAATAATGAACTGAAATTTGAGGCGATCAAGGTCGTCGCAGGAAAAACGGATAATGGGTTTACCGCCATAAAATTGATTGATAAAATACCTGCCGGAATGCAAATAGTGACGGATGGCGCTTATTATGTGTATGCGCAGTCGAAGGCAGGAGAACTGGAACATAGTCACTAAAACAATCAACAGCATGGAGCAAGTAAATAAAATACTGGAACAAAAAGCTGTCCGCATCACCCCGATGCGGCAGCTACTGTTAGAACATTTCGTAGACAAAAAATGCAAACAGGTGACTTGTATTGATAGTCAACTAATTCCTGCGCTGGACCTTCCTGACGGATATGTTCAACAAGAAGTGAGCATGATGATAAAGGGAATTTGTCCGAATTGTCAGGGATAAGTTTGCAATTTCATTGCATTGAATATCGTCCTATATTTGTAGAAAAAAATAATATGCCACTTTATTTATTTCTACTTCTAATCGTCTATTTCTTCTTTGTCTTTTTCCTGCGGTCTTTTCTGGTTTGGAAAAGAACGGGTGTAAATCCTTGGACTTTCAGCAAAGTAGACGATGCACACGGCTACAATGGAAAAGTCTTTACTTTCATTTCCATCATAGAATTTGTGATCGTATTTATTTATACTTTTAAAAGCGAATGGTATCAGTACTTCCTGCCTTTTTGGTATTTGGAACATAGCTATCTGCAGTATACTGGATGGGGCTTATTATTGCTATCACTCGTTTTGGTCTGGGTAGCTCAATCGCAAATGGCCAACTCTTGGCGAATTGGGATTGATGAAAAAAACAAAACTGAACTGGTTACAAACGGCTTATTCTCCGCATCCAGAAACCCCATTTTCCTGGGGATAGTAATTGTAAATTTTGGACTATTTTTGATTATCCCAAATGCCCTTACCTTGCTCATTCTTTCGTTATCCATAGTTAGTATCAATACCCAAATCAGATTAGAAGAAACATTTTTAAAAACCATCCATGGCAGCTCCTACGACCAATACTTAAATAATGTTAGAAGGTGGATTTAATTTTACAAAATGAACAAACAACAAAAAGCAGCTATCGAGTATTACGATAAATTCTCCAGGGTCTACGACTGGTTATCACCAGAATGGTACTACCACAACGCCAGAGTTTATGCCATTGAGCAATTAGCTTTAAATTCGGGTGATACCGTTTTAAATCTGCCTTGTGGCACCGGTCAAAACTTTACATATTTTCAAAAATACCTCAACGAAACTGGGCTAATTATTGGTATTGACCTTTCGGAAGGAATGCTGGAAAAAGCGAAAATAAAAACAGCCGAAAACGATTGGAATAATATTAAAATCATACGGGAAGATGCCACCCAAATCAACCAGGAATGGTTTGCCAATCATTTTGGTGATTCTGTAAAAGTAGCGGCCATTCTTTGCGATCTGGGCTTATCGGGCTTTCCAAATTGGGAACAGATCATCGATAATATGCTCGAACTGTTAGAACCAAATGGCAGACTGGTCATCATGGATTGGTACCTTCCAGAGCCGAGCCTTAGAGGAAAACTTATCAAGTGGGTAGGAAAAGGCGAAGTCGATCGTCCGGTCTACCAATATTTAAAATCAAAGGTGGCGAAGTTTACCGTAAATACTTCTTTTAACCGAGGAGGCGTATTTGTCGCCACAGGAATTAAGCCATAAAAATTGAGTAAACAACCAGGTCTTGCTGCACCTAAATCTGATTCTAGGGATAAAGAAGAGAACAAGGAAGCTCACCGCGCCATGCGAACAGAACAGTCTAACGCCATGCCATTAAGGCTTTGCTGACGCCGGAACAGCTGACAAAGTATAACGAGAAAGGAAAGCGTAAAAGAGGAGGCAAAAAGGGTGGGGATTCCGATATGGAGCAGCAGTAAGATTTTAAAAAGAGGTTTGTCGGTCGCTCATTGGCTGGCCGGTTTTAGGTGGCGTTTTTTTATGGAGTTCAGGAAATGTTAGTGATTTCCGTTCTTATTTTTTCAATCCAGTTGGGGTCATTCGGTTCCACAATAATCGCTTTAAAATTAAATCTTTCACTTTCAATTCCAACACCTTTTGAATCGTCAATATGTAAATCAAAATCGAAAGCCGGTGGATACTTGGAGGCATTAATCTGTAGAAATTTTAAAACCTTTCGATTTTCCTTTTCATTGACAATACGGCTAATTTTAATTCCGTAGTAATTGAAAGTTCGTTTTATTTTGTTGTGGCTGCGGTA
>ENA-ORXR01002676-ORXR01002676.1-marine-metagenome-genome-assembly--contig:-NODE-2676-length-16719-cov-3.177923_pt1 | contig 16719 bp, 10 predicted proteins | sample MGYA00237866_ERZ511479 | MGnify/ENA metagenome assembly ERZ511479 | reverse complement strand
GAAGAAAAATTGGCGAAGTAATCGCAAAAAAGAAGCATTCAAAAATGTAAATGAATTTAGTACACGGTGTACTAGGTTGCTATCTTTGTTGTTAGTTGTTGTACTGCGGCCCATACGGGCGCAGTGGTTGTTGGTTTGATAGTAGTAAGGAGAAACTCTTTGTGTTATCGATGAGGCGAGTATCCTGTCCAATGTACATCGAAAGATTTTCAATCTCAATCTCAATCTCAAATTGAATCACTCCTGCTATTATTTCCTCCTACTTATTATGAATAATGCGAATCAGGGGTTGGCCCTTACGCGCGCCCTCAATCCCTAAAGGGAAGTCCACCCGCTACTTAAGTTTAATGTTCAAAAGATAAAAATAAAAGCTGACCAACATATTGCTAACATCAGTAGAAAATCATTGTAGGAAAAGCGCTGACTTCCCTTTAGGGATTGAGGGCGCGCGCTGCAAAATATGTAGTAGTTCTCTTGAATTTCAAACCCTTATTCGCATGAATAGTTAACAAACCTCCCTCCATTATTGAGATGTACCAACAACCGGGGCCAGCGCAGCGAAGCCCATCAGACCAATAACTAACAACCAGAATTTACACTACCTCACGACCATCAACTTCCCACGCTCACTCACCGCATGGCTCACTTGATAATCATCCACAAAAACGCCCTGCATCACCCAAACATAAACACCTTGTTGTACCACCTCACCTTTAAATTTCCCATCCCAGATATCATCAATGCCATCCGATTCAAATACCTGCTCGCCCCAGCGATTAAATATTCGAAGCGAGTAATCAATGACTGAACAAGGACTCACCTGATGGAAAATATCATTGATGCCATCCCAGTTGGGACTAAAGGCATTGGGAGAATAAAGCGGACATTGATCTAAACAATTTTCATTCAAATCCACTTCAATGAAATCGCTCGCCGTTCCACAACCATTGTTGACCTGAACGCTGTAGATACCTGACTGAGTAACTTGATAGATAGAATCCGTGCTGCCATCTTGCCACGAATAAGATGAATAGTTCGTACTAGCATCCAATGTTACGGGTAGTCCTGCGCATAGGCTGGTGTCAGGGCCAAGTTCAATATAGGGTGAGCCCAAAATATCTATTTCAATACTTGCTTCAAGTTGGGTGCATTCATTGATGGTAGTGGAGAAAATATATCGACCACTATTGATCAGTGAGACATTGGATATAGTAGGATTGAGTTGGTTTGATTCAAAATTGTTGGGGCCTGACCAACTGTAAGGTAGACCGGGATCGATGGCACTAAGCGTTAGTGTCTCGCCGATGCAAAGCGGATGGTTAGATTCAATTATAATTTCCGGATAAATGTCATCGCTAATGTAAAGTTCCAATTCATTTAAGTTGCCACCTTCCTCTCCATCAGTCGAGCCATATGGTTCTCCAAAACACATGGATGAAGGGTCTACAACTAAGCCACCGACTCCAGCAGCCTTGATAACTTGTATATTGTCTGGAAGATCTATTCCTGAGTGCCAGACAAGTCCACCACCGCCCCCGCCGCCAGGGCCATGACAATGCACCCAATTGACATTGCCCCCTTGACCACCAGCAACATTCACAGGAATGTTGCTACCACTTGTTGATTCAATATCGAGCAAAATAGTCCCTCCGCCGCCACCGCCACCGCCACCGTCATTATCAGCCGTAGGTACATCGACACCTCGCGAAATAACCTGCCCACCACCTCCAATAATTTCAGGTGATTTTATAATGATGATACCACCTCCGTTTCCACCAATAGCACCTACTTCATTGTTACTATGTCCAGTGCCTCCTGCACCACCCATGAAGATTTTATTTTCAGTATTCGAGTAATTAAGTTTCCTGGCTCCTTCACCTCCATTAGGGGAGTTGTCAATGTCGGCACAATATTCCCATTCATAACCGCCCATGCCGCCGCCTCCAAAATTGCCGCCGCCACCGCCGCCGCTATTGTGCATGTTGCCACCACCGCCGCCATTGGCATTGGCACCCCGACCTCTGCTGTGACTATCAGGAAGGTCCGCTGCTCCTTCTCCTTTACGTGCTCCCTGACCAGAATTCGTACCGTAGTAATATTCCAGCGCAGTGCAATCATCATCGGCAGGTACCAGTCCATAGGATTGAAAACCTTGTGCACTAACATCGATATTTTCGTTAAGTAATAAACTTGATTTGCATTCAAATGCTAATACACCTCCTGTTGCTCCATCCCAGGGTTTGCAACTTAGCGTTTCGGTAACTACTGTCGGAAATGGATAGACTGGAACCCGGATCAATTGAACTAGTTGATCAATGGTGTACGATCTTTCAATTGGATTTTCAAAATAAACCCAATCGTCCTGAATGGAGTCGATGACATTAAATTCATAGTTACCAGCATCACCATAGTTAAGTACTTTTCCAAAGTCAGCTGAGTTTTCCAGATTGATCTCCAAGCCTTTCATTTGTATGAGCAAGACTTTGTCGCAGTCATCAAAATTAAAACTAGAGGCTACCCGTATAGCTGTATTCGCATTATCTACTTCGAGGACTTTTGTATAATCATTGATGGTATTTCCTATTTCTTCATTGGGTGGTTGAGCCAGTAGGTAGATTGGACAGACTAGTAGTAGTAGGATATGTAAATAGGAATAGGAGGAGAACATGTAGTTATCGTTGTAGCTTGAATGAATAGTTGTTTTAAGACGGCCGCTAAGCTGACGGTGGACGGTTTCCCTCTAACGTGAGCCCGCGATATTGGGGGCTACGATAGTGGGAAACCGTCCAGCGAAGCGGCCGTCCACCGTTTTCCATTGGCCGTCCACCGTCTCTTATTCCTTCATAAACCGAGTCACCGCCTTCTCGCCATTTTCAAGTATAGCCTGAATAAAATATACGCCAGTTGCAAGTTCGTTTTCTAATGTCACAGTTAACTTACCTTGTTGATTGGTATAAATTATTTTTTGGCTTTGACCTAAAAGATCATATACAATAAGGTCTTGTAATTGGCTTGTTAGTGGAATGTCGAGAAACAATAAATCTTTGGCTGGATTGGGGTAAAGATTCATTTCGAAATCGTTTTGTTCGTATACAAATTGTCATAATCAATAAGAATAGGATCACAAGTGTCGGAATTTCCGTGAAATAAATTAGTGTTTTGTAAATGATTAATAGAGTTGATATTAACAAGGTCCTGAGAGTTGCCAACTACTGCTATGTTAATAGAATTGTTGGAGTAAGGACCATTAATGCCAGGGCCGCTTACAAAAAAACCAAAGACATCATTGAATCCACTGTTGACAAATTCACAATATTCTTCCGAACCAAAGGCATATTTAAAATAAAGGGAATCGGTATCGCTAATTGTAAAATCAAATTCGATAATAAAGGCATCATTACCTATCATGCCTGAGGTTTGTTCAAGATCAGGATCACTACCTCCACTGTTGATACCGGTGCCGCTCTCCAGAGTATTTGGGCCTACCGCAATTTCTGGACTACCTGTACAAAAGAACAGGCCCGCATCTACATCTAGCATCGTACCTCCTGCATCAAAAAAGGCATAAGCAGTATCATCACCAGTATAGGAGACATTAGAAACCGTAATATCAGGATGATTAAAAAAGTCCATCACCATTTCTTCAACAGTGTAACTTTGATCCATAAATAAGTTGGATTGTGCATTGATAGAGCATAAAGCCATGCTGCAAATAACAATGGCAAGAAGTAAATTCTTTTTCATAAGTTTAAATTTTTATTCAGGAAGAGGTATCCCTATTCCTAAGTCGTGATTAAATGATACGACTTGATGTGGATGACGATGCAAGATAAACATCCTTGTTCTAAAGAGTGTAACTTCAAGTTGAAAAATTGCTGTTATATGCCTGGAATTAGGCAGTTTAGAGCAAAGGAACCGAACGATTCGGAAAACAGAAAGACACTGAACAAGCCCTAAAATCTTCTTATAAAGACAATATAGTCTTACCCCAAAAGACTTATTTTCAGTGCCTAAGTCCCGTTTTTTATAATAGTTGCGCTATTTTTGCAGCCGACTCTCAAAAATTTAGATATCCTGCTATATTTGTAGCATTAAAAAATGCTTTTGATAGTCGTCAAAGAATTATATAAGATATGAGTGAAGATTCAACATTTAAAGAAAGATTGAAAAGGTGGGGTAGAGAGCTAGGGTATTTTTTCAAAAGCCTCGTTTTTTGGAAGAATATTGCCGGAATTATAGTAACCGTTGCACTATTCCTGTTTCTCACCTTTTGGTGGATGCAATGCTATACCAATCACGGCGAATCTTTGCAGGTACACAATTATATAGGTATGGAATTGGACGACGCTATGCGCAAAGCCAAAAATAAAAGCTTTTCGATAGTCGTCAATGATTCTATCTATGTGCAGGGAAAGGCACCAAACATTGTAATTAGCCAAAACCCTAATCCGCTGTCGAGGGTAAAGGAGAAAAGAAAAATCTATTTGACAGTAACTAAAAAGCACGCGGAGTTAATGACCTTACCTGATTTGTACGGAGGGAATGACGACTATGCTTCTTATAAACGCAAATTGAGAATTATCGGAATCAGTTCTAAGATTGCTGGCCGGCGTTTTAATAGCAAGCTGGAAGAGAATACCATTCTAGAAGTAATGTATGACGGAGACACCATCACAGATGAACTAGATTCCAAATACAGGATTCCAAAAGGAAGTCTGGTCGAATTTATCGTCACCGAGCGTGGCGGTGGTATGGTGCCTATTCCCGATCTGATTTGCCAAAAGTATGATGGTGCTCGATTCGTCATTGGTAACTTTAATCTCAATGTAGGATCAATCATCGAAGATGCTACGGTAACCAATACAAACCAAGCCTATATCTGGAAACAGGTACCTCGCTATAGTAGAGGAGAAAAATTGCGGATAGGTGAGCAGATTGATATTTATCTGACTCAGCAAAAACCAGACAATTGTGGAGCCAACGATGGATATAATGTCGAAAACGGCAAACCGCCCGTAGAAGAAAGTGATCAGGAGGGTGTGAACAGTCAGGAGGAAGACGAAGAATTTTAATGATTTTCTACCCATAGGCCACTTTATAGTTAGCAGGCGACACTCTCTGGTTTTTGCTTGATTCAAAGAGGCAACAATTAAAGCTAATTTGCGTTTTTCAATCATATCTGCCCCCTGCTAAGTAATTGTTTATTTTGAGCACTTACTTATAATTGGGAGCTTTTATTATAAAGCTATTGAAGAGAACGACTTCTTCTAATAAATCACCCTATTGGTTCTTTATAAACGAACCAAAATTCAACTCATACGGAATGCGACGTATTTTTACCTTACTATTCTTATTCATTGGAATCTCTTTTACTCAGGCACAGATTACGATTAGCCCGCTTCAGTCAAATCCGGTTTTAAAAAATAAATCAGAAAAAGCTGAGCAACTCCGAAGCGAACGATTAGTCCGCCTCTTTGGTGATCAAGGAATGAATAATAATCGGGTCCAGGATTGTGATAATGAAGATGGCGTTTACTTCTCTGGTGATATTATCTATCTGGTTGCCGGAGACTCCGTCACGTTATGTCAGAACCTCGTCCCCTTCATAGATACACTCAAAGATGTTAGTTTTGACTTGTCTTTTGGAACAACCGTTATGCCAGAGGATAATTGTGTTACTTATTATTCCAATGTTGGCGTTAGCTTAGGTTTGACAGATACCATTCGAATTGATAAGTGTGATACACTGGGCTGTCTTTCTTTCTTCTACCCGGTTGTGGTCAAAAGACCAGATAGTGTTATCAACCTACCAAATGAGGAATTGAATCCGGAAGAGGAGGTGATCATTTGTACGCAAACGACCAACTTACCAGGCGCTATTTCTACAACAAACGTTTATGATTGTGGCGGCGACATGGCTGGAGAAATTTTCAATGTTAATTTTCAAGATACTTGTTTCGTATATGTAGCTAGTCGATTTGCAGAGCCCGATTCCATTTGCTTTGAAATATGCGATGAGTATTGTATTTGTGATACCTATACTTATTCATTCACTACGCCGGGCAATTCAATCAGTTATCCGTTCATTGATGACTTTTCTTATCCGGGCCCTTTTCCTGATAGAAGCAAATGGCTGGATGACAATGTTTATATTAATAGTACCATGGGCTTTGAGCCACCTTCGGTCGGTGTAGCAACTTTTGATGGTATATCCAAAACAGGTACGCCTTATGGTGGTGGTTATGGGAAAGCAGATTTTTTGACTTCAGGTTATTTCAATCTTTCCCCGGCTGATACAGATTTGTGGTTGAGCTTTTGGGCTCAAAATAAAGGACTAAGTTATCCTTCCTTTTCAGGAGATTCTCTGATTGTAGAGTTTAAAAATGATGTGGGTAATTGGATTCAGGTATTTTCGGTGGACGGTGAAGACCTCAATAATGCAGATCGACCACCGTTTCAATTTCATACGATAGAAGTAGACGGAGGGAGTAGTAATAATTATCTACATTCCAGTTTCCAATTTCGATTTGTGAGTACGGGGACCCTCAACGGGATGTATAATACCTGGCATCTGGATTATGTCCGAATGGATCAGAACGAACCCGATTCGACGTTTAAAGATCTAGCTTTTTCTAGTTTGCCTTCTGATATTCTAAGTCCCTATTCAAGTATGCCCTGGTGGCAGTTTGAAGGATTTGCAGAAGAAGAGTTGGATGAGACTTCATACTATCTTTATTACAATAATTTCGATGAACCTAGAAACAATGGTGGCTCTCTGGTTAATCACTTCGACTTTATGACAGGCGCAGATCTTAATTTTATGTATACCGTAAGTGAAGCACAGCTATCAATCGGAGCAGGTGAGCATCAGGAAGGAGAACGAAACATTCCATTTCTTTCTGATTTTGCCAGTACGCTGGAAAATACTTTTTCAGGAGCTGAGCAGGTTTTCATTGAGCGCAGATATACGTTGAATAATGGTTCGCAATCAGGAATTGAAGAGGTGCTCCGAAATGATACCGTTCGACTGACCACGGTCTTTGATAATTATTATGCCTATGACGATGGGACTGCTGAGGCCGTTGCCTCATTAGACTTTACGGGTCATGAAATAGCCATAGGTTTTCATACTAATATAGAAGATACTTTACGAGCGGTACAATTCAATTTTCCGCATTTTATAACTATTGCGGGTAATGCGCTGTTCAACTTGAAAGTCTATGTAGGTTCATTGGAGAGTGACCCGGTGTATGTAAGAAATTTGATAAAGCCTTTCTTCGTAGATTCAGTGTTGGATTCACTTCAGGGTTTTACGACTTATCGATTGAATGACATTAGTGGAAATTTGACCCCGGTCCATTTGCCTGTGGGTGATTTTTATGTGAGTTGGGAACAAGCATCGTCAGCCGACAATCTTGTCTATGTAGGCCTTGATTTCAATTCGCCAGAAGCACAGCCACATCAATTTTGGAACAACAATGTCGATTGGTATAACTTAACTGACCAGGGAGCCTTTATGGTTCGGCCAGTGGTAGGGTCTAGCGCACCAGGTGAGACGCCAGTCAAAGAAGTACCACTTCTCTCTGATTGGATGGAAATATTTCCTAACCCTGCCAATGAGCAATTGCATTTCAACGTATTGGAAGGGCAGACAAGTGACTATGAAATGCAAATCTTTAGCACTGCGGGGCAGTTGATGCAAAGTCAGATTTTAAACGAAAGTATCAATATCTCAGAACTTACACCAGGGATGTATCTGGTGACGATCAGGCAGATGGAGACCAATCAGGTGTTGACGCATAAGTTAGCGGTTATGAGGTAGATAATGAGTTTGATCAGACGGAAGACCGGAGACCGAAGACGGGAACTCCCTTTTTACGCGGGTTTTGTGCTCGCGATAAATTTCGGTCTTCCGTCTTCGGTCTTCCGTCTCTCTATCAAGACCACCATCTTGCAATTCTTTCCTACCCCGAATTAGATTACTAACTTTCAATAAAATTCCCCATATTTGCGGCAAGTAAAATATAATTTAATGGATATCAACGTTCAGGAATTAAAACAGAAAATAGACGGTGGCGAAAATTTCGTATTTATCGACGTGCGCGAGCAGCATGAGTACGATGAATTTAATCTTGGCGCCAAATTGATTCCTTTAGGTTCCATGATGAATGCAGTAGCTGATCTTGAGCCGCACAAAAACGAGGAAATTATCATTCATTGCCGTTCTGGCGCTCGTAGTGGTATGGCACAACAAATTCTTCAGGAAGCTGGTTTTTCTAATGTGCGCAATGTCCTCGGTGGGGTGTTGGCCTGGCAGGAAAATTTCACCTCATAGACTTTACACATATTTAACATATATTTTTTCTGGAAGGGTGGTTTTTTATTGAAACAAGCACTACCTTTGCGTCTCATTTCGTGAAATCGGTTAACTCACATTGACTTTTTCAGCGCAAATGGGTGACTTTTATATGGATTCTTTGTCATACTTTAAGTTCTATTTTTTAGTAGATAGAAACGTATGATTAGATTTACTTTACAAGAATTGAATCTAAGTTGATATAATTACGTTTGGAATTTTATCTACATGACGCAATCATACTGTTTGAGATTCAAAGACGAATGGTGGTTTCACCAGTCCTGAAAATATAAAGAGACGAAAACTAATTTCAAAAGGCCTGTACTGAGCTTGCCGAAGTAAGCATTCAAAACGGGCAGAATTTAGGTTACAGTGTACTAAATAAGAAAGATCACTTGCACCAACTTCAATTTCAAAGAGCAAAAAATTAAATCAGTTCATCATTAATTTAGAAAAAAATGAGTTTAAAGAAAAAATTTAACAAGACCAGATGCCGCGTAACTTTCACCTTGCCTAAGAAAGCAACAATGGGTGCTAAAGATGTAAAATTAGTAGGCGAATTCAATAAATGGAATACCAGTAACGCTATCAAAATGAAGCCTGGTAAAACCAACTTCGAAGCTGTAGTAGATCTTCCTGTTGGTAAAGATTACCAATTTCGTTACCTCATCAATAATACGGTTTGGGTAAACGATTGGAATGCTGACAACTATGTTTCTACTCCATTTGGTGTCGACAACTCTGTTGTATATGTTCGTGAAAATATGGAAGGCAGAAAGACAATTGCTAAATCAACTCCTAAAACAACTAAGAAGGCAGCAAAAGTAACGACTAAAAAAGCAACAGCTAAAAAAGCAACTGTTAAGAAGGCAACAGCTAAGAAGGCAACAGCTAAAAAGACAACAGCTAAAAAAGTAACGGCTAAGAAGGCAACAACGCCAAAGCGTGCCATGAAGAAGACGTCTGCTAAAGATAATTTGAAGAAGATCGAAGGTGTAGGACCAAAGATTGAAAAGTTGATGAATGCTGCTGGTATTATGACCTGGAAAGATTTGTCAAAAGCAAAAGTATCTACATTGAAAGATATCCTTGCTGAGGCAGGACCTCGTTTCAAAATGCACAATCCAGGTACCTGGGCTAAGCAAGCGAAAATGGCTGCTGCTAACGACTGGAACGCTTTAGCTAAATGGCAAACTGAATTAAAGGGAGGTAAGTAATTCTACCTTTAAATAAAATATTCCTGGTAATATTGAAATAACTGACCGCTCACGCGGCAACAAGACCCCCGAATTTTCTTCACGAAAGTTCGGGGTTTCTTGGCTCTGAATCGGAGTCGAGACATACGGTTTCGCTTTACTACCACGAACTTATTCAATCTCCTGAATTTTTCGATCTGCCCTTCTGCTCCAGCAGCAGGGAGGTTTTCGATTTCAAATCCAATTTCAATTCCAATTTCAAATCTAATTCATACCTTTGTACCATGCCACAAACACACACCGTCATACCTGCCAGCCGCCTAACTGATTTTGATATTGAGCTATTCAGAAGCGGAAAACATTTTCGGCTATACGAAAAATTGGGTAGTCATATCATGAACGTAGAAGGGAATACTGGTACCTACTTCGCCGTATGGGTACCTGCTGCCAAGTCAGTAGCTGTCATGGGGAATTTTAATGGCTGGAACCAGGAGAGCCATCCACTCTTTCCACGCTGGGATGGAAGTGGTATCTGGGAAGGTTTTGTTCCAAACATCGGGCATGGAGAAGTATACAAATATTTTGTATCGGCAGATAATGGTTTCGAGGAAGAGAAGGGTGACCCTTTTGCGCGCACCTGGGAACATCCGCCTGCTACAGCATCAATCGTTTGGGATACTAAATACGATTGGAAGGATAACAAATGGATGGACCGCCGTAAAGGTCTGGCCGGAAAAGAACAACCCTATTCGGTGTATGAAGTTCACCTCGGTTCCTGGAAAAGAAAAAAGGAAGAAGGCAATCGCTCCCTTTCTTATGTTGAAATGGCAGATGAATTGGTGGGCTATGTGGAAGATATGGGATTTACTCATGTTGAGTTGATGCCCATTAGTGAATATCCATATGACCCTTCCTGGGGCTATCAAATCACGGGTTATTTTGCGCCCACTATTCGCTTTGGTCGACCAGAAGAGTTTAAATATTTAGTTGATGCTTTTCATCAGGCAGGTATAGGCGTGATATTGGATTGGGTGCCTTCTCACTTTCCAGCTGATCGTCATGGACTAGCACTTTTTGATGGGACTTACCTATTTGACCATGCTGATCCACGAAAAGGATTTCACCCTGATTGGAAGAGTTGTATTTTTAATTATGGTCGCAATGAAGTTCGGGCTTTCCTTATTTCCAATGCTATATTTTGGCTCGACCAATTCCATATTGATGGATTACGAGTAGATGCAGTAGCCTCCATGTTGTATCTGGATTACTCTAGAAAAGATGGAGAATGGATTCCGAATATTCACGGTGGCAATGAGAATCTGGAAGCAATTTCTTTTTTGAAAGAATTTAATGAAACGGTCTACAAAGAATTTCCTGACGCCGTGACGATTGCTGAAGAATCAACGGCCTGGGGAGGCGTCTCCCGACCAACCTTTACCGGAGGCCTCGGTTTTGGCCAAAAATGGATGATGGGTTGGATGCATGATAATCTTAAGTTTTTCAAAAAAGATACGGTCTATCGCAAATTCCATCAGGATGACATCACCTTTAGTTTGGTCTATGCCTTTACCGAAAACTTTATGCTGCCGCTTTCGCATGACGAAGTAGTACATGGTAAAGGCTCGCTCATTTCCCGTATGCCTGGAGATGAATGGCAACGATTTGCTAACCTCCGTTTGCTTTTCGGATTTATGTATATGCACCCCGGAACGCAACTGATGTTCATGGGTGGAGAATTTGGACAAACCAGTGAATGGAACTTTGAAAGCCAATTAGATTGGTGGTTGCTAGAACACGACTTTCACAAAAATACCCGCGAATGGGTCAAGCGACTCAATAACTATTATAAAAATCAACCGGCCTTATACCACAACGGTTTCAAACCCGAAGGATTCCAATGGATCGACTACAATGATCGTGAAAAAAATATCATCGCCTTCTTACGAAAAGGGAACGAAAAAGATAAACCCATTTTAGTGGTTTGTAATTTTACTCCCACTGTTCAGGAAAATTATAAGGTTGGAGTTCCCACAAAAGGTAAATGGAAAGAAGTGCTCAATAGCGATCGAAGCGAATTTAGCGGAAGCGGTATTGAAAATGGTACAGTCTCTAGTCAGAAAGGAATCTGGCATGGGCAGAAACAGTTTATTTCAATAAAAGTTGCTCCGCTTTCTCTGATGACGTTTGAATTTAATGGTTAACGTATTGTGACCGTGCTTAACAACTCTTCGGTTAAACCTAATGGAGTATAACCATATTTCGGGTTAGTCTTGTTACTTACTCAACTTTCTTCTTATAAATGCAAACTTCATATACTTGAGGTTACTTTATTCATCTTTCTTGTAAATAAAAATTAACGATTAACCGCATCTCGCGATTAATCGTTAATTACCCTCCTCGTCTATCCAACGTCAGAGAGACGTTAATACCTAAACGTTAACCATATTCCCTCTCCTCGCGTATCCAACGTTAGAAGGTATTAATCATTATGCGTTAATAATTTATCATTAATATACCGCGACCTTAGTCGTCAAAGTATACCCATTCAACTCCATCTCCACAATGTAAAGTCCCGCAGGAATTTCTGAAGTATCAAAAGACAATGTTTGATTACTATCCACCTTTATTCTTTGATCAATCACCTTGCCCTGGACATTGTACAAGCGCGCATTAACAGTACCAGTAAATGGTTGAACTAGCTCTACAAATAAGATATCTTTTGCAGGATTCGGATAAACCAATAGTTCGTTGTCAATTCCAATTTCTGAAGTGTTGACCGTTGCATTTTCATCAATTTCAATATCGAACGTTGTCATAGGAATCCATCCTCCTTCTCCGTCACTTACTGTAAAGACAAAACTATCAGTTGTTTCCGCTCCACCATTATGTACATAACTAAGGTTACCGGCATTGATCGTACTTTGCCGGAATATACCACCTTGCAACATTGGAGCATTGTTGTAATAAAGATCTCCGTTTAATGGTGGAGTCACGATAGTGAAATCTAAATCTTCTGGTAAGTTATTGGAATCTTCACAAAGCAACTCTTCAGCGAGTATCCAGTTTTCCATACCTGGAGGTACGCCTAAGGTGTTGTTGTTGACTATTACTGGAGGAGAAGGGCTGGCATTGCTACAAATTTCCAATTCCCATTCATCGAGCGACCCACCTTGACCATCAAAAGTAAGCACTTTTATTTCCAGCGTCCAAAGACCGGCGGCTTCCTCTCCAATGAATTCTGAAAGGCCATCTAAATCTTCTACTTGGAAAGGACCGCCCAACGGAGGACAATCAATGTCTGTAGGCGCTTGATCATCCAAACTTAAATTAAATGTTTGAGTATTACTTCCTGGACAAACTCCTGAGAATAAAAGAACGGAGGTACCTTCTGGGCTGATTAAAGTCACTCGAATATCCTTGACTAAATTATAAGTACCTTTCAATCTAGGCACATTAAGATCACTAATCGTACCGCCGTTTGTAACGTCTATGACGGAAGTTACTGTAGCAGTACTCTGACCAGGGATATTGATTGGAATATTGATGCTTGACAGATTAGCACAAGCCAACACTTCAGTATGGAATGCTGAGATGGCGGTATAAGGGCCAGGGCCACATTCGTTGACTGGACGTACTCGCCAAAAATAAGGCGTACTCTTCTCCAATATTTGAGAAGGAATATATTCTCCTGTCAACAGGTTGCTAGCTTCATTAATTATACTACCAGCATTGAAAGAAGGGTTGTCAGCTATTTGAATTTCGTAGTAAAGGGCGTATGGAGACATATCCCATGTCAAGGTCGGTAGCTCACTAACATTCTCATCACCATTGTTGGGATCAGTCAAAACTAAGGCCGAAAAGTCGTTGTTAACAATATCGAAATTAAAGTTACGAACCAAGGTGTCCGCATTTAGCGCTGTAGCTACAATCGTCATTTCGTAATCCCCGGTAACAGTTACTGAACTCATATCAACCGTAAGGGTTTGATCACCATCCGCAGGATTGGTTGGGTTGTTACTAAAATTAGCAACAGCACCAGGAGGTAACCCCGTAAGATCGAAAGAGACAGGATCGTTGAAACCAAGTAATGAAAGCATAGGTAATTCTACAATAGCTGCATTTGGCAAACATACTTGTTGCCCAAAAGGAGATGCTGCAAACGCGTAGCCAGCCGTTGTTGGAGGTGCGATTTCGAAGTTAGCATTAGAGATGTCAAAAAAGATATTGTCAGCCGCTTCCACTCGTACTCTTGCGGTAGTGGTGATTTCATCAGGTATCATTACAAAAAAGCCACCATTGTTAGGCACATTTTCCGCCAAGGTAATCGGATAATTAAAACCACCATCTGTAGAAAGTTTAATATTTACATGCTGACAGTTGACCAAAGACCCATCGGTATTGGCTACATCCCAGGTTACTTCTACATAGTCACCAACTTCCAATTGAGTGGAAGCATTCGGATAGCTAACCAAAAATGGTCCGGCTACATCAGTCGCTTTAAATGCGACTTCCTCCCAAACCACGCCACTAATTTCAGGATTGTTATCTCTTACCGTTAAACGGAAATTCAAATCTCTACTGTAGGTCGGTAACACTTCCCAGGGATGAGATTGATTGCCGACAACGGTTAGCATTCTTGGAAAAACTCTAGTCACTGATGGCCCCGGTTCGAATGATCGAAAGCTGGGCTCATTACCTTCTGGACTTCCCATATTGGTATTCAAAGGCGAAAGGTTGAATTGCTCCCAGGTAAAGGTTAGGTTATCATTGTCTTCATCCGTCACCTCTGCTGTCAATTCAAAAGGCGTACTGATCGGAATATAAAATCCATCTTGATAAGGCAATGTCATATCTGGATAATGATTACCTGTCGTAGTGGTTGTAGCACAGTTGCTACCGCCACCAAAAAAAGTAAACGATCGCATTTGCTCCAGCGATGAAACATGGTAATAGTCCATGCCTCCAGTAGTTGAATTTGGATTACCACAAAGACCATTGTATGACATAATGGTATTACCATCTCCAGGCTCATATGCTGTAGCGGAGGTTATATTCGGGTTGTCTACTGCACCACAACGGTTCCAGGTATGCGTAGCTCCAAGCGAATGTCCTAACTCGTGAGCCGTAGTTCCTGCAACTACATTAATGAAGCTAGCGCCAGTTTGATTCGTGCAGGTAACTCCACCCGCTTTTAAATTTCCACAAACTGCTGATAAGAAAGCAACACCACCTACATTGCATGAACGATTAATAACATGACCAAAATCATAAGTATCAAATCCAACAATGTCATTAAAGATAGCAGTACTTACACCAATGATATCGCCTCCAATAGATGTATTCACATCAAGAAAGGGGAAAGCTCCATATGGATCGGTATCTTCATCCAAGAAAATCAATTGATCATTCTCGTCAATTAGCAGCAATCGGATTGCAATCTCAATTTCAAATATTTCATTAAGTCGATTGACGGCTGTCACCATAGTGGCCTGTACATCGGCCACACTACTAAAGTTGTCACCCCACTCACCAGTACATCCCATCGCAAAACGATAGGTACGTAGGTCGACTAACTCACCTGCTGTGCGAGTTCCCGCAGTTCCATTTTCTTCAGTTGCCTTTTCGGCATTCATGGCTTCCATCGCTTCCTGATTTTCCGGCATGTCATCAAAACCACATGTGAGTCCATCAAAAGGAATATGAGAGTGATTGTCTTTGGTATAATAAGACATGTAATAATCAGTTTGATTGTCTGCATATGGATCGATGTGTACCTTTCCATATTCTAAAGAATTGAAAGCGGCATAGAATCCAACCTGTGACAAAGAAAAACGAATGCGCATTCCTTCATCTGAAACACTATGACCCGCATAGGATTTGATTTGTGGATATTTAGCTGCGAGGCCAGACATCATCACCGGCGAGTAATACACCGAGAAGGTAACTAGTCGACCATCAGGCATCGGCATATCCAGATAGAGTGGGCTACCCTGAACTTCTGATGAGTACTCCTCAGGCGCACTACGCAAATAGTTGCGCAGGGCTTCGGTATCCAGACCTGTGGTGTAATAATGATTAGGAACGACACTTCGGTCATCCATGTTTGTTGAGATCAAATCTTCATTGGCGGTATACCAAAAGTTTTGAGCAGAAAGAGGGCTGAAGCAAAAGCAGCAAAGGAGTACAAATAAAATACGCATTGTTGATATTTTTTAAATGGTTCTTTGATAAACCCTGATTGCATTCACGCACGCGTGTTTACTAGTTAGACAAAGGAATTTGTCAAAGAAGGTTTTAAATTAAGTGTGTGGACTTTCGAGTAAATCACAACAAATATAAACTTTAATAGAGAGTTTGAGTAGTGATTTTTCGTATTTGTCGCCTATGATTGTTTAATCTGACCTGAAAGTAATCGAATAGACAAGTTCTAGCTTATTTTGGAAGGTTTTCAGTTGAATATTACTTGTAATTGTTCAGCTGCCATTACTTTAAGAGCTCAATTCTAAGTTTGGCGAGACATCCGAAGTTTATTAGAAATTTTATACTGTGTCGTTTCGGGTTCAACCAAGTCAATTAAAATTCTATGCTACTGATGATATAGGTCTTTGTCTTTCTGATGTTGAACCTCCTGAAGATGATGATGGAGCACCAGATGAATACTTTAAATATAATCCACAAATCCAAAACCCTGAAGGGAATTACTTAGACGATGAAGAGACTTGGTACAAAATATCAGGTCAATATAAAGCAGTTGGTAATGAACGTTATCTTATAATTGGAAACTTCAAGACTGATAGTGAGACTACTTATATTCATCCTGAGGGTTGGACAATGGAAGAAGCAGCATACTTCTTTGTAGACGATGTTATTGTTAAAAAATGTCCTAATACTATAATGCTAGATCTTCCAATGGATACAAGTATTTGTGATGGATCAGATTTGATACTTAATGTCACTAACCCTGCTGCAACTGCTTACCTTTGGGAAGATGGTTCAACCGCTTCTATTCGAACTATAAGTAAACCAGGAGATTATGTTATTCAGGTATCTTCTGGAGAATGTCTGTACTATGATACAATTACAGTTAAGGTTCTAGTGCTCTGTCAAGCTTAAATTGACGGCTGTCTTTGGCTTTATTTGCGTCTGTACTGCGTTACAGAACCAGCC
>ENA-ORXR01002674-ORXR01002674.1-marine-metagenome-genome-assembly--contig:-NODE-2674-length-16726-cov-20.950748_pt1 | contig 16726 bp, 17 predicted proteins | sample MGYA00237866_ERZ511479 | MGnify/ENA metagenome assembly ERZ511479 | reverse complement strand
CCCCCCCCCCTCCCCACCTACCCCCCCCCCGCCCCCCCCTGTCTTCACGCCACCCGCCCTGCGCATCGCTGTCTGCGGCTGTAGGAGGCGCGCCATGCGGTGCGGCGGGGGCGGAAAATCAGGTATGGGGGGATGGGGGGGAGGGCAATGGGGGGAGGGGTGATGGAGGAGTGGGGGGTGGGCTTGGGCGGTGGGGGTGGCGCAGGGGTGGCGCGGGGGCGGCGGGGGCACGGCGCCAGGGAAGGGGGATGGGGCAGCGCGGCGGGCGCAGTTCGACTGGGCGTGCGGCGCGCGAACGCGTGGCGAGCCTTCGGCGTGGAGGGGTGCGGTTCTCACCGGCAGATCTTTTCGGAGTGCAAGGCGCTGTCGCGTGATCGGCTGTGTCCCTTGACACCGCCGGTCTCGCCATGGACGTCGCGCTCCCTGGAATACATCGACCAATTTAGCACCGCTCATAAGATGAACAATAAATTTCCAAGTTGATCATTAAATTTGGCGAGCAAATAGATGCGCAACGTGGCTGTGTTTCTGTATGGCCAGGTGCTCCTTTGGTGCGTTCGTCTCATCTTTTCAGTAGCCCCCGTTGGCGACTTCGTGGCGACACACGCTGTGTGAGTGTCGCCACGAAGTCGCCAAGAAGTAACGACCAAACGCTGGCGGGCAAAACCGCCGACGTTAGGCTATCCAGACGGCCGAAAGGCGTAAAAGGTCATCCACGACGACGGCAAGATCGTAAAGGCACGAAGCGTCGTGATAGCCGAGAAGAACGCAAGCGAGGTTGCAGAACTTGCAGAGGACTTTCTCTGGGGCGAGGTCGTCGCAGGCGAGACGGGCTTGCGTTCTGCAAGCGACGGCCAAGCCGTAGATGATGAAGCTGACGACAAGGATGACCAGCAAGACGATGGATCTGACAAGTCAGCGGACGACAATCAAGTTTTTGGCGGCTCTGAAGACACGCTGCGTCGGTGCGGCAGAGCGCGGCGACCACCTGTAGAGTACAGGCGCCCAGTGAGCGTGGTTGCTCACGAGGCGCCCATGACGTACGTGCAGGAAAATCAACGGCAAAAATCGGCAAAATGTCATATTGCAATGGACAAGGAGATGGAGGCTATCCGCAAGAACATGACTTGGCGCTTGACGGATCGCCCAGTCAGTCGACGCGTGCTCAAGGGAAAGTGGGTTTGCACGGTCAAGAACAAGGTGGAAAATAACGAGAACAACGAGACGCGGCACAAGGCACGCCTGTGTTTCTTGCGGAACCGGAAGATGAAGGGGCTCGACTTCAACGAGACGTTCGCGCCGGTGGCCAAGTTCACTACCATCCGATGCATCCGGGCGATGACGGCGGCGAACGGATGGGAGCTACATCAGATGGACGTCAAGGCGGCCTTCCTGAACGGCGACCTTGACGAGGAGGTCTACGTGGAGCAGCGAAACGGCTATGTCGATCCCACGTATCCTGAAAAGGGGTGTCTTCTTCTTCATTTGCTGTATGGGCTGAAGCAAGCCCCCAAGATGTGGTACGCCAAGCTCGACGACTTCCTCAAGTTTCAGGGGTTCGATAACATCGATCCGGATGCATGTCTTTACCTCCTAATTGATGACGGCGAAATCATCATCGTCCTGGTGTACGTCGAAGATCTTCTTCTGGTGGCATCACGCCTCGCGGCGATCTGCAAGATCAAGAAGGCTCTGCACGAGCTTTTTGAGATGAAGGACCTGGGCGAGGCGAAGGTCATCCTCGGGATAGAAATCAGACGTGACAGGATGTTGGGCACCCTCAAGCTTTCGCAGGGCAAGTGCGCGGCGCAAGTGCTGGAGAATTTCGGGATGGCGGAGAGCAATCCGATCGGAACGCCGCTGGAGGTCGGCTTGCAGCTGGTCAAGGCCGACGACAGAGACGACGCGCTGCCCCACTGCGGAACCTTCGGCAGTCATATGTACCTGATGGTCGGGACGCGTCCTGACCTCGCCTTTGCCATCGGGAAGCTGAGTCGGTTTGTATCTTGCTACGGCAAGGAGCATTAAGCGGAGATCAAGCGCGTTCTACGGTATGTCAAGGGTTCGATGGACAAGGGGCTGGTCTTCGACAACAACTCTTCCGGTATTCTACAAGGCTTTAGTGATGCCGACTGGGCGGGTGACCACCAGACGCGACATTCTACGACGGGCTGCACCTTCATCTTTGGCGGAGCAGCCGTCAGCTGGGGTTCTAAGTTGCAGAAGACGGTGGCGCTGTCGACAGTGGAGGCGGAGTACATGGCTCTCTGTGCGGCCAGCAAGGAAGCTGTTTGGCGCAACAAGCTCGTGCAGGGTGTGGCTTTTCATAGGCTGCGGGCGGCGATCTCGGTCGGGCCGATCGACATCAAGGTCGACAACAGCGGGTGCATTGACTTCTTCAAGAACCCCGTCGAGCACAAGCGCACTAAGCACATCGACATTCGCTACCACTTCGTGCGAGAGGCCATCACGACGGACAAGGTGGCACTGGTGCATTGTGCAACAGACGGCATGGTGGCGGACCCGATGACCAAGGAGCTCGCCAAGACCAAGCACGACATGCTTGTCAAGGCCATGGGGCTTTGCTGAAAACAAGAACCGCCGCGTCAACAACAGGGGCTTATGAATCTGCCGATTTTCGGTCCACTCCGATATACTCAACATTGGCACTTTTTGAATCAGATAAGAGTTCTGACGCAGTTTCTTTAGTGCGGATAGGACATATATCCGAAACCAAGAAATGTAGGATATGAATAAGAATAGGGATTCTATTCAGAATATATCAGATTCTGCAACAACTACGTCAGAGACGAAGTACTTCCGATGCTGATTGCCAAGAAATAACGAAGAGCGGGTTGTGGTGGAACCTGTGAACATGACCTCTACGAGACCATGTCACGCTCGCGACAGCGAATGCCAGGCAAGATGTGGAAGCATCGTTGCCCGTCTCGCTACTTTGGTTAACCTTTATGGCTGAAAAGGGTTCTGAGTCGTACAGGCCGCCCGTCAACTGCCGCTCGCGACAAAAGACGAAAAATCGCCCAGTTTTCCAATCACCTTCGCCATCGTCGACGTGCCCTGAGTTGGCTCACTGCTATCCAGTATGCGGCTAACATATTACTGCGTGTCTCTTGCCGGCTTCGCGCGTTCTGAGCCGCCTGGCGAGTAAAGTGTCCTGAGGTATGCGGATGCCTTCGTTTGACGACTGGCAAGTTGTTGTACTTCCGTTTATCCGCTTCAGAGCCATTATATTGGAGGCGGCATTTAGATAAGAGTACGCATAATCGGGCTTGTTTTTCTGGAATCTGAGTATATCCGAGTATATCTATCCATTATATCAGAGTGCCATTTATTCATGTAAGCCCCTGGTCAACAAGCAAGGAGGAGTGTTGGACGGTGATAGTCGTCGCCGATTCCACTTGCGGTTTGCGGATGGATGATGGTCGGTGACCCCCATGGTACCCTGGATGGTACATTTTGCAAAATGTGGTCAAGTAGCACACGTTCGTCTAGGACCCCAGTGGCTTTTGGTTTCGTGAGTGATTCGGTTTGGTGCGAGGGCGTGGGCGTTGGTGTGGGCGCGAGAGTGGGAGCACTTGGCCCGGTAGGGACAATTTGAGACGTGCTCTCGGTTGGGAGAAAAGGGCGAACCTCACCACAACCAACAAAGCACGTTCTCACAAGCACACACAAGCTCAAGCCACTCAACCACATCACCGTGGTCCCCCATCCCCTATCCCCATTGCGTTTCAACAAGGTGGGCCGCTCCGGTGGCTGGACGACTTTTGAGGGCGCTACGTTGGCCTCGCCTCGCGGAAGCTTCGTGGATGTGATGTCGCCATGCGATTGGCCGGCATGCTCTTGGAAATGTTGGTCGCTCGTGGTAACGGTTGTGGCATTGCGTTTTCTTTGATTGTATTTTGCAATGTCTGGAGTGTTCTTCTTATCGCATTGCGAGTGGCCTGCATTCGCCAGCTCCGATTGGAGGCCGAGCCACGGGCTCGTGAGAGTCGTCTTCTTCCAAAGTTTTCGCGGGTTGGTTCCGAGCAGCGGCGACCCAGCGAAGGCGCCCCGTCTGCCAACTAGAGTCCGGGGATGCTGGCGTGTGCTGGCTCGCTGTGACCCCACTAGGGGGCATCCGTGGGGGCTGTGAGGGGGGTTCTCGGCCTGCTGCTCAATTCCAAAGACAAAAAAACCGTGGCCTGGGTCTCTTGCTCCCTCGGGTTTGTCCCGTAATATATTTGGCTACCTTCTCGAGACGGGAGTGGTCTGCAAATTTCCCTCGCCATTTCCTTCTGGGCATCCCACGTTTGGGCTCCAAGGGTTATGATTCGACTTATCCGGGCCCAAGAGAGAAATGTACTATTGTACGCGTTCCCAATGCAGCGTTATTGACAGAAACCTTGAGGGGCCCCGCGAGCACCGCAGTGGACAGCTGCGGGATAGCGGGGGGGATTCGTGCGGGCGGCGGGAGAGCGACGACGGCTGCATGGAGATAAATAACGGGGGGGAGGGGAAGCAGCTTCCTGCCACCATCCCCACCGCCGCTGCCGCCGACGGCAACTGGCGGTAGGCCCGCGGCGGCGACGCCAATCAAACAGCGGGCGGAGTTGAAGACACACACTTTGGGCGTCGACCCCTCGTCGTAGACGAGGAAGGGTCACAACCTTGCCCTGGTGGCTAGTGCGGCGGAGCGGGCGCCCGCCACGGCACCACCCGCCGACGGCGCGGCCGCGGCGGCCTCCGACGGCACCGACCCGACCACGTAAAACCAGGACCTCTGGCCGCTGTTGGCAGGACGTGGCGTGTCCAGGGCGCCATTTGTGGCGTTTTGAAGTCGGGGAACGACGAGCAGGGCGGCCGCTACCTCCACGGCCGCGGATAGCACCGGCAGCGACGAAGACAGCGGCGGGTGCGGTGGCGGCGGCGGCGGAGGTGGTGGCGGCGGCGACGGCGGCGGTTGCACTCACCACGTCGCTCTGTGGGCGGACGAAGTCAGGGGCAGGGCGACGCGCACAGAAAGTGGTCAGGGCCATGAGGCAGTTGACGGTGGCGGCCACCGCCGGCGAAGCGATGCCAGCCATGGCGGCGGCAAGCGATGAAAGCAACGCCGTCGTGGTGCCGCCGTTGACGGCAGTATCCACGGCACGCGGGTTACCCCGTCAGCGTGTTGCCGACGGCGTCCGCCACCGAAGTCACAGGCGGCCACGACAAGTCCTTCGAGGCGGCGGTGGTGGATGCGGTCATGTGCGCCTCGATGATGACGGTCAGGTGGGGCGGCGGCGCACCCCCCGTCCGCGCCCCGCAGCCGTCCCCACGCTCTGCCGCTCGTCCCCGCACTACCCGTTGACGGCCACCTAGTCGGTGACGCCCTCCACACGCGACATTGAGAGTGGGATCAACAACTTCCGCATCGAAACAGCCCCACATGAATTAAGAGCGCCATGTATGTCGCCGTGTACGCCTGTCATTGTGTGCAAGAAACCAACTCCCGATGGTGCAGTTGAGATGACGCCGAATCATCTGGAGTCAGACGCCGCTTCATGATGAGTCAGCGGGGCGCGGGATGGCCTCACGCCAGATCAGGTCGATCGTCGTGTCCGTAGCTTCCACAAAAAAAGGAGGCCGCTGTAGCGGCTTTTGGACGCGTACAGCGAGTCACGAGGGAAGCGTTCCATGTGTAGAGTGATGTTTGAACTGGATGAAATGTTTAAAGTAGGTTTCCACGTGACGTCAAAGGCCAGAGGTCTTGTAGGGACACTTTGCAGGTCACGACGTGCCTGATAGTGCTCAGAGCGCCGTGACCTGATCAGGTGTCCGTTTCCGTTGGGTCGACTCGTTTTCGAAGGCAACAAGGGCGCCTACGTTGTACGGATAGCCGTGGCGAGGTGAACGATCCAGAGAATGTCACTCGACCATCCAATGAGAGCAGGGCACGTGCACGCCAGTTGACGGTGATGGCGACGCCACCCCACGCACATTCTGTTTGAGGTTCATAATAACGACTAGTGCAGGAAAACCGCTCCTGTCCCTCGGAGTACCTATCTGCAGGGTCTGGCGGCCCTTCCTCACGCTAGGATGAATAGCTGCCCTGTTTTCTACGTTTCTCAATCAACAAATGAGGTGATGGGATGCAATTTCGGTACATGAGTTGGAACGCCACAAATCTCGGCTGGCGTGTGGTGCGGTTGCAACACGCGTCGCAAACAAAGAATAGTCTGATCAGATCGGGCAGTGTGCCTCCACTACCCGACCACAGGCGCTGCCCGAATCCTGCTTTTTGTGGACGGAACTGATCTGAGACCCACTGGAACCTTTGGGAAGTCCGGGGGGACCTCCGCGCGGGTCATTGCGTTGAGCGGCTTTGCTTGCTCAGAAACGTCTTTGACGCAACGTCGATACACATTACACATCCCCAAGAATATTTTAAGCTTGGTCTTGGTGGTGGGGAAAGAAGCGTGCTTCATCGCGTCGACGTTCTCATTATGAACATGGAGCTGACCCGGTCGGACAATATGTCCAAGGTACTCGACTTCGTCGGAGAACCAGGTTCATTTCTCAAGATTGAGAGTTTCACCGGCTTCACGCAACCGCGTTAAGACCACATCAACTTCCTTGACGTGTTGCTCTGCAGATGCAGAGAAGATGATGACATCATCTAGGTAAACGAGGCAAAGCTGCCACGAGAGGTCAGCCAATATAATGTCGAGGGCACGCTGAAAAGTAGCGGGGGCGTTGGTCAGTCCGAATGGAATGGACAGCCAATGGTAAATACCCGCATGCGTTGTAAACGCAGTCTTCTCTCCGTCGGCAGGGCGTGGGGGCACTTTCCAATAGCCTGCCGTACAGTCAAGTGAGATGAGGACCTTCGCATCTCGTAAGGAGTCCAGACAATCCTTCATTTGGGGAAGGGGATAGGCTTTCTTCTTGGTGATGTTGTTGAGTCGTCGGTAATCGAAACAGAAGCGGGCTTTGCCATTCTTTCTTGGTACGATGGCGAAGGGGCTTGCCCATGCACTGTGGCTAAATTCTATGACCTTGAGCTTCAACATCATGTTGATTTGATCAGCAATGATCTGCCGTTTGAATGGACCCGTGCGATACGGTTGCGCCCGGATAGGGACGGCATCCGCTGGGGCTAGAATGACGTGCTCAGTGGCGTTTATAGTCCCGAGGGTACCGTCCCACATCGCAGAATGCGTGCGTAGCATCTCCCGGATTTGCTTGTGCAAATGCTCCGGTGCCTCACTAAGGCCCACATCCTCGACAGGGTCGTCGGACGACGATGTATCCTCACCGGTTGGTGTGTCTTGCGTTGCCTTCTCCTCTGTTATGGCGGCCAACATGGGCCCTTGGAATGGTTCGGTGAACCCGAGGATGATGTTATTACGAACTATGGCCTGGTCCGGCCCGGAGTTGCAGACCTTCACCAAAATTGGTTCATCGGGCTTGACGATTACAACGCCACGGGCGACTGCCACTGACTTGTGCCGACATAGGCGGATGTTGCGCGAGATGGTGACGAGGGCAGGGGTGGCGCAGGTCGTCATAACCCATTCTTCCATTCGTCCTTTGACGCGAACTTGGCGACACGCCCTTACCTTAGAAGGTTGGTCTTCACACCACCGTTCCCACTTATTTGCAAGTAGCGTGGCGAGGATAGGCGTTCGCCTCAGGTTCCTGGTGACATCACCGACGTGGTCGTACCACAAAATCTTCTTGAGGCGTGTGAAGATGGCCTCGACATGGTTGGCCATGAACTCGGTACCGAGGATACATGGCACCGGTACGTATTCGGCGACAAATAATCGGTCCAAGACTTCGGCGCATCCAACATCTATGTAGGGATGTATAGCATAAGTTTCTATGACGCGGTTGTTGTTTGCATCTTTGATGCGGGGTGTGCGCTCGAGCTTCTCAGAATAACTCTTCCAGTTGGCAGGTAGGACATTGGGTCGAACCACTTTAATGCCGGCCCCAGTGTCCAAGGCAGGGCAGCAGCTGTGCATTTCCCGTCGGCAAGGGCCAATAGTGGCCGCGATCTCATAGTGCCGATGTGCCGGGCTTAGTATCCTTGTGACTTTACGTCTTTCACCAGTTGGTGATGATGCGCCGGGCAACCCGTTAAGGGGCACCCGGCTCATTCGTTTTTCGAGTCGGTGGACTCGTTGCTATCGCTTTCAGCGGCTGGTTTGGTATCCTCCGTTACGGAGTTCACGGAAATAACAGGGCTGCGGCGTTCGCGTGGCCAGTACGGCTCAGCGCAATGCGCAGCGAAGTGACCGGGCTGGTTACAGTTGTAACAAATGTCGGTCCTCGCCTGAGGCGACTCCTTCGGAGGCGGGGAACGGGACCGGGCCCGCGGTTTGGTAACCGGGAACGGGCGGTCGACATTGGTGTGCCGGGTCGGCATGGGCGCGGCGTACGCCACCATAGTCGTCTGAAGACAAGACAGCTTAAGCGATAGGCGGAGCTTATTCGTCCCGTCCCAATACATCCGCGCGGCAGAGATAGTCTCCGCCAGAGTGCGCTTGGGGAACTACCCGTCCAATACCCGGATATGAGATTGGATATTCTTGCAAAAGCCATTGACGAATACATCCTTCACAACTTGAGCGTGGAACAGGCCGTCCAGGCGTTCGCACTGTGTCTCAACGCGGAGCCCAGAGTCTGTGGGCGACTCATTGTCGGGTTGACGCATTGTAATATTGTCGTGGTAGGCGGAGGCCATGACGGCGTGGGTGGCATACTTGGCTAGAAGCCAGTTAATAGCAACACCATAGGTACGGATCGCATAAGTGCGGCGCCCGGCCTTCGAAATCAGGGCGCTCGAGAAGGCTCGTTTAGCAGCGCCTGACAGGCGAAATGGCAGGAGAGGAAGGGCTTGCTCAGGCGTCAAGCCAACTGCGTCACATGCGCGCCGAAAGTTCGTCAAGAAGGTGAACACACCGAGGGGGCTGGTGCCCGTAAATGGATCTTGCCCTTGGAATGCGCCATCCAGGCGGCGGTTCATCTTATGTGTTTTCTACACTAGGGAGGGGGGCAGAGACAGATCACGTTGGATCAGGAAGTAGGTACGATAGTCCAATGGGGACTTGAAGCGACTGTTGGAGACTCGAATGACCTTTAGCCGGTCGGCATTCTCCAACCACTTCTTAGAGTCATGACGACTCTTGTACGGACCCGGGCGGGATCGTCGAGACGAGGCGTCCGATGACGTGTCCGAAGACTCGGAGCTTGGGATCGACGACGGGGAGGACGGGGAAGCCGGGGATTTTCCGGAGTCGAAAGACAAAGAGGAAGTTGTCCCACTGGACGAGCTTGACTCGTTCGCGGCCAACATGTTGGCGTTCTCAACTGAGGATGTTGAGCGGGCCAACTTGGTCTCCTGGCCGATCTTACGCAACTTCTTGCGAAGCTTGCGCTCTTGATCCCGACGTTCGGTCGCTTGGCCAACTGGCTCTGGACGAGAGGAAGACGACTAGCCCCCCTTGGGGACGAGCTTGACCGTAGTCTTTCTCTTCGTCTTGCGACGCGACTCTGACTCCCGGGCATCGGAATCGATGTCCTCCTGGCGCATAGACTCCACGTTTGCGATCAGTTCGTCGTTTGCTTCCGCTAACGAGCGGTTAGTCGCTTGTTGGGCCGTCCGACGGAGACGAAGTGTCTCCACCTCCGCCTTAAGGCTCTCCGCGTCGACCGGTTGGCCAGAGGCCGCCGCGTTCAATGCAGGTGATCTCGAGAGGGAACCACCTAGGGTGTTGGCGTCTCGCATGTTCGTACGAACGCCTCCTGGCGGGACGTAGTCGGAAGTCAGGGCGTTTCCCTTACCCTTCCCATTGCCACGTTGCCCGTAGGCACCACCAGGGGTCATTGCTCAACGGCACAGCGCCAACAGAAGCGCCCCGCGCTCCAATTGGAGATCACCACCCACGACGCCCAGCGTCGTGGCACACACAAGAGGGAGTCGCGCCCTGCGCGTCAAGCCAATGGGTGCAATACCCGTCACCGTGCCACTTGGCAACAAGAGACAGCTCTCGGGGGCACCGCGTGCAGATGCACGCGGCAGGCAAGAGTATCCCCTGCTGCTCCACCAATTGTGGGATTAATGACGTTGGTTAACTAACCAGTCAGTAGCGACCGACCGCAGACGCACGATAAAGCGAACACTATCGCCTTAGAGGCGAGGAAGAAGAACGTTTCTTCGTGCAACATCCGATGGGGAGCCGGGGGTGCCTACGACGGCGAACCCCGGTCCCATGGTGCTTCTTTTATCAGACGGTAAAGGGGCGGGGTCGATCGACCAAGCGATCGTAAAGATCGAATAACCACCAAAAATAGAAACGATAAAAGAAAGGACAGATATACAAGACGGAAGTAACCTCCCAAAGGGCGAGCCACAAGTCAGTGCAATCCTCCACATGAATACTGACCAGTCAGGGGGGCTACCGGGCCCAATATCAAAACATTAAGGAGATATGCTACAGTTTACATTAGACGAAAGTAGCCTGGACGGAGAAGGCGTACAAGAGTCTATCGCACCAAACCTCTTCGATTCTGAGTCCTTGGCGCAAGATCCAAGCAATGGAGAAAGTGGCCCAGGTCCTGAACGTGTCCCTATCTTTCAAAATGTGCCAACCAATGGTGTCAAGGTGTCTGTCCAAGAATTCAAGGGGATTACGAAGGACCTAGTGTTCTTCGCTACTCGAACGCACTATGGTCTAACCAGGGAAGCGACGGAGGCGCTGTTGCGGCACCGCAGCCGTGAGCTCGTCAGCGCTACACCATACAAGCTGAACAAGCTCGTGTGGGACACAGTGTCGGTCCATACGAAGTGCGTCGACGCATGCAGAGGTGGCGGTGTCGCGGTCACGGGCGAGCACAAGTCGGATAACACGTGCTGGAAACGCGGCGAGGACCGATACTCAAGTGCAGGAAAACCAGAGAAGCAGGTGGAATACTTCTCCCTCATCGCGTGGCTAAAGGCCATCCTGGCAGATCCAGTCTTGGGACCAGAAATGGTCGCCACGATGAAAGCCGCCCGCCAAGCCGCCGCCGGTAACGACGGTAACCACCCCTACGCTGACTTCTATTACGGAGAAAACTACCGCAAATTGCGCGCCAACGGCTGCTTTGCTTCGGTACTAGACTTTGCCATCAGCCTCTCAACGGACGGGCTCGAGGCAAGGAGGCAGCAGGGCTTCAGTGCGTGGCCGGTGGTGGCTATGATCATGAGCCTTGCGCCGGAAAGGCGGACTCGTAACGTTTCGCAACTCATTTTGTACGTCACACAAGGACCGAAGCAGCCGGTGGACCTCGAGTCATTCCTCCATCCCATCATTGAGGAGCTCGACCAGCTCGCCCATGGCATCCCCGGCGTCAAGATCGCTGGCATGGCGGGTAAGCACACTATCAGGGCCTTTTTGGTGCAGATTACGGCCGATATGCCAGCGATTGACAAGATCATAAATGCCAAAAGGCATAATGGACGGACACCTGATCGTGATCGCAAGTTTCAAGGTGCTCAGTACGAGAACAGTAAGTACTACTACTCACCACGTCATCCAACTACAGGGGCTACATTGTTCAATATTCGTGGAAACCAGGCGCGAAGAACTCCGACGGGTTTGGCGAATGACGTACGGGCTGTGGAGGAGGCAAGAGCAGGACCCATCCTGCGCAGCGTGGTGGAAGAGGTGGAGAAGGACTGCGGGTTCAAGGGATACTCCATTCTGTGCTCGCAGAGTCCGACACACAAGCACATGTACCCGCATCTGAAATACCTGGAAAAGCTGGGGTCGAGCATTTCTCCCTACGATGTCATGCACCTTCTGCTCTGCAACGTGGTTCCCTTCATGTGGGACCTCTTTTCAGCCTTATGGAGGGTTCCTGAGGCATCTCAGGATGATTTCGTCATGAGCGCCGCGGCGTCCGATGCGGCTGGGCGAGAGATACGAGCCGCACGAGTGACGATACCTCGGTTGCAGGCGCGGTCGCTTCGCGACGTCAGAGTACACCACAAGTCGTACAAGGCATCGGATTGGATGTACTTCATCCTCAGCAAAGGTGAGGCAGTCCTCTCTGGCCGCATCCCTGACGTTTACTTCCAACTGTTTATGTCGCTATGCCACGCCTGTCGGCTGCTGATCCGGCCGGGGCAACTGAGCCGAGCCGAGCTGCTAGTGGCCGACAACCATCTCAAGAAGCTTTGTGAGGTGTTCTACCTCTGAGTCTACCGCAACAGCTTCCATTGTCTTCCTGTGTGCCGATTTCCAATTGCGGCACTCTTGAATATCGTTCCCAACATACGCTCCTGCGGTCCTGCGTGGGTCTCGTGGCAGTTTCCCACCAAGCGCTTGATCGGCACACTTCCGGGTCTCATCGGCTCACGTAGCGAGCCTCATCCCTCCCTCACCAACGCTTTTCACGCCAAGTACCAAGCCGAGCTCATCACGAATTTTGGCAAGACATTTTGCCCTGACAAAAGAGCAGATGCGACGGGAATGCCTATCACTGGGGCATAAAAGCGTCGCAAAGGCACGTTTTCTTTTTCTCCCGATGCAGACGAGCAAGTTTACCTTCTTCCGCCTCGCACAGTGCCCTGTGAAATACTGGATACCGAGTTGGAGCACCTCAAGACGGCGTTGACTTTGGAAGGAGTTTCCAACTTGCCAGATCAAATCGCGGCGATATAGTTCTTCCGATTGGAGCTGTCAAATGGTGTTATAGCCGGCTCGGCGGCCACTAAGACGGTTCGCACGCGACGCGACAACCTTTTGCAAATCTCTTTAGTTGAGAAGCGCCAAACCCGACGAGGTACTGAGAAGTAGTACCCTGTGACTGTCTACGGGCTCGCACTGTTCTACGCCGTAGCGTTCATCAGAGAGCCTATGGCTTTCGCCTACGTTGAGTTGGTCAAGTCAACGGCTGACCGGGACGGAAAGTGCGGTCTCCCGGAGAAGTGTGGTCGAATGGATTGCTTTTCGGCACTGGGAGGGCGTCGGAGGTTTGTTCCGCTTCTTGCTTCTGACGGAGTGGTGGGCACCGTACGTCGGGACGGCAGAGAGAATGTATCGTTCTATCGCACCCCGTTTAGTAATGTGTGATCCCTGCAGGAGCTTGCGTCCATGCAGAGTTTTCGTTGTTGAAAAAATTCATTTTATACGGCGTACACAACCAACGTCTCTACTCCTCAGCAATAGAAGAAGCACCAAGGCACCTCGATGCCCGCGCAAATAAAAAAGACCCACAAAGGCCATGTACTCGAAAGCGGTAGCGTCTCTCTCACATAGACCATGCACTCGAAAGCGGAAGCGTCTCGCTCTTGAGGACCGCCGCCGTAGCTGCCACCACTCTCACAGTGCCGGCCCCCCGACGCGTGATGATCCAGTTTGTTGCCTTGAGCGGACTCCGTCCAAGCCTAGGTCATGCCAACTGATTTCAAAAGAAGTGATAAATTACTTCTGAGAATGACGTTTCCATTCCCGTTCATCCATAATCGTATCTCGGATGGGCCTGGTCAATCTCGATTGTTAGCCACACAAAGAATGTGTTGGCGCTTTCTGGGCCCATGTGTGGCTCTCCGTTGCCGTTACTACCGCACGCGGACTGACCCACGGCGGGGGGTGATTCGATGATAATCGTGGGGGGTGCGCTGGCGGCCGCTCTGGACGAGCCCCGTTCCTCGTCGTTCCGCCCAACTCCTGTTCACCAACACTCCACTCCCTTGGCGCACAGCAAGATCTGTACCCTGCTCTCCCTCCCTACCTTCGCCCTTCGCAGCGCCAGTTTGCTGTGGTGTCATGTCCGCTAGTGCCACTGTTCGGCCGCGAGCTCACGTGGGACGACGTGGCAGCGCTGTGAGAGGCACAGTGAACGACGGTACGTCCAGCTTTGTGGTGTCGTGGGGTGGGAGAGTGACGAAGGCTGATGGAATGGAGCATGTTTTCGCCTCCCACGGCTGACTCGTGCTCGTCTGGTAAGGGCTCTCATTTCTAACTCCTCTTTGTGTGGCGCACTCAACATGGTTATGGTGTTTGTTTCTGCTGGTGGTAAGCCATTTGTTCTCCCCTCTTTCCATCCCTTCGGCAGCTGGAGCGACAATGCGCGCTGCTGCTCAAGCTGCGGCTGGCCTTCCCGGCCCCGGTCTGCCTGCTTTGGACCATGGTCGAAGCGGGCCAGGTCAGGGCGGTTCGGGTGCCGGGTCGACATCGGGTCATGGCTTGAGTGAGCCTTCGTCCCGTGTCGGCGGGACACGTGGCGGTGGTGGGGCACGTGGCGGCAGCGTCAACCGCCGTCCTTTGGCGGCGTCAAAGAGCGGCCGGGGCGGTTTTTTTTCGCCTGGTGCGTCCGCCCGCTTTGAGCCTGCTCGAGGGCGGGTGATCCAGAAGATCTCCCTGGCAAGGCAAGGGCTTCTTGGCTACTCTCTCGTCGACCGTCGGCGGCTGCTCGCGGTGACTCGCCGCGCCGTTAAGAATCGCATGAAGAACGGTCGCTCTTTTACGCGCCAGACTGCCACCGCCCAGGAGCGCGCCATCAAGGAGCTAGAGAACGCCGAGCCCCCTCTTCAGCGCTGTATTGCCAGTTGGGGTGCTTGCTCATTGCTGGCGCGTGCGCTGGGGAGCACAACGGGACAAGACGACAAGAATGATGGGGCTGCAGGAGTGGATGGGACTGACGTGGAGGTGCGAGTCGGGGCTACTGCTGGTCTGAATGACTCGCCGAGTGGGAGGGGTTGCGGGGGGGTTTGCGGTTCATGCCGTTGTGTGCGAGGTGGGGCTGTAGATGCGGCGTCCACGAGGCGTCGGGGTGGTACTGGGGTGGATGGGCCGCACCATGCGGGTGCCTCGGACGGGGATCGTGCTGCCACTGGCTACGAGCGCCAGCTTGGTTTGCTTAGCTCGCTTGCTTGACTGGATTATTAAACAATGATACATAGACGCAAACATAAGACAAACACGCAAACGATGAAATATCGAATACAAATAGTGCAATGCTTTGGTTGGTCATGCATGAAAGCTAACATAGTAAGAGCAAGGAAAACGAGCTGTAAGCCCGCTGTTGTTGCTCTGTGAGGAGCGATCACAGCGAACCAAAGTGCCATCAAATCGAGGTTTTCTTCCCCACGATCCAGGAATCCCAAATCGTCTAGTGCCTTCTTGACCGAAATGAGAGGGTTCTTCGGATTCCTGAAGACAAGAGTTTCGGCTGATCGAAGGGAAATTCAAGGTGTTGGAGATCCCGGATATCCTGGAATGTTTTCCCGTAGGGCAGGAGGAAGAAGAGGACGTCCCCGCCTCTTCTCATCGTCGGCGGCGCTTGGTACGATCGCCGCCAGGCGTCCAACCGGGTGGGATGGCCTCGACAGCCGCCAGGCTGTTTGGGACTGCTTGTTCCATGGCAAAACTGCCAGCTCCGAAGACACCCTAGCAAACAGCCTGTGGGGGATGCTTCATCTCCAGCCACGGAGTTCCTGTATGTGGCCACGCGTCCACCGGCAAGACCCGTAGACGACCCGGACAGGTGTGGGGTCGTTTCAACGCTCTCGAAGTGTGTCTCCTTTGCGGGCCCTGGACCTCTGAAAAGGCACAGCACTCCACAGCAGTTGGACGTGAGCCCCGTTCGCAAACGCGGACTGCGCTGTGATGGCGGCCAGCTCCACGATCTTCTTAGACCCCAGGCTGAGCCACAAGCGACGACCAGCAAACAGAACCGCCATCGGTCCTGCCAGATCATGGTCGAGGTAGCTTTGTGATGCGTACCCGACCGGAGAATATCAGTTGAGTGTGTGCCACGGCACCACTGACATAGTGGTGGCCCTGACCGACAAGAAGCAGAAAACGGTAGAAATCGTGACGTCTCCCTGACTCGTCCAGCCGAGGAACTCGGCTGCACACCTTGTTCGAGACAAGCTGTTTCCTGTTTCCGATGCGGTGCCGAGATCGTGGCGCCACAATGTGGCGTCACATGACCTGGGGGCCAAGCCATGTGGCACCTCGAACTCAGACCGTGGTGTCTCCGACCGGAGGTCAGCCGAGCAACTCGGCTGTACCGGCCATCATGGCCAAAACTCACCTATGTGTTCTCTTTCAAAAGCAGTATTGCAGCTTTCAGTGGGCAGGCAGTACTCTTGGTAAGTTCTTCCAAGCAACAATGTACTGAGATGGTGTCAAATCGCTATTGTCTCGAATTGTGCTGGTGCTGGTTTCAGTGTGTGCTTTGGGCACGTGGCAAGCAACTGTATTGGAGCTACCCTTTGTCGAGTGCCACCGTGAACCACCTCCCGACGCCCACCCCGCACATGAGATTCCGCGCTCCCCCGCCCCGCCCCCCCGCGCCGCACTGTTGCCGCCAATGGCCGAGCTGTAGCATCCACGACGGTGGCGGCTGCACCTGCTGTGGGTGGCAGCGAGGCTGTCGGTGGCATGAGGTGGCGGCTGGCGCGGCGCCCGCCCCCACCGCTTGCCGCCTGGCGGCGAGCGCCGCGCCGGCGGTGGGCGCGGCGGCCACCTTGACCCCCCCCCCCCAAGACCGTCGGCCGGCAAGGGGCGGCGCCCACCATTGGCGCCCGACCGGCGGCGCCGCCGCCGGTGGCGGCTGCTGACGCGTCGCACGCGCCGCGTCGCGGTTGCCGCCGACGCAACGGCGATTGGGGGAACGCTGCGGGGGGAGGGGGAAGGACGCCGACGGCGTGCGCGGGCGCGCGTGCGGGTGGGGGTGGTGGCCG
>ENA-ORXR01002673-ORXR01002673.1-marine-metagenome-genome-assembly--contig:-NODE-2673-length-16737-cov-4.261765_pt1 | contig 16737 bp, 8 predicted proteins | sample MGYA00237866_ERZ511479 | MGnify/ENA metagenome assembly ERZ511479 | reverse complement strand
CGCCTCAAGACATTTCAAATTTATATCGAATAAAAGCTACAGTGACTAGTTGTGGAGATCTTGATATCATAGCAAGGACGGGATGGGCATGTCAGCCCTATTCAGATCCTATGTGGTCTCCAGATGATTTTGCACCGTGCGCGGATATGATATTTCCATTATCTGTTACTACTAGAGATCCGTTCTTGGACGCAGATATAGAAGTACAACCAATAGAAAACTTAGATATATGCGATGTTAATTCTATTACAATACGCTTAAAAAATACAGATTTAGGAGCAGCCTTTGATTTAACATCTAGGTTCATCTTACCAGTTGGTGCGACATTAGTACCTGGGTCTGTAGAATTTGCATACCCTGCATCAGATCCACTAACAGTTGTATCAACTGATCCCCTTATAGGTGCACCATCAGCTATGGGAACAATTTATGAATACCTCAACTTTTCGGCATTATCACCTATTTTAGAAAGCACAGGTTTGCCTGGTGATGATTTGAATGCAGGTACAGAAGATAGTGAACTTTTATTTAAATTTGATTTTACTACAAATTGCGATTTCGTCTCAGGGACATCTATATTTTATAATTTTCAAGCTTTGAGAGGTTGCAATGGACCATCCAATTTAGAAGCAGGGGAAACCTTCCCAATTAATATAAACGGATCACTTACTCCTACAGTAAAACTATTTGATATAGATATTACTAATGGTACAGCATTAGTTCCCAATGAAACTTCTGAATTAGAAATAACTGTGACTAACCTTACTAATGAGCCAACTTCCAACACTGGAGATCGTATTTCTGTAACACTACCTATAGGCGTAGTTTACCAGCCTGGATCAAGCACAGGTGTGCAACCTGGATCATATATACCAGGCGAGCCTACAGTACAAGATATTGGTGGGCAACAAATATTAACTTGGCCACTTGATGGCGGACTTTTAATAAATGATTCAGCAATTTTACAATTTAGCGTTAGTACACCTACTCAAGAATGTACGGTAATGAATCTGGATGGCATGCTGGTAATGCTCAGTGGACAAGATTTTGTTTGTAGTGATGACTTATCTGTATGTGCAGGTAATACGATTTCTTCAACAGATGGAGGGGTATTTTATCAGTTCCCAGTTCGCCAAGGTGTGCTCACATTTGATGTTATTAATTCAACTAGTACATGCGCTACCTCGACTACTGAAAGTGTTACCATTGAAGGTAATATTGTCAATGGCAATATGGACTTTCCAGCCAGCTCATTTGATGTAGAATATTTTAATGATGCGGATGATAATGGTACCATTGACGGAACAGATATTTTATTAGGTACATTTAATGTTTCAGGTCCTATTTTAGCTAATGGAAGTATCCCTTTCACACATAACTTCGAATCAAATATTGCAGACATTTGTAATATTCTTTTACGTGCTGATGTCAGTGCCATCACTATGAATGCCTGTGGAGAAACAATTGCAAATGTCCCAACGCCTACTATTCTCAATGCTGGAGAAGACCAAGTAATTTGTGATAATGATAATATCACAACTTTAGAATTAGGAGATGCAAACTGCGACCCAGTCAACTATACATATAACTGGACGGCAGTTGCCCCAGCTAGCACAGCAAACTTAAGTGCAACCGATACGCCTAATCCTTCTTTCTCTATAAATATGATGGATCTTATGGATCCTAGCTATACTTATGTTTTAGAAACAACTAGACCTGGATGTACACCTACTACTGATACTGTAGTTATGACAGTACAGATGGCACCAACGGTAACTGCTATGGCGGATACGCCTATAGCTTGTCCAGGAGCATCCGTAGTATTAACTGCTACAGGTGCAGATACCTATGAATGGTTCGAAGGCGCTAACTCAGTAGGTGTTGGCGCGACTATCACCGTGACGCCATCTTTCTTTACAACTTATACGGTAAATGCGGTTGATGTCAATGGATGTCAAGGCTCGGCTACTGTAGACGTAGCTTTAGATCCTAATGCATGCCCTTGCGATTTAGCACAAGTAACTTCTGCGATTAATAATGCTTCTCTATGTGGAGAAAGTATTGGATCCGCAATAATTAATATAGACCTTGATCCAGCGAACTATACTTTTAATTGGACACCAGATTTAGGTACACCTCAGGGTAACGGCGACTCTAGAATAGATCTACCATTTGGGGGATATAATATAGACATTGTAAATAATTCAGATGCAAATTGTACGACGAGTACATTCGCACTGATCGAAAATTCTGACGGGCCACAAGCATCGGTTTCTACCACACCTGCTACATGTAATGCGCCTGATGGTACAGCTACCTTGACACCACTTAACTTTACGTACGAGTGGAGCAACGATGGATTTATCGGCTCTACCAGAACCGATTTAACTTCAGGTGTCTACTTCGTGACGATCACGGATCCAGCAGACCCGACTTGTCAAAATGCACTTGCAGTTATTATTGGAGAAGATAATCCATTAACTGCAACAGCCACTATTATCGATCAGCCAGATTGTGGAGTTGCCAATGGTTCAGCCTCCATCGCAGTACTCGGAGGATCAGGGACATATACATACACTTGGCCTGATGGCGGAACGGGAGACACGAGAACTGACCTTGCAGGCGGTATTTATTTGGTAACTATCGTAGACCAGGATATTACGGGGTGTGAATTACCATTTATTTTCATCATCACCGATGATGTACCTCAGGGAGATGTAACCATCAATGAGGTTAACGATATCAGTTGTTTCGGTCAGGTTGACGGAAGTGTTGATTTCGACGTCGTGTATGATCCACTATTTACAGCACCAGCAGACACGATGTTGTCCAATGGGACGAGCCTCTTTTCCAATGGCGCATTACCAGCTGGCTCATACTGTATTCAGATAAATGACGGAAATGGATGTGTAGCCGGAGGAGACTGTTTCACTATTGTAGAGCCAGACCCACTAATGTTGCAAATAGCTACTGAACCAGATTGTAATAGTAATGGAATTTTAGCAGTTACGGCCACTGGCGGAACCGCGCCATATTCTTACGATTGGGCTGACCTACCTGGCATGGATAACAGTAGCTTTAGACAAAATCTAGGCGCTGGATTATTTAACATCCAAGTCAACGATGCTAATAACTGCAGCAATGCTATCAGCGGAATTGAAGTTCTAGCATGTCCTTGCGAATCAGTAGAAGTCTCTTCTGTATCTATAGTGGAAGCGACATGTGGTGAGGAAGATGGTTTTGCGCGAATCGGTTTAGTAGGTGACCCTGCTTTATATACGTACGCTTGGACACCAGATATAGGGACTACGGGTACATTCGATAACGAAAGAGCAGATCTTCCAGCTGGTTCATACACCGTGCTCATTGCAGGATCTGGAAATGGAACTTGTATAGATAGTGTGAATATTTTAGTTACTAGTGTAGGTGGTCTAGATGCGACCTTTACAAGTACACCCGCTTCATGTGAAGCTGCTGATGGATCTGTTACACTGAGCCCAGCTACTTTCTCCTATATTTGGCCAGCTATTGGCGGAGGCGGAACTGTTATTACAGAAACTAGAAATGACCTTCCAGCAGGAACATATATTGTAACCATTACTGACGGACCAGACGCTTGCCCAGGTTTGATAGAAGTAACGGTAGATGTGAATAATCCACTCTTGGCTGATGTAACAATAACTACCCAACCAGAATGTGGTGAGAGCAACGGGGTAGTTACGATAAACCCGACAGGACTTGCGGGACCATTCGAATTTTTATGGGCTGATGGCGATACGAATGCTACCAGATCAGATTTGGCTAGCGGATTGTATGTCGTAACTATCACGGAGGTAGGAGGCAGCGGATGCGAATTACCATTCTTATTTGCTTTGACAGATAATGTACCACCAGCAGTGGTTACTATAAATGTTATTGATACGGTGAGCTGCAATGGACAATCAGATGGAGGTATAGACTTTAGTGTCAACTTTGACCCAGGATTCACACCACCAGCAGATACGATTATTTCTGATGGATTCTTTGTTTATGAAAATGGTGCTTTACCAATAGGTAATTATTGCATAACTATTATGGACGGAAACGGATGTGTAGCAGGAGCGGATTGCTTTGAAATAGTAGAACCAGACGAGATCGAGTTGTTCATTATAGTTACAGAAGATTGTGCTGCAGGAGGCTCTGCTGATGTTAGCGTATCGGGTGGAACTATGCCATATACTTTTGACTGGTCTGATCTTACTGGTATGGATGATGATCAAAATAGAACTGGTCTAATGGCAGATACACTAAGCTTGACTGTGACGGATATCAATGGGTGTTTTGTTCGTGAAGACGAGGTTATTATTCCTTCATGTACAATGCTCGACTGTGAATTTTTCGATGGTCTTGATAGTTTAGAAGTCGCAGCGATGAACTGTGACGGACTGCAGGAACTTTGCTTTGAAGATCTAGTACTTGCGGATTTAAATATGTTTGATATTTTTGTAGATGATACACCTTATGATGATGATAAGGGTCTGTGTAATATCCGAACATCGCCTAGTTATAATGTAAATTTCACAGATGATCAGGGTCCATTTACTATGAATAGTTGGGAGTTTAATGATTCTACTTACACAGGTACATTTACCGATCTTGCTAGCTTTTTAAATTTAATAAATAGTATTGACACAAACTCATTCTGGGAGTTATCTACTATTTCCGATATGTTTATCATAGGGGGCGATCCAGATAATGATTATGGATCATTTAGCTTGACTTCCAGCTCTACTGGTATCATTTATACTCTTAATCCGGATAATTTATTGGATCCTTTAGGTTCATTTATATTAATTGACACTGGTTTTCATGAAATTGTTTTTGTTGATATGATGACTATGTGTAGTGATACGCTGACTGTTTTCATGAATCCTGAATTGCTATTATGTGATGTAGTATTCGATACGATTATGCCGCTCGACACTATAGTCTTTTGTATCGATACCATGGATCTTGACAATATTACTGGTCCTATAATTAGTGCAATTGACATTTGTGAGGACTCTAATGGAACCAATGTATCTTTTGAAATTGATCCTAATTATTGCGTTACTTATGCGGGTATTACCCTTGGTATAGACACTGCATGTTGGGTACTATGCGATGATGTGGGCAACTGTGATACGACCAATTTCATAGTAACTGTAGTGTCCGATCCAGAGATTGTTAGAGATACGATCTTCCCTGGAGAAATGGAAACGTTCTGTTTAGATGTTAGTATTTTTGAAGGGCAAACGTACACTATAGAGAACTTTTGTCCAGACGATGCTGATGGGCAGGTAGAGTTTATTATAGATCCTGTGACGAACTGTATAGAATACTTCGCTGACGAAATTGGTATTGACTCAGCATGTATTGCTATCTGCGACGATTTAGGCTATTGCGATACAACCTACTTCTATATAGTAGTGGATATGTCTGATGGACCACCAGTGGCTATTGATGATGTAGACACGACTATTATCAATACGCCGACAGTGATTGACTTTAAAGGAAATGACATAGTCAATGGATCTATAGATACGGTTTTCTTAGCATCTGATCCGATTTATGGAGAAGCGTCTATCAATCTAGATTGCTCGCTTACTTATGATCCTGATGATGACTTCTGTGATGTGACCGATAATTTTGATTATGTAATATGCAATGAGCTTGGATGTGATACCGCCTCTATTAGTATTTTTATCGACTGTGAGGGGGAGATTATAGTCTACACTGCTGTTTCTCCAAATGGTGATGGAGTCAACGACTTCTTCTTTATAGGAGGTATAGGAGCTTATCCAAACAATAGATTATGCATCTTTAATAGATGGGGTAATCAAGTCCTTTTAAAAGAAGGATATAATAATGAATTTGATGGCCGCTGGGAGAACAGGGATCTTCCAGACGGTACGTATTTCTACATACTAGAGCTCAATGATCCAGACAAACGATCCTTCAAGGGATCATTCGAAATGTATCGTTAGTGAGCGTGTGCTGAATGCATAGCACCTAAAAGGCAAGACAAGGTTAATCTTTGTTTTGCCTTTTTTTTTTGGGCCTACCTATATCGAAAGCCTAGCCGACAAGAGTCGGCTTGGCTTTCGATATAGGTCGCTGTGCTATAGGACTCGCTGCTCGCTCGGTCCCACAGCTACGTGCGTATTACCTCCTTCGTCGACAACACGCTCGTAGCTGTTGGACTGGTTGACTTTTCCAGACTTCAGCAAAAAAGCTTCAGTCTATAAATGTCAACCACCCCGCCGCAGCGCTAGTCCGATTTATCATTTCTGGATTTAGAATCCAAATTTAGATTTTGATGTTGAGAAATGGAAAAAGGTGTACATATGTGCTAAAATTAGATAATTGATATTGGTAGGTAGTTGGACTAACAGTCGCGTAACCGTCTAGGTGAAGCTCGACAAGTGGAACGCGTAGAGACAAGGTATAGAAATGGATATGCTAGTCGGTGGAGGAGGGGAGTATGAGCACTGGACTAGTATAGGAATGGATAGACCGGCGCCTCCCTTTTCGGGATGGCGATGGCCCCAAATATTAAGCAATTCTTTCTTTGATCTCGTCTAATGATATTTTTTCAAGATCATGGTTAATTAATAAATCCAGAATCGTTTCATTGTTTGTTTCGGAAATATTTGCTCTCAAGTACAGCAATTTAGTAGTCAATAAACTAGAGTTCTCAATAGTAGAAAATACCTCTTCCGTTGTACTTCTCCAGTTAATATCTTTAGCAGGTGCACGATGTGGTTTCTGTCCTCTTTTCATGATACTCTGTACAAACTTATTAAGTTCTAGATCCGCGTGCTGGATTTTTACATCTATCATATTGAAGACTTTCTTATTGAGGTCTGGATCCTGATTTTGATAGAAACTGATAGCATTCATAATTTCAATTTTTCCTATATGTAAAAGATTATTAATTACATACACCTACCTAGTAATTCCTTAATAGTTAATATATTTGAAACATCGCAGCAAGACACATATATCTACAATATATATTAATAATATAAATATAACAAGCTGATTGCTAGATATGTTGTGATATAACCACGAAAACATTAAAAAAACTTATATAATTAAAAAAAATACTATGAATCACGCGGTTTTATTAATGCATAGTGCTGATAAACAGGGGGTAGTGCTTGAAATTTCGAAGTTTATTGCAGAACATAAAGGTAATATTATAGAGTTAGACCAGTATACTGACACTGAAAACAAGCACTTTTTCATGCGTGTAAAGTGGGATCTGGCGGACTTTACTATTGATAGAGCTGAACTATCAAGTCAATTCGAAGCTAAAGTCGTAGCACAAATCGATATGTATTGGAAGATATATTTCTGTGATAAACCAAAGCGGGTTGCACTATTTGTGACAAAACTTTCACATTGTCTGTATGATATTCTTCAGCGTTACCAATCCAATGAATGGTCTATAGAAATACCATGTATTATTAGTAACCACGACACGCTTAGATATATAGCAGAGCAGTTTGGGATTCCATATTATGTATTTCCGATCACCAAAGAAAATAAAATAGCGCAAGAGGCAAAGGAGTTAGAATTATTGAAAAAGCATAACATCGACTTTTGTGTTTTAGCAAGATACATGCAGGTGCTGACTGACGATTTTATCGCCCATTATCCAAGCAGAATAATAAATATCCATCATTCGTCTCTACCTGCCTTTCCAGGTGCTAAACCTTATCACTCCGCTTTCAAAAGAGGAGTAAAAATTATAGGTGCTACGAGCCATTATGTTACTGCAGATCTTGACGAGGGACCAATAATTGCTCAAGATGTAACAAAGATTACGCATACAGATTCTATTTCTGACTTAATAAGGAAGGGTAAGGATTTAGAGAAAACGGTACTTTCTCAAGCGATTTGGTTAAAAATTGAGCATAAAATTTTAACCTATAAAAACAAAACCATCGTTTTCAGATAATTTCATTTATCATATATGCTTTAAAAAAATAGTTTGTCACGACTTTTGCAATAGTTAGACTGAGAAAATTATTATTTGTCAAAATCTATTGTGAATGTTTAACATTCCTTTTACTAATAGCAGAATATCTGTGTGGTTGTATATCGGGCTTTTGTGTCTCGCATTGTCTTCTGCACTACATGCACAGAAGGATGCTGTCTTAGTGCTGGAAGAAGATTTGTTGCTGGCAAGACATGACACGGTACGTATGCATCTGCTATACAAGATCGCATACAAGCTGAAAAATAGTGATCCCACGACTGCACTAAGAAAAATAGATTCAGGAATTGTCTTGGCTCAGAATGAGCAAAATCCAAAATATAAGGCTGCATTTTATTATCTGCGTGGGAGAATCAATACCAGCATAGGTAATCTTCAAAAGTCAAAAGCAGAGCTTAATAGATCATTAGTTTACTACCAAGAGGCAAAAAATGGAAAACGCATTGCCGATGTCAATAACAGTCTAGGGGCATTGTATAAAGTGCAAGGCGACTTTGAAGCTGCAAAATCGAGCTATGAGAATGCCCTAACATATGCAAAGGAAAACCAGGATTCTATTTTGATGGCTACTAACTATAATGATCTTGGTAATATCTATTTCGAGACGGGCAATTATACTAGGGCTTCAGATTTTTATCTAAAGGCAGTCAATCTACGCATAGCATTAGGTGAAAGAGGTAAGCCTAGTCTAGTATTGAGCTACAATAATCTCGGTGTTCTTAATAAAAAGTTTAACAAACTTAATGTATCCTTAGACTATTATAAAAAAGGCTTGGAGTTGGCCGTTTTGCTCAATGATGATATGCGTGTCTCTACGTTTTATAATAATATTGCAAACTTATATAGAGAGAAAGAAAAGTATGATAAGGCCTTAAACTATTTAGAACGAGGGCTTGCGCTTTCAGAAAAAATGAATGCAAAATCAAAGCAGGCACAGTTTCTTTATAATATTGGTGTTACCTACTTTGAACAAGATAAATATGATCTTGCAGAGATTGAACTTCGGCGGGCTCTAGAAAAGTACCAAAATTTACAAATTAAAGCTGGTGTAGCTAAAACCTGCTTGAAACTAGGTGAAAACTATGTAGAAAAAGGAGAGGCAGATAAAGGATTAGAGTTTTTGTTGCTGGGAAAGGATATAAGTTCAGCACTAAATTATCATGCTGGGATGGAACACGTCTACGCACAATTATCAGATGCGTATGCAGCAGTAGGAGATCATGTAGCTGCATATGAACACCGTAAGAAGTATCAACAAGTAATAGATAGTTTGGATGCTAGCGCGCAGCAGAAAGTGGTAATTGATGTACAACAAAAATACGAAGCATTATTCGAATCTAATGAGCAAAAGCGTGCGATCGAAAATTTGAGCGCGGAAAAGGAATTAATTGCTAGTAAGCAATTGTCCCTAGTAGCCATGCTTATTTTAGCCTTGCTTACAGCTACTTTCTTTATTTTATACTTTATGCGCGTCAGTAAATTGAATACTGCACTCAATCAGCAAAAATACGAAATAGAAGGTAAAAATGATTCCCTTAAAATTACCAATATAGAACTAAAAAAAGCTAAAGAGTTAGCTGAAAGCGCTGCTCAGGCTAAAGAGGAATTTTTATCTACCATGAGTCATGAGATTCGCACGCCTATGAATGCGGTGATTGGGATGACTAATATTTTGTTGGATGAAGATCCTCGTGTGGATCAGGTTGATAATCTAAAAACGCTCCAGTTTTCGGCAAATAATCTGCTGACCTTAATTAACGATATTCTAGATTTTTCAAAAATAGAAGCTGGAAAAATTCAGATAGAAAAAATCGAGGTAGACTTGGGTCGTATGCTAAGGCAACTGCACGAGACTTTTAAGGTAAGTGCAGCTAAAAGTAACGTGGATATATTACTAGAATTCGAGAATAGAAATCTACAAAAACATATAATTTGTGATCCAACCAGATTGACTCAGATTATTTCGAATCTAGTTTCTAATTCAGTAAAATTTACTGATAAGGGCCACGTCAAATTAAGATGTACTGTAGGTAGAATAGTCGATGAAGGAGTAGAGGTCAAATTCGCCGTTGAGGATACTGGTATCGGAATTGAAAAGAGCAGGCACGATGAAATATTTGAGAGTTTCACCCAGGCTAGTAGTTCTACCACACGACTGTATGGTGGTACAGGACTGGGACTTGCTATCACGAAGCGGTTAGTTGAATTGCAAAATGGCAAAATCCAAATTGATAGTGTAGTTGGAAAAGGAAGTACTTTTTACTTTTCTCTAATTTTTGGGTTAGGTTCCAAGATGCAGAATTTACAACCAATCGGTGATACTAATACGCTACCTATAGCTAGAGAAGGTATGGCGGGTAAGCGTATATTACTTGCAGAGGATAATGAAATAAATCAAATAGTAGCCAGTAAAATTCTAAAAAAGTGGGAGTTGGATGTTACTATTGCAAATGATGGTCTAGAAGCATTAGAGTTAGTGCAAAATGGCGAGTTTGATCTAGTATTGATGGATATAAACATGCCTAATATGGATGGCTACGAAGCGACCAGAGAAATAAGAAAACTAGCTGATCCTTATATGAATAGTATTCCTGTTATAGCCTTAACCGCTTCTGCATTTTCTTGTGTAGAAGAGGCAGTTATTCAGGCAGGTATGAATGATCACGTTGGAAAACCATTTAAGCCTGAAGAATTATTTCAACGTATATTAAAAGCTTTAAATGAGGTCGATAGAGGACCTCGATCTGTACCTGCATCATAAGGCTGGCATTAAGTTTGCTTCTCTAGGTCTATACCAAACATTAATATAGATCATATCAGCCAGCTAGGCTTAGATTATATAATGGATGCAAGATTATCCAACACTTTTCTCCTTTGATCTGACTAATAATGCTAAGTTGTTAGTATTTAATCGCTAGACCCTCCATTTGAATAATTAAAATTTTCTTCAATGGATAGATTTTTCGGTCAAAGACATCATCACTCTTCGGATAGCTATATTAGGGTCAATTCACACGAAATAGCTAGGAATCAAGCTGAATTAGAAACGGGTTGCAGCAAATTTTTTAAACGCTATATAGAAGCGATTCTTGAAGATGGAGGACTATCCAGTCGATGTATGGAGAAGAAGTCTTTATCTCTTCAACCATTGCTAGAAGAAGCTATCTCTGACAGTAATCTACTTCAAGAAGCAAATATCGAAAGTCAAATCTATGCTGAGGATAAACTTCTTATCGATCCAGAACAGATAAAATTTGTCGTAACGCAAGTTTTAGAAAATGCTGTTCAGTATAGTAATGGGCTATGTTCAGCTTTGTTAAATTTAGAAAGAGCTCCTAATGCACTAGTACTAAGTGTGAAAGATAAAGGAATTGGTATTGACCCATTTGAAAAGGAAAAGATTTTTAGGCCATTTTTCAGGGGCTTAGATTCCGCAAAATTTTCGGAAGGTATTGGTCTAGGATTAACTTTGTCTAGAGAGATATTAACTTATCATGACGCTCAAATATGCATAGATTCTCAAGGACGAGGACAGGGTTCTTCAGTTTATATATCATTTCCTCTGGAAGATAAGCATATCGTATATCGAGATCATGAGTCGAGGTCCGTACATGTTCCAAGCGCCATTTCTTGCGCCTAATCTGGACCATGCCATATAGGAGGAAAATTAGGAGAAGGCAGACTGACAAAACTAAAAAGAGCCATATTTTAGCTGCATACATTTATGTTACACTACACCGATTTTTTTCCGATAGGCTTATCTCTTAAATGGGTAGATTCATAATGGCAATTCGTCAAAATTTTAAATAAAAATTTCACTAACTAAATCTCATAATAACCATAATATTTATTATTTGACTATCCGCTCAGTGGGGAGTGATTATAAATTTATAGCAAATAAAAAATCCTAGAGACATCAAGGATTTAAATTTTTAACTTATTCGCACTTTCAAGGCTAACAGGGTCAGCCAAATTTACTTCTAAATCTTCCCCTACTAGATATATCGCTGCCAAGGCTTAAATCTAGCGTCTAGAACTTTAAAATGTTGTTTTTCCGTAAATTCTTTCTTGAAGAAGACGAGTCCAAAATAGAACAAATCTACTGTCATAGTGACCTCTTTATATTCCTTAACTTCTTCCCATGCGCTTGTCATATCCTTAGACCAGTAAATGTCGTCAAATACTAGAACGGAATTTTCATTCACGTAGGGAAGACACCACTCGAAGTAATTTAATGTCGGCGCCTTAGCATGATTTCCATCTATATAGCATAAGTCTAGAGTGGGAATATTTCCCAAAACTTTTGGCAAATATTGATCAAAGCTGCCTTCGTAAGTTACTATATTCTCTCTCTTGAACGCTTTGAAAATAGATTTTGCAGTGCCCAGTATAGCAGGGCTTCCTTCGAGTGTATGTACTGTGGTTTTGCTTGAAAAACCGCTCAAATATAATGTGCTAATTCCCAACGAAGTTCCTAATTCTACAATGTTTTTTGCATCAATATATTGTGCTAGTTTAAATAGAAACATGCTTTGATAGGCTGGAGAAACAGCAGTATTGACTATGTCTTTAATAGAACGAATACTGTCGTTGGACTTTTTGGAGCCTGCTCCAAGATCTACTATATTTAACAAGGCTGTATTATTTTCTAGCTCTTTCCTTAATTTTTCTATGTCATCAAACTCATAAAAATATCTATTGTCTTCTAAGGTATGAGTCAATAAGTCAAAAACAAATGGGCTATGTACCCGATAAAAGGTATCAGCCTTCAGGAAAAAATTTAAGGAAGATAAAATCAAATGAATGTTAAGCAATCTATATATCGTATTGTTTGTGTAAATATACTACTAGATGATTATTATAGGGTTACTGAGTTTGCTATTGTTTTAAAAAGGGAAAGAGGCCTTATAAATTAATTGTAAAATTAATGTATTCGATATAAAAAGGAGGCAAAGTGGTATCTTGCTTATTTTCTATCGCATATTGGAGGTTTTTATACGTAAAGGAATATGCACATCGTTTTGAAAGCATGAATAGATATTTTTTAATTTTGTCAAGTTTAGTGCTTAGTGCAAGTCTATCTGCACAAACATATAATTTTTCTGGGGGTATTCGCTTAGGCACGGAGTATGGATTTACGCTAAAATATAGAGTTGCAGATAAACTAACATTAGAAGGAATTGTTCAGTCTCCTATAAGGGAGAAACTGGCGATAACTTCGTTACTCTTAGAAAAGCATAATAGTATTGTTACTAAAGGTTTAAATATTTACTATGGAGCAGGAATCCAAAAAGGTTGGGTGCTTACGGAAGAGAAACCTTACGAAGATCCATTTGGTATAGTTGGTATTATTGGTGCCGAATTCAACATCGCGCGTCTAAATCTTTCATACGATATAAAACCCGCTGTAAACTTAGTAGGCGGATCTGCTCCAGTAAGCCTACAAACAGGCTTATCTATAAGATATATCTTTGATAAACGACAGATTATACTCAATGATCCTAAAAAGAAGGCAAAAAAGAAAAAAAAGAAATTAAAGGAGAAGGAAAAGCGAAAGAGATATAAACAGAGGATGAAAGATAAGTATGGTGAGAAAAATAAACCAAAATCCTAAAATACTAGATAAAAAAGCTATTTTCAAAGCTATTTGGCAAAATTATAGCATGTTTAAATCTAGACCACAATTCTAGCTATGATAAGAATTTACTTCATTTTCACTGTATTCTGCCTGACTTCAATTTGTCAATTGATAGGCCAAATAAGTTTTACGCACGAGGTCGATAAGTTGGCAGGATTAGAAGTATCCTCTGGTGCTCCTATGGCTATCGCGGACATGGATGGCGACGGGTTAGATGATATAATTAGTCTGGATCGTGCTCGGGATTTAGTGATTAGTTACCAAAACTTAAATGGTAGTTTCAAAATTGTAGATTTTCCTACAGTTGGTCCAAGTAATTGGGGAATGACTGTTGGCGATGTTAATAATAATGGTTCTAATGAGCTATTTACAGGCGGGGCTTACGATCTTATCAGATTAGTAAGTGTTGACAAAGACGGTAATAACCAAATAAGCTTTATGGACGGTCCAGATATATTTGTGCAAGCAGTATCAATGTTCGATATCAATAATGATGGTTATCTTGATGCTATTGCTTGTCATGATGATGGACCAAACGGGGCATATATTAATGATGGGAGCGGTACACTTTACTATGCTACTGATGATCTCCCTTTTGAAAAATTTGCTACTCCGGAAAGTAATGCTGGAAACTATGGTAATGTATGGTCAGATGTTAATGGCGATGGTCTCATGGATTATTACATTTCTAAGTGTAGACAAGGTGTGACGAATGTTACTGATCAACGCAGGATCAATCAGCTATGGATAAATAATGGTAATGGTACATTTAGGGAAGAAGCAGAAGAGTATGGTTTAGCAATAGGTCTACAGTCATGGACTGCAGAATTTCAAGATATTGATAATGATGGAGACATGGACTGTTTCGTGACCAATCATGATCAACCAAGTCAGCTTTATGAAAATATAGATAACACAAGCTTTGTGGATATCACCATGGAAAGTGGCATAACCACATTTGGATTGCCTATACAAGCTGTGATGAAGGACTTTGATAATGATGGATATGTAGACGCTTTCATCTCGGGAAATGGGGGAAAATTATTTCATAATAATGGCGACAAAACCTTTAGTGAAGTAGATGCTAGCGTCAGTAATTTTACAGGCTTTGAAAACTCTTTTGCTTGCGGAGATTTAAATCATGATGGGTTCTTAGATATTATGATAGGGTATGGTACTGGTTTCAATGGTCCATCAAATAGAAGAGATAAATTATGGTTAAATAATGGAAATAATAATCACTGGCTAGCAGTAGAACTAGAAGGTATTCAAAGCAATAGTGGGGGTGTTGGATCTAGAATTGAAATATATGGGGCTTTTGGTATGATGGTACGTGAAGTTCGAGCAGGAGAGAGCTATGGTATATGCCACACGCTAACCCAGCACTTTGGGATTGGTCAAAGCTCAGCGATAGACTCAATCTTGGTTTACTGGCCGTCAGGGATAAAAGATTCATACCAAAATATACCTGTTGACCAATTTGTAACATTAAAAGAGGATGCATGTATTGCGCCACCGTCAAATATTGAAGTGGATGGAGCTACTACGTTATGTACGGGTGAGGACGTCACATTGACGGCTAGTCCAGGATATTCCTACTTATGGAGTAATGGTAGTACAGATCAGAGTATTACCGTCTCCACGGCTGACACATATACTGTAGAAATCACTGACGGGTCTGCATGTGTCACCACATCAGCTGCGATTAATGTAATCGTTGATCCTGAAGAAACATTTAATATTTTTGCTGTAGATGATATTGTGATATGTGAAGGGGAGTCTGTTGTGATAATCAATGAATCAAATGAGGAAGTAGAATGGTATGATGGCAGCTTTGGTAGTAATATTGAAGTGAGTAATTCAGCACTAGTGATGGCCTCTACGGAAGGTACATGCGGTGAAATATTTTCTAATACAGTAAATGTGGAAGTATTACCTATTCCAGCCGAACCCAGTAACTTTACTTATAATTTTAATTTTGATCAAGTTATTATGTCTGTTGAAGGTCAAGGTATTCAGTGGTACAATGATGCGCAAGGGATCAACTTAATAGGTCTAGGTAATGAGCTCACTTTGAACAATGTTGAAAATTCATTGAAAGTATACGCTGCTAGCGGTAGTGATGAAGATGGCGAGTTTACCAACGTCGGAGAAGTAGAACATCAAGGGTCAAGTGACTTTAATTCTGATGGTTTTAATGGCGCTATGCTTTTTAATGTAGATAAAGAAATGTTATTAAATTCGGTAATCGTAGATACAGATCTAGCTGGTTTAAGAAGAATTCAGCTGAGAGATGAGTTTAGTACTATACTAGAAGAGAAAGAATTTATGGTGGAAGCTGGCACCACAGAGCTTATCTTAAATTTTACTATACTACCTGGCGACAATTATTCACTAGGAACTAACTCGGAGCAAAATTTTGAAAGTTTCGGATACGAATCTCCAAGATTTAAAAGAACATCCGTAGATTTTGGGGCGATCTTATATTTTCCATATGAAGTTGATAACTTAATGAGTATAACAGCCTCTAATTTTGGGACTAATTTCTTTTATTACTTCTATGACTGGAAAGTTTCTGATGTTTCCACTACTTGCTACAGTGAATTGGTGGAATTTAATATTGAACCAAATAGTGTTGGCAATTTAATAGAAAACGGAGACTTCTCGTTATTTCCAAATCCAAGTGATAATATTTTCAATCTGCAATATACTGGTGATGAGCAGTATGATATCCGGCTCCTAACTATGGATGGTAGTGAGCAACTAATCGCCAACTCTATTAGAAAATCGTATCAGCTAAATCTATCTGACTATGCTTCTGGTATATACATTATGGAAGTAAGCATAGGACAAGATCGTTACTTTTCGAAGGTGATAAAACTATAGTTAGCGTAATATATTTAGATCGTTATAATTTAGCAGAATTTAGTAGTAAAAGCATGTCACCACGGCCGTAGCCCGTCCCGATTTATGGTAATGGAATATTTATTAGGGGTATCCAGAAGTAAGAGCACATCACCACAGGGTGGTGAAATATTTATAGCCCTGGGTTGAAAACCCAGGATTATCATCAGAG